>Ga0228710_1002717_pt1 | contig 28052 bp, 11 predicted proteins | sample MedpolnodulmetaG_FD_177995 | JGI IMG/M metagenome (GOLD analysis project Ga0228710, IMG submission 177995) | Root nodule microbial communities from Medicago polymorpha collected in Santa Monica, California, United States - pink nodules | ecosystem: Host-associated > Plants > Roots > Nodule... | reverse complement strand
CCCCCCGCTTCTTGTGTTTTTCTCACCTTCAATGGATACGATACTCTACTTACACTTTATTACTTGGTAAACGATTTGGTACACTTGCCTAATCCGACCATCAAATTTTTGGCGTCGTGGCCAAGGATTGTTGATATTTTCGACTAAGCAATTCAAATTACTTATTTCTATCTTTTATTTCTCTATCATTTAAATTTTAGTCATTTATTTTTCCACATTTTATTTTCCTGTTTTCAAAAAAAAAAATCAAAAAATCCAACAATATTATTCTGGTTGACTATGTCATACCAAAACAAGTATTCTACAATTTGACCCAGACATAGACAAAATTGAACGAGCACTTCGAAAAGTAGCCTAAACTGCAAGAGAAAGGACATAACATCCAGAAACAACCCCGATTCATTACTATTAATTAGACAAGTCAGAAATGGGAGATGAACATCGCATTACTCTAGGAGACTATGGGAGGCTAGATAACTTCTTCACTTGGGTTTCAACCGACAAACCCGATGGTGTTTCACATTAAGAATGGTGTTTTGATGAATTTGAAATCTAACCAATTTTCAGGTAAGGAATCATAAGATTGCAATGCTTACTTGACACATTTTCTACATGCCTACAACATAATCAATCCAGCTGGGATGCAGAATCTGACAAACGACTAAGATTGTTTAGATATTCCTTAACCGAATGGGAAAAGGATTGGCCGGATACATTATCAAGTGGTATGATCGAGACTTGGGATAAACTCAAGAGAGAGTTCTTGGATAGATATTTCCCTACTCAAGATAGACGGTGAAATACGGGAGCTGATTGATAAAATGTCTCTAAATGAATATCGCGCACACACTGATAAGGAGGCTGCCCTAAAGAAGAAAGCTATGATATATCTTAACACTCAGGATGTTTTATTTTCTAGTAACAAACTTCTCAGCCTTCAACTAGAGACAATAGCAAAAAAGTGGCCAAACTATCAGCTAGGAGTACGTGTGGCTTCTGTGAGCAAGCTCATGAAAGTGGGGCATGATTACCTAAAATTTTGGGGTTATCAGAAGAGAAGGTCAAGTACATGGGAAATTTTTTCCATGAAATAGAGAAATTCATACTCCAACACTTACAATCCAGGTTGGGTTGTACATCCAAACTTTTCTTACAGCAATAACAATGCTTTGCAACTACCACAGACAAATCGCCCCCCCCCCCCCCCCCCCTCCCCAACCCAAGGAACTCAACAATAACAACCTAGGGAAAATATGGAAGAGATGATCACCCAGGGAATGAAGAATACCCAAGACCAACTTGAAAGTATAGCCAACGATCAGGAGGAGACTCAGAAGTGGACCGATGTTGTTATTCAAACCTGGAAGTGCAGATGGGTCAAATGTCTACTGAAATTGAAAAATGACGGAAGTGGAAAATGATGAAGAGAAAGAGATCGATCCTCTGGTGAGTGAAAGCAAGGTCACAGAAGCATTAAACCAAATGATGAAGGAATTTTCCACTCTCAAGGTTAGACTACAAACCAGGAAAGTGACCAAGAACCAATGCTGCAATAACATTCTGGAATACTTATTCTCACTAACCGGTAAACCACTCTATGATAAGTTGGTAGTTGTTACCAAAGATGATCACAAGAAAAATGAAGACAATTCTCCAAAGAAAAAGGAAGACCCTAAATGTTTTAGCATACCAGTTGCCATCAAGCGGCTTTATGTTGTAGATGTGATGTTGTAAAAGGAGTGTCGAAGGAAGAAGTCAACCTGAATATTGAAGATCAGGATGAAATCAAGGAGCCTGAAGCACAGGTGCTCCCGAGCCCAAGTTAGACATATTCGTCAGGCTTGAGACGTAAAACACACGTTGAATAGGAGGCATCCTATTTCGTCAAGCTAGTGACCTAAAAGAAGTGTCAAATAGGAGGCAACCTATCAATCATCGTGACAGAGACATTAAACACGCGATGAATGGAAGGCAATCCAATGATTGATTTTTCTGCATTTATTTTTCTGCTAAGGTAAGATTTCCTGACTAATTAACTTCATTTCTTTTTTTTGTTACTAATCCTCAAGTTTTATCTTATAAAATTTTATTCTTTTACATTTACATTTACAAACTTTCATTTTATGCTTTAATTTTGTTTGAGTCTTAGGAAGTCATTTCTTTACCCTTACATTCAAGAGCACGATACTTTTTGGGACTTGCTATTGAAGGTACTTATAAGACCACCATCTCTTTTTTAAATAGCATAACCGGTGAGATTTAGAGTCAAATATTTCCATGTCCATTCTAGGTTGTTAGATACTTAAATTCTTTCCATTATGAATGTTCCATATGAATGTTATTTTTGCTCGAATTTGTGGTCGTTCTTTACGAACGATCGGTTAGATTATAATACACACGAGGCCTTTTTCTTTGGTACCTTGAGTCTTTCAAGCCATCCTTTCATATTCTTATTATCCTTTGTGAAACCACTTTGAGCCTCCAGACGAAATTTCTTTCTTGTTACTTAGTGACAAATCATGTCACAGTCCTGAACCTTAAGTGCACCCTGTTTGATTTCTCTCGGAGTTAGATAGGATATTATTATGACTGAATATGGTTTGAAGCTAAGTTTGGGATTACTATTTGAAATTGACAACATTTTAAGTTTGGGGTGGGGTAACAGTAGAACTTATTTATCAAAAAAAGAAAAAAAAAATGAAAACATGTAGATTGCCATGGGTCCGCACAAAAAAAATATATAGAAAAAAAGAAAAAAATAAAAATCCAAAAACAACAAAAATAAAAAAGATGAATAATTCTACTGCAGTACCCAGTTTGTTTGATTCAAGGAAGGAAGATTGGCGGATCATCAATGTTTAGTAGGAATCCCTTGGTTAGTAAACAAACTCCAAGTTCTGTTGTTAGCCTACTTTCCCAAAATATATCCACCCTTAACATAATCCATGTTATAACCCTGAAAGACCTCAAAGTGTGTATATAATTTAATTTTGATTGTTTGTTTTGAATTGTCTCAAATTTACAGCAAGGTACGTTCATGTGACGACTGCAATGGACAAATGTCGTGACCAGCCTTACTAGCTTTAGGTGATACATACATGTATCATGGAAAAGAGTGTGGCTAAGAATATGAGCTACTTTCTCTAAGCCGGTCCTGCTTGAGTGTAATAAGGTAAGTTAGTATAGGTTGTAGATTGTGATGAATGATGTTCTGAACACAACTCCCAGAAAGGTATGTTTTTCCTGAAAAAAATGCAAAGAATAATTTATGTTTTTCTTTCGTTACTTGAGGACAAACAACAATTTCAGTTTGGGGTTGTGATGACAGGTCATCTTACATTATTCTTAGCATGTTTTTCAGTCATTTTTAGTATGTTTTACTAGCAAAATAGAGGAGTATTAGATTAACTACCTATGATTTCGGGACATTTGTATTGTTTTCTATATTAGAGTATGTAATTATATTATTTCCAAAACATAGCAATTTTAGGATGTTCTTGACGTAATTCACGAAGAAATCAAGAAAATCAGGCAAATAAAGACATCCAAGGATTTATGTGGTCCTTGGGAAGATGAAGAATGAAGATTCAAGAGGCCTCAGAAGACTTTATAGATGAAGGAATTCCGTTCACAAATTCCAAGACATTTTACATTAAAGAAAACACCTAAAATAGTGAAGAAAACAGGCATTCTAGCACGGAAAACGCAATGCAACGCCCAGGCACATGCGCCTGGCACATGGCTAGGGCGCTAGGCGCCCAATGACTTGCAAAAAAAAACCACTTTTTGTGACTTTTACGCCCCTAGAAGCTCATGTTTTTAGCCCAAGTTAGGTTGACACTTTCCCTATAAATACTGCATTCCTCATTCATAATTTCTTGTTCATAACTGGAGCAGTTCAAGAGGAAGGTAATTATAGGAGCTTCAGGAGGAGTTCTATCTTCTCCTTATCTATTCTAGGGTATGCTTTTATCTTTTTGTATTATGTCTTAGTTATCATGTGTAAATAGATATTTATAGATTAGGGTTATAAGATGAACCTTTATTTGTTTTGTTGGATAATTATTTAATTTAATATCGTTTATTTTAGTTAATTTTCTGTTCGCTACTAAGTTTTATTAGGATTAGTTTATTTCAAAGGAGCGCAACCCTATATTTGGTACTTAGGTTGTGACAGAGCCTAATATTAATTCATATATTTTCATATTCATATTTACCTATCTAGTAAGCAAGTAGTTAATTACTATACAAAAGATACCGAAAGCGAGTTGACCCTAGTAGTAAGTACTTAGGAGGTGACATTACTAATATTGAAAACTAAGGATCACAGTGGCATTACTTTCATTGCCTTTGGAAATCAAGGAACTCCAAATTATGTATATGTTTCAATTACCTTTGAATTAGCAAGACCCCACACGTAAGGATCACCGTGCGATCAACAGGTGCAGTTAGCTGTAACATCCTGTTCTTCGCTAGGATTATTTTATTTATTTATTATGTGTTTATATGTGTGTAATTGCCTGTTTGTGTGTTTGTCTTCGGATTAGTAGATTGAGGCGAGAAGGGTATTTTAGTCATTTTTAGAACTAAGGGTATTTTGGTCATTTGTTGAATAAGGGTAATTTAGTAAACTTAGAATGAGGATTATTTTAGTATTTTAGAGCGGATAAATATTTTTACTAAGTTAGTAGTAACTAGTGGTAATTATTTTGAGATGGTAAAATAATGAGATGTTTTGGAGTTAAGCATGTAGTAACTTTTTAGAATTAAGTGGAACGTGTTTTGAGGCCCATTATTAATTGCAGTAACCTAGCCGATTGAGGAGGAGTATATATATGAGAGGAAATTAGGGTTTTGTCATTCATTCACACTTTATCATAAAAAGTAGAGAGAGAGAGGCTAGAGAGAGAGCTAGGGAGAAGAACAATAGAAGACCCAAAGGGAGAGTCAAGAGGAAAGCAAGCTAGGATCAAAGGGGGAGGGGAGAAAAAGTGAAGATTAGTTTGGGTTTGTGAAGAAAAGAGGTAAGGGTGGATAGGTTTGGTCATATAATAACTTATTTTCATCTTTTAGCTTATGGGTCATGAATGATTTTGTGAATTGATGATTATTTGTGATGAAACTCGTCCTCTTAATTGATGAGTAATTATGGGTAAGTTGAATTTTGTAGAATTAGAGTGTTTATATGTTCAAGATCATAGTTGGTGTTTGAAATAAGTTGTTTTGATGATTTTTGCTTAATTGTGTGAAAACCATGAATTTTGTGGATGATTAATGTTGAAACATGTTTCAAATCACTTGATATATGATTTTATATGTTTGTATGTTGTTGGGAATGAATTGTTGGTGTTGTTTGTGAAGTTTGGATCAATTTGTGGAAATATGAGTTTTTGGTTAAAAATGAAGATGATTTTTGATTTATGATTAAATGATGATATAAACTCATGATTAAAAGTGTTTTGATTGTTCCTTGATGTATGTTAGCTGTCAACAAAGTTTATGTAACGATTTTGGGAAAATTGGAATCAAAATTGAGGTTTTTGTTAAATTTTTGGGTGCTTTTCCGAAAGGAAACCCATTTTTGGGTTCCCCTATTTTGTAAGGGTCGCCCAACGAGCATTTGCTTGCCATGGCGAGTTGTGCAGAATTGCACGTGCAATTCTGCGCATCTCAGGGTGTATGGGGTCGGTTCCATACACCCCTATGTGTTCCTTTTGATGTGTTTGACTGTTGTTTTACCTTATAAACCTACTAGAACATTTTTTACTTGGATTAAAAATTGGTTTTAAGGATTTGAGACGAAAATGGTTTGAAAATAAATAGTATATAAATTTGGTAGTTTATACCGAATAGTATATATATTTGTCCTAAAATAATGAATTTGACATCTTTTTGGTCAAAGTAATTATAAAATAGTGTTGATTTTTTTTTTAGGGAATTTAATAGTGTTGTTATTAATATTGTTTTGACCAATTTAATTATTAACCGTATTTTTAGTCAAAGTAATTATTTAATAGTGTTGCTTTTTTTATTTTTGAGGAAATTTAATAGTGTTGTTATTAATATTGTTTTGACCAATTTAATTATTAACCGTAAATATAAATCTTGAAATATTGTTTTGACCAATTTAATTATTTAATAGTATATAAACTTTTTATGATTAATAAGCGTAAATATAAATCCTGTTAAAAAGAAATATAGATAGATATATGAATATATGTATTGATTTTAAACAATTTAATTCAATTCCTTCATATTGGTGGCATCCTAAATCATAAAATCGGGAAATAAAGTTATATGAGATATATCAACAAAAGAGTTAGTCTCTCATAACATTGCAAATGAAAGTTTCAAATTTTGGCTTGTATAGTGCACATATCTACTGTGCAATAGTGTCGATAAGATTTTTTTTTTTTTTAAATCAGGTATCTTTTACGCGTAATTGCAAAATTACAGAAGCTCTACCATTTTTCCAATGTCTAAAGCTGCTATGGATTTTCCAAAACATGAGGTATAGTATATAATTTTATTTATCATTAAAATTATTTCTACTATAATTCTTATCTTTTAATACTTAATTGATTTAAGTGAACTCGTTTGAAGATTTCAATACTTCAATGCATAATGCACTATTGTATTTCTTAAGGCAAGTGTGTGTGAAAAGAAAAGAATGAACAAATGTACAAGATTGGCTTAGACATCAAAATTCAAAAAGGTCAAAGAAAAACATTTGCAACCCCATACCACACCATCAAATACTCGGTACAAAGATACAATGAACAAAGCCTACACCACAAGGGATACAAATACATGATACTAGAGAACAAGACCTAAAGACCAGCTCAAACAAACCCAATCAAGTCCCCCACACACAAAGCCTCCCTACTCCAGAGGAGATCATGTTCCACCACTTACTCATAATGAGAACAAGGTCAACTAGGGTGTTTCTAAAATAAAAAACCAATACCAATATGAAAACTAGACTTTTTTTAACCCACAATTCCTCAACTAATGTCTTACCAGAAAATACAAGATCATTATGGCTTGTTCAGATGGACCACACAATAGATTCCCAAACTAATAAAAGACCACGCCTTAACTCATACTTCCCAAATAAAATCATAAACCCTTTAAAAAGACAAACTAGATCTCTAAGGAGCGTCGACACTTACCCTAACCATCTAAAAATATTATAACACAACTTTGAAGCCACCCTACAAGTAACAAAAAGTTGATAAATACATTATGCAGATCCCCCGCATAAAGGATAAAGGGAACCCGTCAGATTGGTAATAACCCCCTGCCTAAGGAGGTTAGCTCTAGTCAGAACCCTATCAAGGAGAGCATACCAAGAGAATACTATGACTTTTTCAGGGTTCCAACTCTTCCAGATTAGAGAAAAAAATGGGACAACTCAGACACCCTACCTTCGACCCCCATGGATCCCACTGAAAGATAGTCATCAACGGACAAACCGAATATACACCAACATAAGAGGCATTCCAGGACCAGCAATTAGGACCCACTGAAAGCAGGCGTGTATCCAACAACACCAACAACTCAACCACTAAAGCCTTCTCCCAGAAACAATATGTCTCTACACCTGAACTCCCACATGCATGCACAGTTTACCCAAGCGTACCCACCCAACATACGAACAAATATTGTTTGATCGAAATCTATAACAACCTTTGGAATCTCTCCCGGAGAACGACATCCCTAACCATGCATCTTCCAAGAAAGAAGTCATGAGTACATCACATAAAATCTTCAACACTCTATCTTAGAACTCATTAGCGGAGGCATTCTCCCCCCACCCCTATAAGAGAAACATCTCTCCACCATAATGAAGAAGATTTAGATCCACCACCCCTCCCACCACAAAATGACAACACAAGTGTTTCCCTATCCTGACATAAAGAATATCTTTCCACATGCATATAGCATTAAAATGAGCCTCCAATGTCACTTTCCCGACATAACATGATTAAATAATCTCAGATTCCGCACCCCTAAACCTCTTATAGCCTTAGGAATACGCACATCCTGCCAACTACTCCAATAGATTTTATTTTCCCCCATCAGATCTCCCCAAATGATTCGTTTGTGAAGGAAAACAATTCTTGTCCAAACCTTGATTTGTATAAGTTTTATTTATTAACGGACAAATTTATGAATAACCAAGTTCCTGCACTAGACGACCAGCAGACAGAAACTACAAAACATAAGCGTCGTAAGTAGGTGGCACAGTGAAAAGAAAACTCATAGAAACACTCATACATACTCCACCTTACTGAAGGCTACTATCAACGGAATAAGAAAACTAACCACCAAAATCAATGTCGACACCATTATATTTGACATTGCATTCTCCTAATGAGTTGAGCTTCTTGATTATTAAGTTGTGCATTATTTGAAAGAAATTTCTAATGTAAATTCTTTGAAATTGTATCTTTGGTTATCGTATTAATGTTCGGTTAGTTTTTACAGTAGATATGATGTTTTGTTGAAAATTAATGTTACTTATGCCCCAATTCAATAAAAAAAAAAATCTATGCGAAGAGTTTAAATAGGAGTATGATAAGAATAAAAGATATACTCGTTCATTAAATATGTTTATCATTCAAAATCTGCATGTATATCTATCTTAGTAAAACTTTTAATTCAATAGAGAATATCTTCCTTCCAAATAATACATTTATTTAGCTATATTTTTTTGGTAGTGGTTTATTTATCTATATAAACAAACTACATTTATACATAAAGTCAGGTATATGTTGTTGCATGCATGAGTGACTAGTTAGTTTGTTGATATAAGTTTGACTTTGTAATTTTCAGATTAAGTCGTACGCACGGCTAAAAACTGCGAATGGATCTATCAGACAAGTGCAATTATCACTCTCAGATTGTGTCACTACATATATCTTAGATTTGATCGTTTGTTATTCTCGATTCCACGGAGATATCACACGTTCTGATAAGGTTTCGAATAGTAATTTTGACTCTGGTTTGATACTTTGTACTTAAATTTCTTTTCGATTTTACTTTTTCATTCCTCCAATTTAAAAACTATAAATTTGAATTATCAAGAAAAATTATAGATAGAGAAAAATATTTTTTTTAAAACTTGAGACAATTATCATTTAACTCTACCTCTAAATTTATTTTTGTTAATTCAACTTTCTTTATCAATAAGAATTGATTATTGAGTATAATTTACATTTGATTGCTTACTATTGTAGGAGCATGATATTTTTGATAAGAAATTCATTCGCAAAAATACAAAGACGTTGTGTGGATTTGCAATTGTTGCTGCGAGGCTTCGACTTAATCGTTTGCTTCTTCTATCCTGTGATGCACTTTCTAAGAAATTCAAAGGAAAAACTGCAAAGGAGATTTGTGATATATTTATCTCACAAGAAGACCTCAATATGGTTAGTGATGATTGTCAAAAGCTAAAGTGTTATCCCTAACTTTTACAACATAATTTCTTGATTTTGATTTGATCTTTTGACAGGAGAAGATATTGAACCATATGAATAGTAATACACAGGTCCGTTTTACATGCATTGATAATGATAGGCCTTAAAATATTACCGAATATTTAACCGTGAATTGAATTAACAATCTACTCTATTGAACCAACCATATTTTTTATGTGATTAAGATGGAGTTATGGAAGGAAAAAAAAATATGAAAGATCCATAGAAAATAATAATAATTTGTGACTAAATGTGAATTTCTCCATTTTTTTACGGACTAACGAATACATTAATTAAACCATTAAATGATTTTTTAGACTGGTGAGGAAGAAAGTTCGATTGATGATATAGTCTCATTTATTGATGGCAAAAAAGAAGGTATGTCGTGTTTTCCACACTTGCTGACTTTCTTACTTACTATCGCAAATTATTTTTATTATCTCTATATTTTTGTCTCTATTTCAACTTTATCTAGTAGTTTATAATTCTTGTGCTATTTTTATTTTGGAAGTATAATTAGAATTATTTGGCAGAGACTGGAAGAAGTAAAAAGAACAAAAAAAAGAATAAGAGGAGGAAAGCTAAAGCTAAAGAAGCTCCAGAAAATGTAAATCAAAATCATGATGATAAGGTTTATCCTTGTTCTCATTATTATCTTGAATACTTGTTGTGACTGTTTGCATAAAGTTTATCCTTGTTCTCATGAATTTTATGATACCTTCATGTTGGTCTTTGAGTTAATCTGCATAAAAAAAATTCATGTCCCATCATTAAATGTATTTTGATCTGATTTAGGATGACAATTATGAGGCTAACTTAGAAGCTGCAATGAAGGAGTATTATGCTGGCTTAGATCCTGCAATAATGGAGAAGATTGACAGGTTAGATATATGATTCTCCTAGTTCTTCTACATGCATCCAATTGTTTTTTATTTTGGTGAAGTATTCATTGTTTTTTTTGTTGGTCTTATTCATCTAAAAAGGTGGGGTTTAAAACCCACAGTCCCAGACATGCTACTTATTCATCTAAAAAAAGTGAATTTTTAACCACTTGACCACTTGAAAAAAAAAATATATAAATAACACCAATAAACTTAAATGTATGAAGCAAGTATTAATTTGACAACCAATAATTAAAACAATATCAAGCACAAAAAACAAATATAGATCCAATCTAGTTATTATTAAATAAAAATTACATTCAAAAACAAAGAAGAAACATGAATAGAGCATAGAACAATACACCAAAATTTTATCCAAATTGGTCTAACAAAGACCTACATCTAGAGGAGAAATAATTTCTTCAGTCCACTATCAAAGAGTCGTTATAAAGAGTTACAAGAAATAGGCTTTAACAAGTTCTCCAAAGAGTGTACCTAATTTATAATCTTTTTCCGTTCTCTTCTTTTGATCAAGAGAGATACATAACTGACTAGTTAATTTAGCTCCAAATGTTATCCAAGAGCATCCCTACATTTATCTCATTTACCCTCTAATAACCAGTCAATAATTTTCAATCTCACTGTGTTTTTTAAGTGTTTCCCGCCCCAAGAATCTCTACTCCAAAAGGCACTATTTCTTTCCCAATAACTCTTTTGACTCCCCAAGATTAAAATTTATCTAGTTGTTTTGAATCTCACCCAAAGAACGTCAGACTTAGCATTTCAGGTGTCTCTCCTTTGGTTTCATGAGATTGAATAAGTTATGACTTTTATACACTTACATACCCATATAATGTACTGTGAACCTCTGATGCGCCTAATACATGATTCAAAAATAGTACAATTCAAATCCATTTGGGTTGGAGTCAAGGTGTTGGCTTGGGACCTAAGAATGTGCTCCTATTAAATTTTTAAGTTTAATTCTTTTGGGTGCCAATCTCAATCGACTAGTTTGACTTCTTGAAGAAAAAAACACAACAATAGTACAATTTGTACTCTTCATCCTTGCGATCCTTGCACATAAGTCCTTATTCCTACTGCAAGCTATATAACTAAAAACATGCAGAAAACATAAAAAAAAAAATATCCGCTAGTTAACAGTTCCATGTACCTAGCGCATCATATTTCAAGGCATGTATCATGTTGGTTGTTTGGTTTTAGTCCCACTAGTGGAAGAATCCATTTTCTCCTCCTCAACTTCCAAACGTGCATATCTACTATGTATTTCATCTTGTAACATATGCCTCACAAGCTGATCGTGAGTATTCTTAACTATTTAGTGTGTCTCAAGATGCACTAGTCCTTTTGGGATACATGTCACCGTCATGATTTTACCTTCGTGACTTCCTCTCTTAACACTTTGTTTTTTGAGCCACTAGCTAACGACACTTACCTCATACATCACTTCAGTCTTCTTTGATTGTGCTACATTGAATATCATCGGTGTCTCACCCTTCTATGCTTCCATACATTTAAGATAAATCAAGCTTGCTTTCATATCTAAGATAAAGATAAAAATAATAGATATGCCAAGGTTGCTTCCACCCATGGTTTTCACTTCAAATTTTTCACCCCTTTCCCGTGATGGGCATCAATTGTTTTGAACTCAAACTCAAATCACACAAATAAATTTAGATATGTGGAGCAAGTATATGTGAGAACAAATAACTAAAACAGTTTCAAGCAACAATAACATATAGGGGGCGTTTGTTTTAGGGAATCAAAATGTATCCCCAGGATTAGCTTTCCCGGGAATATATTAGTGGAAATTTTATTCCTAGGAAAGTTTGACAAAAGTGTTTGGTTGTTGATTTGAATTCCCATGAATTGTATTTTAAGGAAATGGTGTAATTATTAAAACACCCTTAATAAAATTGACTAAACGTATGTTCATTTTTTAAAATTATTTTTGGTCATTTTACAACAATATAAACTAATGTGTTTGACAATTTTGGTTTATCATACATCAATTCATCTATGTCTACTTTTATTAAGAAATCAAAAGCACATGAGTTTTATTGTTCTAATACTTTGAGAGTAAAAAAATAAATAAATGCACCACCCTATCAAAATTCATTCAATGAAAGCAAGCAATGAAGAGTGTTTATGCATATGAAAGAAAGTGTTTAACAAGAAATAAAAAAAACGTGGCAGTTTAGAGATGTGCTGGTAGTGGTGTGGTTGGCAGTTATTTAAGGGTATTAATGAACTTTTGAGAAACAAATTGTGTAAACTGCCGGGAATACATCATTCCTATCCTTTTATGCTGGGAATAAAAAGAGAGTAATATGGTTGAAAAAAAGTTACCGGGAATGTATTATTCCTTGGAACTTTTTTGTGTGCATGTGTACCAAACATGGGAATAAATTATTCCCATCTTAGATTCCTGGGAATTTAATTTGTAGAAGTGAAACAAACGTCCCCATATAGTTTTAATCTAGAGAAATGTGTATAGAAAAACGACACTAAAGAATAAAGAATAAAGATAAAGATAATAGAGGAACAACACACCAAAAATTCCCAACTATATTAAGTTGATCAAGAGAGTTACAAAAGTGCCCAAGAAATTTAGCTCCTAATGTTCTCCAAAAACATCCGTTAAATTTGTCTTCTTTACCCTCCTACAATAACTCAATAATTTTCACTCATAAGGTGTTTCCCAGGTGTTTCTCACAAGTTTCTCATCGCTAGAATCTCTCCTCAAAAGGAATCAATGCTTTCGCAAGAGTCCCTTTGTTTGGTTGCCCAAGATTCAAAATTTTCTAGACTTTTTGAATCTAAAACAAAGATCCTTAGCCTTCTCTCATTTGATTTCATGAGATTACACGAATATAATATGTCTTGACCGTTTATAGATTTCAAAATCTAAAAGAAATAAAACATTGTATTGTCCTTAGTGAACTCACCCATACACCTAGGGCATAAATCAACAATACAATTTGTATTGTACTGTCTCATGCCCCTCACAAACCAGTTTGTACGCCTACGCAAGATATAAAACAAAAACATGCTGAACACAAATTAAATTTTTTTTATTAGGTTATTGAATCCAATTAATGTTTTTAGAAAAACCTACGTTGTCGAATATTGGATTGTTGAAAAACCTACCAATGTACCCTTAGTTTTGCTTGTAAAATAAATTAAATAATAAAATTGGGCATTTGTTATAAATATTATTTCATATTAGAATTGGATGTGTATGTGTGTCTATGTATAGACATAAACTGCATTTGATTTAATTGACTTAAGTAAAAAAATTATTATTGAAAGATAAAAAATTGTTTGCGTTTATGCATATTAAATAAAGCCTATGATAAAGACACTCTCTATTATCTATTTGCTAAAAAATTCATTTTTATTTTTTTATTATTTAGAAATAACTTAATATGTTTTGCTTATGCAGGGAAGTGGAAGATTTTGAACGGAGGACAAATTTAAACAAGTATGAAAGGGTTAAAGTTGTATACCAAAACAAAAAACTATGTGACTATTAAGGGTCTATCTGTTATCTATTGTCATATACCATCAGAATGATGAATATTTATATTTCAATTATTCAAGCAAGAGGATGGAGGGACTTGCTTATATAAAGGAGAAAAGACAAATGTCATTATTCTTACTTTGTGTTGTGGAGATTTTGATATTTTTAGGTTAGTGTGGGTGTGTTAATTTGCTATCAACAAATAGATAATCATAAATGGCTTTTTGACAAGTTAAAAAGTAAGATTCAAACATGTTTAGCTAAGAAATGAGTCAATATATGTGTTGTCATATTGGTCACATATAATATCAAAGTAATAATGTTGTTATTGTGATTTTAGTGCATAAAAGTGTAGGTTTTAGATGAACAAACCTTGTGTGTTACATTAAACTCAAAATTCAAGGTTTTGAAAAGAAAATGTGTGAAAGAAACGTAAAACGCTGAAAGGATCAAAATAAGGTGATGTTGTTAATGTGGTTTTTGATCAAGTCGAAACATCAATGATATAAATAAGGTGATGTTAATGCAAGCGTGAATGTATTGGAACTTTCTAAATTTAAAATAATCTTGAGTGATTATTGTTTATGGTGATATTGTTAATGTTGTTGTAGATCGGACATTTTTGTCTATATATATAACATAAATTATAATTTTTGAATTTTGTAAAAAGATTTAGATTTTGAAAAAATGTTAAAAATTTATTTATTTTTATATGAATAAGTCTATATTGAGTCGACGTATATTAATTTGTGAAAGAGACAAGATGTTTATTGGACGTGTTTGTAAAAGTTTGAAATTTCACTTTAGATCATAGATCGGTTGATTTGTATATTTAAAATGATGAATATGAACATATGATTTGAAACTGAAAGCTAAAGATTTAAAAAGTTAGCATCAAAATACTATTTTTAAAACATTGGAGTTTTGTCTATATTTTGAGTTGTGTTCGATTCTTGAAAAATGAGTACTCAAGATATAAGTTGTTTGTAAATTTATGATTTATTGTCTGGATAGTGAATTTTTGTAAACAACATATAAACAAATGAGACTTTATCGAAATGTAGCCAAAAACATTAGAATCGGTGAATTTTTAAATATTTTGAATTAAGGTATAATTAAGAGTAGTTGATCAATTTTTTAAGAATGATTTTCTTTACAAGGAACATCGTAGAAAAATTAACTATTTTCTAACTTGAAAATAAGTGGATTTAATTAATTGAAAAATGACGGATTACTAAGAAATCTTGATAACAATTGAAATTCATTTTTAGCGACGTTCTTCAAAGAAAAAATATTTTGGTAAAGAGCCAAGTAAATTTCTGACAAATTTTGAAAATGTTTTATTTTCATAAATGTTGGTCAAAATTATTTAATCTAAGTTCTCAAAAAATAATGATGGATCACTCTCTCCTTCGAGACTTGGTTGGTTGAACCCTAAGGTTAGTTAAAGTTAGTCTAAAAACCTAACATTAATATAAGTACCTTATGTTATATAGAGAACGTGGCAATTGATTGGAATGCAGGTACATTTCTATTTAATGTTCGTTGGCCAAGTTGTGATTTATTTATCAATGTGATTTTTTACTTGATAAGTATATGTTTTTCATATGATTTGAAAATTATATGAACTATCTAACAAGAATTATATGAACTTTCATATGATTTGGAGAAATATATAAAATTCTTGTTAAAACATGATTTCATGTAAATATACTGAATCATATATAATTTGTTTCATTAGTATATATGGTGATTCATATGTTCATGAACAGTAATAACAAAGATTGTTCATCAACAATGTCTGAATATTAATGTTGTAATGATAACAAATCAAAATATTAATTTGTCTCTTAATTGTGAGTTCAAGTATGTAATGTGAAAGTACTTACCAAGTGAAGTTTGAAATCATCCTTACCAAAATAGTAAAATACAACAAGACGTGTAAATGAAAAAGTAGATTGAAGTCATGCAACCCAAAAGAAAAAAACATTGCAAAATAAGTAAATTCCATCAAAGTACAAAAGAAATAATCTAGACAAATACTACAATAATCATCTTGTCAAGAAGCAAGTATAACAATTAACAAGTCATAGTTAACAAAAGCATAGTATGTTGAACCAAAATGGGTTTGAACAATGTATTTGAAGTTTTGATGATAACAATGTATAAAAGAACAACTGCATATGTTAATGTGTGTTCAAGTATGCAAAATCATAGAATTAACCTGACTTTCAAAGTCAAATTTCAATTTTGAAACATCAAGACTCTGAACGCATAAGAAAGCATCTGAAGCAAATGAGAAGCTTATATGATATGAAACACAATCTGAAGAAAGGTCAACTATAAAGTCAATGCTCTAATCAAAGTAATATTTTCTCTTAGAAGCATTTCAAGGGACAAGGCATCTGAAGAATGGACTAAAAAAATAAACCAAAAATCAATTATCAGAACTTGAATCCATTTGAAGTAAAAGATTATTTATTTCTATTAGAAAAGATGAATATTTATCTATGAATTAAACTAATAAATATATAAATGAGGGGTTACCGCAATAATACTATCAATAAACAACAACAACACAACAGTAAGCAATATTTGAATTTGAAATTGAAATTTAACCCAAAATCTGAAGGTGGGTATTATCAAAACTGATATTGAAATTCAACCCTAAATTGAACCCTAATTATTAAGTATCACCAAAGCTTATCAAGAATTGAAGCTGGGTGAAGGGAAGTGACGAAGATGCTTGAAATGGAAAAGATAGATGTTTGTCGAGTTCACCAGTGAGTGAAGTGATGGAGGTAGTTCACGGTTCGTGAGTTCGTCGGCGGTTTGTGATGAGTGAGGGAAGGAGAACCTGAGATTTAGGGTTGAAAAGGGAAAGTGAGCAAAGTTCGTAAGGAAATTTTGATAGAGTGTGTGAACAAGGGAAATCTGAGATTTCACGTTGAAAAGAGGAAATTTTGAGACGTGGATTGTGTGGGAGGGGAATGTGGATGATTCTAATTTTTATGGTAAAAGGTTAAAAGGGGGAAAAAATTGGGTAAAAAATTTAGCATTAGCATTTGTGGATTCTATTTAAAAGTTAAACAAATTTAGCATATGAATTTGTAGACAAATATCAGCGTCAATAAATAGCGTTTACGTACTGAAGTTAAATTGCATAAATAAAATGAACAGTAAAAAATGCATTTGCATCAAAAAAAATTGATGCAAATTGCATGTTTCTTGTAGTGCACCTAAAGGTTGCTTAATATATTTCAAGAAACTCTGGACTAAAGTACTATAACAAAAGAAAATGAAGCCTGATGTTAGAAGTGAACAATAAATTTCTATTGGTAGCTTTATGTTAGAACAACAGCTAGTAACACAAGATTAAAAGAACACAATAGTAAAAGACAATGGACACGAACGATCTTTGTTAACGCAGTTTGGCCAATGATGCCTACTTTTGTGACTATAGAGCATCTATAGTTCCGTTTGTAATACTGTGATGAATTAGTGTTTTAGTGTTACCATTAAGAATAACGATAGTTAGTGGTTAGTTTAATTGTTGGTTAAGAGTCATGTATGAAGTTAGGTAGAGCTAGTGGTTAGGAGTATTAGTTAGTAGTTAGTGGATGCTTATAAATAGGCTTTGATGTACCATTTACTTTTAACTTTCTCATTATGTAAGTTTGATCAATATTATCAATACATAACTCTTTTGAACTTTTCACTATTTATCGATGGATGCCATGTTTCTCAACAGTTACAAACAATATACATAGTACTACTACTATGATTCAGTTTATAATATTACTATGGCGAATATCAAACCTAGGCAAATATCATACATGATGACCATGTAACACTTTATTGTTCTCTATAATGTTTTTCTATTCTTTATTCAGGCAATCAATAATTTTCTTTTTTTCCTTTTTCTTTCCCGACCATATGTTGAATATTTCTATGAAGAATCACTATATCTTCATTCTATCTTTCAGTTCACTGTTCACATGTCATGCCAAGTTATACTTATGACTTCACTTTTGTAATAGGCACAATCAATTGTTTTATCCTCGGTAGCAAAGGATACATTTGTAGAAATTGAAAGACCTCTGCTGCTTAGATCCAAACCCAGTGAAATTATCAACAATAAGATGGAAGTGCTTCGTTGAATTGTGATTTTTGTGGTGGGGGTCAGGAAACTTCCACTCATATTTTCTTGCATTGTGAGATGGTGATGAAGGTGTGGGAAAAGGTATTCTGGTGGCTCAATTTTAAGTTCCTAATTCTACACAATTTGTTTGTGCATATTTTGAATGTTGGAGTGCGGAGGTGCAGAGTAAGAAGTTACGTAAGGGCTATCGGTTAATTTGACATGCGTCTATGTGGGTGATATGGAAGATGAGAAATGATATAATCTTCAATGATGGTAACAAGGGGGTAGATGACAATGACATAGTAGATGAGATCGAGGTTTTGTCTTGGCAACGTAGCTTGCATAGAATTTTGGTGTTATATTTTGGGGTGTTTTTTCTAGGGGTTGGGTTGCGATATATTTATGATGCTCATTGTAATTTTTTCTCTAGCCATGTCGTCCTTCTTGTGCAGTGTAGCTTGTTCTCTTTTTTGTCCTTATATATATAGCGAATTTTGATTTTAGTCTCTAAAAAATTAAACTGAATGTTTTCATCCTCACAAATTTTTTTATTTTGTTTTTTGTCCTTAATGACCATTTTATGTCCATATAAATGACAAAATTATAACTTTTTTATGTTCAAATTGTATCCATGTTATGTCCGTTTATTATATTCGACATTTATATATTCATATTATGTTCAAAAAATGTCAAAAACACGTTAAAATTATATCCATTAAGGACCAAAAACAAAATAAAATTTTTTGTGAGGATAAAAACATTCAGTTTAATTTTATAGGGACTAAAATCAAAATTTGTTATATTTATAGGGACAAAAAACTTATTTAACCCTATTTATTATCGGTCTCAGCAGTGATGATTAACTTTTTTTTTTGACAAAGCAATGATGATTAATGATATACAACTGTTACACATTACATTTTTTAAACTAACATAAGTTTTGTAAAACCGTTTGGGAGAACTTTGGAAAACAACTTAGGAGTTATGACATTTATCGCAAGTTTTTCCAACTTACTTTCATAAGTTCTTCACGATGGCTTTTGAAAAAAAATCATTATGGCTTATGAAAACATCTTATAACATACAAAAACCATTTGACTTTTTTAATTACCATTTGCCATAAAATAAGCTTTTGTAAGCTTATACATAAGTACTTATCGAGATAAAGTGCACTTATGTATAAGCAGCACATTGGAATAGCTTCGAAATATTATAATGTTTATCTAACGGGTTGTGTAAGTTATATTTAAGCTAGATTATGCGACAATCTCATCTCTTACTCATGAGATACACTCTTCCAGTTGGTCACCAATTATTTTATCATGATTTCCATTGTCTCGATTATTAATAAATTGCAGCCATTTTCCTAAGCTACTATCTCATTTTCTAAGAAAACTATCAATCATCATAAAATTTTTAATATATACTTGCCAAAAAATCCACCTTCCAAGTATTCAATATGTCGGATCAAGATCGACCAGTTAAGGTTTTTTTATATTTTTTTTGGTCAGGTAGCCTAGTGGCTAGAATTCACCTTATAAGGTGAATAAGTGGAGTGTCCGGGGTTCGAACCCCAGCCCTACATATAATAATGCATTGTCCTACCAACTGAGCTATGCTCATATAATTTAAAATACCGAGTTTAAAGAGAAGTTTTAAACTCGGTATTTTAAATTATAAAATTAAAATTAAAATTAAAACCTACATTCTTTTTAACCGCCGGATATTGCTCCGAATATGTGTTCTCCTTAACTGCTGGGAATCAAATTTCATCAACAAAAAAAAAAAAAACTACTGAAACAAAAGGGATAAAAATAAAATTGTTAGGAGGCCTACATAAACTATGGTTAGATGCACATTAATATTAAGCATTAAGACTATTCATTTCTTGAACCAGCATCATGTATCTTGGATGGTACTTGATTTCTTCTATAAACTCCCCACAAGTAATACTTTGATTGAAACCCTGCAAAATGATTAACTCAAAAATTTAAACACAATTAGCAAACAATAAAGTTTAAAGGAAAAAGTAGCATGTAAATGTAATGTAACTCACTCTTGTATTTGAAGGGGAGCATTGTAGAAGGAAATATTAAAAGCTCAGCTTTTTCAACCTTAGCTCTCATGGCAAGATCATTGGAAATCATTTCATCAACTAGCTGGTCAAAATATCTCTCATCCCTGTAAAAAAGACATTGTTTCTCATTTCAGAGTTATCTCACTTGGGAAAAAAAATTATATCCTGTTTAATTAATTTTTATTATAAAAAATTATTATTTCAACATTGTTTCTCATTTTCAAATATAATATAATGTAAAAAAGAATAAAGTATAAACAATTTCAAAATAGTGGACATAACAGTTTGTGTAACTTAATTTTACACCAACATCCATTAATTTTAAAAAAACAATAAACATGTTTGGAATAGCGGACATAACTGCCAGTCAGTGCAACTTAATTTTACACCGACATCCATTAATTTAAAAAATAAAAAAAATAAATAAACATGTTCAAAATAGTGAACATAACTGTCAGTGCAACTAAATTTTACTCCACCATTTTACCGGAAAAGTGGATTGATGTGGCAAAATAAATCTATTTCACACTGACCATTGATATCCTTTAAATCCATAAAAATATTGTTTTTTATGCCTTGATACAAATACTTGAAAACAGAAAACAAAATAAAAATAAAAGTAAAATTTCTATAATTAGTAGTGAAGGAGTGCTAGCTAGCAACACACTCCAACCGGTTGAAATTTAAATGGATCCAACTAAATTTGTATGGTGCATTCATGATTTAGTTGGATTCGTTTGAATTTCAACTATTTAGATAGTTCCCTCAAAAAAAAAAAACTATTTAGATAGAGTGAGTTGAAAAAAATGTGTTGGAGTGTGTGTTACTAGCATAATTCTGAGTAGCGAGAACAAGAAAAAATATAAAACAAATGTTTATCAAATCAAACATGTTCTTAAGTTTGTGCAAAGCGTCACCTTTCATTCCGAGGAAAGAAATAAAGGCCAATGCTTAGATTATTCGTTCCAAATTTCCGGAAACTCTCTGGCCACACAGCTTCTCTTTGAATCATGTCTGCATCAAGCACATTAGGTAGATGTCTTGTCTCCTCAAGAACTTTAGGACATGCTAAAGTGGACAAGTGGCACAATAATCCAGCGATGATTTTGTCAAAGCTTTTGTTGAGAACCTGCAAACTTCCCCTATTGTCGACAAAATTCAACTTTAGACAATGATTTCACAGGTGCAGCTATAAAAGTTACATTAATTCCAAAAGAATGTAACAGAACTCACAAAAAGAACAAATTTCCTACCTCCAGATTGGATCCGAAATAGGTTGTGGATCAGCAATAGTAACAGCAGTTGCACATCCTTTGCTGGAATCGACTTCACCTTTTTCTGAATCAGTCTCAATATCTGAGTCTATAGTCTCACCGTCTGAATCTGTAGACTCACTATCAGAGTCATTTATGACTACTACATCTGTTTCGCAGTCCTCACAGAACCAAATAACCTCATCCGTAAAAATGACAGGCCCATCTAAACAATACCTGAAAAGGAGATGTTGAGGTGTACAAGGCAAAAAAAGGTATTTTAGAATGTGAAACACTGTGATGGCAAAAGCTTCTAACTTCATAAAATGCAAAAGCTTCATGTTAAGAAAAATATGATGGCAAAACAAATTGCTTGCAAAAATGGAAGTTCATGGTATATTAATTAATACAAATGTGTTGTTCACTATATCAAAAGAAGAGAACAATGGTATTCACACAATGATATTCTCTTAAAGAGTACATGCATTGGAAACATAGGCGAACAATATCTTAAAATAACACAATAGTCACGTGCATCTAAATCCTGTTTTAGAGCCATATTACCCTTATTTATGTCTTCAGAATTCTACTTCAAAACCAGAAAATAGATGCATCTGCTACTTTAGTGATGATGAAGTCCAAAAAAGGTTCAGGATAATGATGCAAAGCAATGTGTATCATTTCAATATTCTTTGGAGACGCATTTCCGGATAGAGACAGAATAGTACCTATGCAGTGCAAAATAGTAGATGGAAAGAGTAAGTCGCAAGTACCTATGCAGTGCACAAGCTTTACATTTGTTGCAAGACACCAACGTCTCTTCAAAGCCTACATCGCCACATGTAAGACAGACTGGTATCTGCAACAAGTAAGCAAAGTTTTAATTCGGTGATTCATAAAAGGTATATAGCTCAAAAAAACACATATTTCAAGAAGAAAAAACAATATTACTTGAAACTTCCCAGGGAAGTCAGAAAATGAGAAAAACCTGAAGCAATTTAGTTGTCTCTGACTCGGTGACAAGAACATCCATCTCCACTTCCGATTGAGAACTTTCGTCTGCAGCTTCAGTTTCAGTACTAACCTCCGCAGGAGCATCAATCTCCACTGCAGCTTCCGATACTTGAGGTTCAATTTCAGTCTGTAGACCATGTTCAGTTAGGACTTCAAAACTTGACACTGATGCATCTGGCGGTGCGGATGCAAGTGGTTCTGTAACAACTTTGATTGCTGCATAATCAGAATACACAACTTCTGTTTGGTTGTTAGTCATAGAACCAGCAGGGTCTGTCATATTAGAGCCTGTCGAGGCATTCACCAATTGTGGCTGATCATTCTTTTCCACAATATTTTGAAACTTGTGATGTTCTTTGCCTTTGGACTCTCTAGACAGTGAGGCCGAGACATGTCGAGACTGTATTTCAAAACTAGATCCTTCAACAGGGATTGGTGCAATTTTAGGTGAAGCCACACACCCTGATGGTTGTTTTAATCCAGGTCTTTGAACTAGAGATTTGACTGAACTTGACTTAGCATTGGCCTCGGATTTTGATGATTTTAATCCAGGTCTTTCGACTGGAGATTTGACTGAACCTGACTTAGCATTGGCCTCGGGTTTTGATGATTTTAATCCAGGTCTTTCGACTGGAGATTTGACTGAACCTGACTTAGCATTGGCCTCGGGTTTTGATGATTTCACGGGTCTTCTTACCCCGTTATCCATCTTCATGTATTTATCTCCTACGACTCCCCTAATATCAAGCTTGGAACCATCATCCTTTGCACCAGTGTTATCCATAAGTTTCCTTTTAGACCTTTCAGATGGAACATTCTTGTGCTTTAAAATGGGAGCTTCATTTTTCACATTTTCTCCCTTTAAACCACGATCCTTTGGACCAGTGTTATCCCCAAGTTTCCTTGTAGAACTTTCAGCCACAGCATTCTTCTGCTTGACACTAGGACACGCATTTTCCACCTTGAAATCGCAATCCTTAGCAACAGCATAATCCCCAAATTTCAATTTAGAACCTACAGCTGGAACTTCCTTGTTGCTGAATCTAGGAGCTTCACGACACACATTTTCTACAGGGCGCCCATTTTTCTTAGATTCTGCAACTTTCATAGGTTGAGCTACCGAATTCATTACAGAAGAATTTGGAAATAGTCTACTATTTCGTCCATTTGGAACACTACGTTCCGTTGATTGCTCATGTAGTTCTTCTAATAGCCTTCGATGTTTCTTTCCATTATTATGTTCTTCCAAACATTTGTGATGCATCGTAACATGACAAATTTTACAGCGTACTATATTTGACTGCCGACTTTGTACTGGAGCTATAGCAGGAATAGTTGGTCCCAGCGTTTGATGCGGTGAGCACTTATCAGCAAAGTCTTCCGGTGTTTGTTGTGGTAAGCGCCTCTTATCAGAATAGGGTTTTGGCACTCGATGTGGTAAGGACTTGTTATCGGCATAGTCTTCCGGTTTTTGATGTGGTAAATGCCTCTTATCAACATAGCATTCCGGCCTTTGACGTGGTAAATGCCTCTTACAGAAGCGTGCCAACTTTTGATCTTTTAAGCGTTTCTTATCAGCATAGTGTGCTGATGTGTGATGTGATGAGGGCCTATCATCAGCATAGCGGTGACCCCTTCGATGTTCCAAGTGTTCGTTATCAGCATAGTGTGCTGGTGTGTGATGTGATGAGGGCCTATCATCAGCAAAACCACTATCATGAGGAATTTGGTAATTGTAGTTCAAGTTCAATGGTTCCCGACTAAAATCATCAAATGGCCTATCATCATTGAACGGAAGAACATCCCAACCACTTCTATAATTGTTTTGAAAATCTCCATTCTGCAAATAAGCCTTCAGATATAAAGCAGTATGTTAGATATAAAACCAATCATGTCTTTCACTTAACAACTTAAGTGTTTGAAACAATTGATTCATGACACAGTACATAGATTAATATTGCAGAAACATTCAGAAATAACTACCTCGACTCTGTTGCAATAAGGTTTCACACACTAAACCATTAGAATAATTATACCATTCAGAAACAAACTATATCACTCAAACCACATTAAACTTAACTTCTAAACTAGTCCCAGTTTTGAAAAACGTTCATGTTCACAATAATATTCAACTAAAAAAGTTGGAAAACTATCACTACAATCACAAATCCCAACAAAATATTCTAACATTCCGACAATTACTACAAGCATCTTCATTTACATATTATGATAGTTATGACTGTCATTTTTTATATAGTAACCTTGACAGTGACACACATCTAACTTTAGACAAATCATTCAGATTTCACAGAATTTCAACCGAACTTCACAGTACAAAGAGACAAAGTCAACCTGCTGTAAAAAGAACAATTTGCATCATGTTCAACAATTGCAACATGTTCAAACCCGTTTCGTAAAAATTAAAAATTTCATCCAAGTCAATGCAAGTCACAATAAGATTATAAAGATCACACAAAAATCACAAATAACAATGCTAACTTTATACATACATCCAAGTCAATGTGCTTAGTTTTGAAAAACGACATATTCAACAACAAAAATCTCTAAACCAAACAAGAAATTTTCACTACATATAAACCACGTAAAACACTAACTTTACGGTTACATCAAAATCAATAACCTTAATCTTCAATAACAACAAAAACAAAGCAAAAAATAATCCCTTTCCAAAACAGTTAATCATTCATGTATTGTTTACCCTAATTCAGAATGATTTAAATTTAACCTTTTTCCCAAAACCCCAATTCTAAAGAAGCATTTTTTAAATAAAATTCATTCAAAACAAGAAATTTCAAAGAAAATAGACAAAAAAGAGAAAGATTCTTCAAATTCCTGATATGAGAAAAATTCCTCATGTGGGTCCCTAAAAAAACAACAAAATTAGTAACTTTCAATGGTTAAAAACGAGTAAACCACCAAATTAGTCCTTGAAATTATGAATATTTCAAAACGGTCCCCACCTCTAAAACTACGAAGTTCGTGCCTATATTTAACCTTTAATTATCAATCACTATGAATATATCAAAAAGGTCTCTGTCTCTATTAAATTGTCAAGTTGGTCACAATGATTAATATGAGTAAAATTTGATAGAGTCATTTTGAAATATTCATAATCTTACGGACCAAATTGAAACCGCCCTACAAATTCAGAGACGAATTCGGTGAAGTACACTGTTAAAAACCCTTTCCAAACCCTTTTCAAAACAAATTCAATAACATTCAATCTTTTTCCAAAAACCCAAATTTCAAAATACCTTATTTTTAACAAAACCTCACCAATAAGGTTCAGAAAACAGACACACAAAAACAAAACAAAACAAAAACAGAAAAAAAAAACATCACGTTGGCATTCAAACTCTCATTAAAAACTACAATGTATGAATTCACTATACTATAACATTCATAAAACAACAACAACAAAAACTAAACCAAAAAAGAAAAGGAAAAAACAACAAGAAAAAACAGAACAGTACAAAAAACAGAGAAGAAAAACAAACCATGGTGTTCTGAAGGATTTGAAGGGTTTCTCCGAAAAAGAAGAAGAATGAGAATGTAACAAGGAGAAGGGTTTCACTATGACGGTTTATAAGGCTTTGAAACCGAAATCAAGAGTGAGTGACTGTGTGAGTGACCTGTCAAAAGATAGTGACAATAATATGATTTTATTTTTATTTATAAGTATTTTTTATTACTATTTTGGTCTCAAATTAATGTCGACTTTATCATTGATTTGTCACTTTTATATAAAAAGTCAGATTAACCGATGTCCCGGACATTTATTAAGGATATCAAAAAGTTATAATTATAAATAAAAAATGAATTCTTTTAACTTTTTATGAATTAGTTACACAATTTTCAATGAAATAATTATTATATATTTTCTTTTTTTAATATCATTAACCAATATCTGAAAACGGATAGTATTTCCTTATATAAAAGTGTCAAATGGACTTGTCCAACCCAAATCGATCCAGGAGGTCGGTTATTTAAATAAGTCTATTTACAATTAGGTCATATATATTATAGAGTTTGATTTGATGCGTCCGCTTGCTCTAGTCTTTTCTTTTTCTATTTATTCACTTTTTTTATATATTAGTTTCTCACAATTATTCATTTTTATTAATAATTTTTAAATTAGGTGATAATTTAAAAAAATTGTTTTTTTAAAACAAAAATTAAATGAAAATATAGATAATGGGTCGATTCGATCTGGCCAGAACAATTTTTATATGGGTCAAATCGACGAAGGCTAAAAAAGGTTGAGTACATTTGTGGTAGATAAGGCTGGAAATGAGTCGAGTCGAGTCGAACTCGTCTGAGCTCGATTCGACTCGATAAAAATTGGTTCAGCTCGAAACTCGACTTGAGTTCGATATTAACTTTTTATTAAGCTCGAGTTCGGCTCATTTAAAGTTCGCGAACAGCTCAACTCGATTCATTAGTTTCAACTCATCAAATGCCAAAAAAAATTCTTAAAACATTGTTTTAGATATTTTTAGGTCCAAAACATGTTGGCCCGACTCGTTTTGTATAGCTCTACTTTTATATTGTCAGTACAACATTTAATATTATTTATGACTAATATATTTTTTATTTAAAGTTTTATTAGTATGTTCTATTTGATGCATCTGATAATGTATTGTCAACTTATTTATTAAATATGACAATTCATTAAGTTTCGTATACATTAATTTATATTGCAACACATTATTGGATGTAAGTATAAAACAAATATTTTAAAGGTACATAAGATAATTATACACTCATATAGTATATTAATTAGTTTTTTATGTATTGCAATTCAATCATTAAAATAACACTTGCTAATCCTTTTTAGTTCATTACTTAGAAAAATAGTTTTAGTTCAAAAAACACTTGCTAATCATTTTGTTTTTTGTGCAGAAGGGGTCAACCCCGATTTTCATATATAAAGAAAATAGAAGATTTTAGAGAGATTTTAGGCTGTCTTTTTTGTTATTTCAATTATAATTTTAAATAAGTTTTTATATAATAATATTATATTGTTGGTGTTATTAAAAAATATTTTTTTGTTATATTATTGTCATCATTGAAAAATATAGATATGGTTTGTTGGATTTGTTACATTTGAAAGTCACAAATATTTATACTTATAAATGTTTATCTATATCAAAAAGTTTATATCAAATATCATTATTAATTTACAAAAAAAAATTCTATAAAATATCGTTGATAATCTACAACCATCGTTATCGCAATGAAAAAGTCTTTTCGCTAACATATAATAAATTAAATAATAGTCCCCAAAAAAAAATGCAAAGTCGGTGTTCAGTTGATCACGTGATATACGTGTGTGACCAATTATTTTCGGTAAATATATAGAGACAATTAGAAGGAACAAAATCTATTTGTGACAGTTGGAAAAAATATTTGTTATTAATAAGTCAATCTTTTTTTGTTTGTTTCGTTATTTTGTTTTGACCAAACTTTTGTTTATTCATTGGTCAACTCTTTTTCGAGTAAAAAGAGTGTGCATTTTCTTTATTTTATGATAAGAGAGTGTATATTTTTTTTTTGAGAGAATAAGAGAGTGTGTGTGTCTATATATATATATATATATATATATATATATATATATATATAAAAAAAAAAATATCTTT
>Ga0228710_1002715_pt1 | contig 28061 bp, 10 predicted proteins | sample MedpolnodulmetaG_FD_177995 | JGI IMG/M metagenome (GOLD analysis project Ga0228710, IMG submission 177995) | Root nodule microbial communities from Medicago polymorpha collected in Santa Monica, California, United States - pink nodules | ecosystem: Host-associated > Plants > Roots > Nodule... | reverse complement strand
TCATAAAGGTCAGATATACATTATAAAATATATGATAGGGAAAATGATCTATTTGTCCGTTGCTACTATTGTGTGAAATGCGGAATCATCTATGTTTCCCCATTATTTGTCCTTTTTTTTTTTTCCATTTGCTTTTGTAGCAAGAACTATGAAGATATTTATCACCATAGGTTGTTGATACTTGTAATGCAAGTGTTTCTATATGACTATCACCTATAATGCTAATGTACTTGCTTCTTTGAGAATAAAACACTTTAAGGGATTATGAGGATCAAGAACCCAGGTTACCCAAATTGTAAGATGCTTTTTTGGGACTGTCACATGCCTACTGTACTACTCCTTGCTAATAAAAATGGCGAAGGACAAAGATAAATGATTGTTTATCTATTATATTTTTTGTAAAACATTTTTTCCTTCTCGGGAAAATTTAAAAACCTCATTAACAGTTGTATTGTACTAGATTTTTTATTTTTTGATACGTGTACTAGATTTATTATCTAAATGCTTCGAAGATGGGATAATCACATGTTCAAGTTATGGAATCAACCTCCTTGCTAGGGCTATTTCCATATAGCACTAAGTTGCCCTTTTTATCTCGACAGTGTCTCAGATATGATTTATCACATCTTAAATCATCTCTTGTGATTCATAAGAGATGATTTAAGTTATGATTGGCTTTCAAATTTTATTATTTAGCATAATTTGTTTCCTTATTGAATTCAGTATAGGTGTCTGGTATTAGTATACATAAAGATTATTACTTTGTCACTTGTAATAACATTTGACATTTTGTTAATGCCATATCAATAATTTTATCATTACTAGTATTCCTTTTCCTCCCTCAAACCTAAAAGGCTAACCATATAACTTCAACATTTACTTTATTTGACAAATAGAAAGATAGTCATCAGTGAACTTTTATGTTCCGATTTTTGGAATGTACAGAGTGTGCATCTCTATCAAGTATTCCACGTGGTGACTGGTACTGTCAATTTTGCCAAAACATGTTCCAGAGGGAAAAGTTTGTCGCATACAATGTCAATGCTTTTGCTGCTGGAAGGGTTGAAGGAGTTGATCCTATTGAGCAAATCACCAAGAGATGCATTCGCATAGTCAAAGACATTGATGCTGAGCTTAGTGCATGTGCTTTATGCAGGTAACATTGTAAAGATTAGAAGCCATTTTATTTTTATGGACTTTATCTTCACTGTACTTCAGATTGGCAGTTGTCCCTATGTGGACGTGCTTCTGTATTTAGTTAATTGTAAACCAATATTGTATATTTGGGATTTTTATGAGATATCTATTTAAAGAGAAATGTTTGCACACACAGGGGTGTTGACTTCAGCAAATCTGGCTTTGGTCCACGCACAATAATACTCTGTGATCAGGTATGCACTCTTGTATTGATGTCCCTACAAAACCCTCTATGACATAGAGTTTATTTTTTCTTTCTTTTATTATGGTTTAGTGATTGATGCACACATGAATTATCTACTTATGGATTTGTATTGTTTTACTGAGCCAACTTGACGTTGCCCCCACTGTTGCTGCAGTGTGAAAAGGAGTATCATGTTGGCTGTTTGAGGGATCACAAGATGGCATTTCTAAAGGTGTGCAGCTGTTGCCCTACCTTTATATATGGATACATTAGTTTAGGCACCAACTTCTCTTTTGTCTTCTGAACATGACTGTGACCAATTACAGGAATTGCCAAAAGGTAACTGGCTTTGTTGCAATGATTGCACGAGAATACATTCTACTTTGGAGAATGTTTTAGTTAGAGGGGCTGAGAGGCTCCCTAAATCTCTCTTGGCTGTTATAAAGAAAAAGCAAAAGGAAAAAGGATTGGATCCCATCAATGATATTAATGTGAGATGGAGGCTTCTTAGTGGGAAAAAAGCGTCTCCTGAAACCCGACCATTGCTTTTGGAGGCTGTCTCTATCTTTCATGTAAGTTCTTCCCATCCTTCTCAATTCATTATAATCCTTTTTATTCCCTCTTTCTTGGAATGTGGTAGTTGTCCATGTTTGTTTCCCAACATATGATGGAGCTGCTTTGGAATTTACATTCTTTTTTGAATTTTGTCTTCCTCTTCTTTGTCTTACTCTTTTATCTGTTTATATCATTTTATTTGGTTAGTAACAAGTATCTTGCGTATTGAATGAATGTTTTTTATTTATTTTTTTAAATTTAGTTAAATTTAACGAGTATAAATTAATAAAAAATATTCAAAAGAGAAAAATATTAAACTGTGAAGATGCATCATGTATGCATAAATAATCTATGTTAGTACTTAGTATGTCTGCATTCCCTTTTGATTTAATTAACAATTGATTTGTCTTCATAGTAAAAACGTGGAAAATAATGCCAAGAATTCATACTTGTCTTGGATATATTGCCCATGCGAAGTTTTAAAAGAGAATTCATCTTTGTCATGGAAAATTTGTTAGGCACTTTTATTAGGAAATACCAAAAGTATGCTGTATTACCTTGCAAAAGGTTTGTCTGTGCAGTTCTGTCTTGTAAAAGGGATACAGTCGACATATGGACTCGTCGTTTTCTATTATATGACATCCTCTTTCTTCACAGCTCTGATACCATGAATAATTTAGGAAATTGAGAGAAACTCGGAGGGAAAGATAGTGTTTGGTCTGAAACTGAGTTATGAAAAATGTTATTGCCATTGTAAATCTGAAGACTTATACCTTGCAAAAAGTTATATAACGATCCTTACTAACCTGCCTCCTGCAGTTAATTAATTGCATTTTGTAACATAGTAATAGAAACTGATAACTACAAGTATACAAGTGGGATGAGAGTACAGGCCATAGAAAAATATTACTAAGCTACAGTTTACTCTTAACAGGTATCTACAAGTTTAGCCATTCCTCTGCAGTAAGGCTAGGAATCGTCATTGAAGGTGAGAACAAGAGGGCGGGGAACACTTTGCCTTGTATCCTATATGGCAATGTTATCAACACATCAGCAATAAAAATGTGGCATTCGTGATGTGGTGCTCTGTGCCACATAATTTGATATGACCCAGCTAAAGAGGCAAGAAATGTGAGCATTTTTAGAAAAAGAGAGACTGAAATGATGTGCATTTCAGTAGGTACTAAAACCCAAAACAAGTACATGTTAATGGGAATAAAAGTCACCTAAACTATGGGTGGATGGAAATATTATATATGAATCATTTTTGGGGAATCTTTGCGATATATCGGGTAATCAGTAAATGGACTCCATAGCACCACCAGTATGTGTTGAATCTCCTAGAACTACTACACCCTTTGTTGTGTATGATGCCATGTTTTGAATTTGTTCGATTTCCAAAACATTTGTCTAGACAATGTCTGTTAACATTATTCCTTATTAGTAATTTACTAACAGGTAATAATGTTTTATATTTTTGCATTTATGCATAGTACAAATTATTTATCTAACATAACTTTCAGTGGTGGCCATCACACTATTTGATATCATGCTGCTAAGGAAGACCTAGACACACTATATTATAAAAACTATTAAGAAACATATAGAGATTAGTGAGTTGGATAGAGATATGATAGAACTTTATAGCATCATTTGATCTATGTAGTGTCACGAATATCGAGGCCTAACTCATCCATACAAAACCGGCTTGTACGGTGAGGAGTGCCTCCTTTTATAAACTCTTCTCAAGAATCCTATCTATCCGATGTGGGACTAAATCTCACCAGAGTGTTGGCCACTAACACCCCCCCTCACGCTTCAGCCCGGCCCAATGGGCCTGAAGCGTGGACGATGCAAGACCAACGATGGACCCGATAGGCTCTGATACCATGTCACGAATATCGAGGCCTAACTCATCCATACAAAACCGGCTTGTACTGCGAGGAGTACCTCCTCTTTATAAACTCTTCTCAAGAATCCTATCTATCCGATGTGGGACTAAATCTCACCAGAGTGTTGGCCGCTAACATGTAGGGCCGACCACACTTTGTAGGATAAGACTGTTGTTGTTGTGGATTTTCACTGTACTTGTGAGTTTTATATATATGGCTTGCTTTATTGTAATATTTCAATAATTGGATTTGTGATTTAAACTTCCGTTGCTTCAGGAATGCTTCGATCCTATAGTTGATGCAGTTAGCGGGCGTGACCTTATTCGAGCAATGGTTTATGGGTTAGAAACTACGTTTAAAGCATTTGTTTTGTCCCATTTTTTCTCTTCAATTTTTATTCTCTACCTTTGTCTCAATTGATGTATCCCTCACATACAGAAAGAGTGTGCGGGGTCAAGAGTTTGGAGGAATGTATTGTGCATTACTAATAGTCAAGTAAGAAGTGGTTCTCTGTCTTTAACGTTTATTACTTGATACTTAAAAACTACAGTACTATTTACAGTTTGTTTCTTTGATATTGAAGTTCATCCGTGGTATCTGCGGGCATGCTTCGAATCTTCGGCACAGATATTGCTGAACTTCCTTTAGTTGCAACAAGTAACAGTCACCATGGGAAGGTGAGAAATTACTGGTTGTCAGCCTCACTTTCACGATATGCTTTTATCTATTTAATTGAATCTCTGCTCTGAGATTTTGATAGATTTGCTATGTATTGTGGTCACTTGTGGTGATGACATGGTGGTATTGTGTTACTTATAATTATATTCGTTTGGTTCAAACAGGGCTACTTCCAAGCACTATTCTCTTGCATTGAGAGGCTCTTGGCTTTCATGAAAGTAAAGAACCTTGTGCTACCAGCTGCAGAAGAAGCACAATCCATATGGACAGATAAATTTGGGTTTAGCAAGATTAAACCAGACGAGGTATAAAATCTGTTTTACTGCTTTCCAGGTGGTAGATACTGACATTTTTCCCACTTTTCAGTCTAGCATTTTTTGAAGTTGGGTTTTAATTATGTTTCTGGGGCTGATAATTTCATTACCGAAATTACTGTCATAACATCTCGCCTCCAACTTGAAATATTGAGTTTTCCCTCGTCCTGCAGCTTGCCAACTACAGAAGGAACTGCAATCAGTTTGTGACCTTCCAAGGGACAAATATGCTTCATAAAATGGTGCCTCCATGTCGAGTCATCAATAATCATCCCTGATAATTTTTTATTTATAAAGATAATTGTGAGGGGAACCCCCTAGCTTTCTAGCTTCCTTTTTTCGTTTCAGACGTTTGTGTATATAGACAGGTTCTTGCCGATTGTTTTAAAATTTACGATCCCATGGTTTCTATGTAAATTATAGTTTTAATAGAACACATGTTCTTGATCTTGGATGAGTGCTTCAAAATATAACAGGCTCTACTAGTTGATTGTTCAGAAATTTCATGGTGTAACATTATTACTGATATTCTAGTGCAGTTTTATGTGTTGAGCATCAATTTCTTTAATGATTTAAAATTTTGACAAATCATATTAGTATTTGTTTTAATTCATGAAATGCATAGAACAAGAAAGTGGTAGAGACTGCGGCAATCATTTTGTGGGATCAGCCGGTGAAAGAGTTTTACTATCCCTCAGCCAGTGTGCATACAGCAAGCAACTTTGGTACTGAGTTCATGAAACCTGCTCTACCCTTGTTTCCTCCTCCAATTGTTGAAGACGAACATAGCACCGTCCTCATTCATCAGCCAGAAGCTTGCGGGGCTCAAATCCTGAAAGTTTATTTTCAGTATGCACGACGAGGGAAAATGATTTGGTATAAGCGGTAAAGGTCTGTTAAATCATGTAGGCTCCACATAATTTTAGTGGAACCTATTTAAAATCCAACCAATTAGAGAATGTGTTGGAAAGAGTGTTGGTTGCATAATTTTTGTTATAATACTCGGATATGTAATTATAGTCACCGTTGTTACAAGTAATTGGCTGTTGAACTGATAAATATATTGAAGTATACAGTATGTTCGTTCATAATGTAGTATCATTTCTAAAATAAAATGCAACTCTTGATACTTCATAATCATATCCATTAAAATTCTTCACACTTTTACGATTTAGCCCCATGAAATACAAGAATGGATGACGCTAAGGATTAAACTCAACTTTATTACTATTATTAATATCAAGCAATATTCCTACCAATAAGTTTATGCGTAAGAAAATTGTCATTGCCTGTTCGAGTTTGCTTAGATATCTTGTGTGTATACATCGTCTCTAGTGTAGGCGGTATAGTGGATTCAATTCAAAGTTATTGTAATAGAACTGAACACATGGTGCATTAGAAGGTAAGAATCCAATTTCATTCTCTAATTAGAATGAAACATAAAAATAATAAAATGTTGATAAAAAAGTTCTACCCCCACCACCCCAATAACGAATGACAATAAAAAAAACTTTCATTTAGTTATCTTCACCTTTTCTTATTTCAATCTTTCTACAGTTACTTAGCGTGTCCATCTTCCAATCTCTAATTAACTACAGCATATCTTTGTCTTGCCACCAAAATTCATCATTTTTCATTGATCCATAATAATGCTTTTAAAAGCCGTCATTTTGCAATAGAGACTCCTCAATACATTTCTTACCTCCTACTCCAATCATGCATCACTATCACACACATACACATACCCTTTTCACATGTACATTATAAATGCATTCGTCATTACTCCATGCATCATCCCCTCCCTCTACCCAAAACTCATTTCTTAGCCCAAAATACACAAATATATACAAACAAATCATACAACTCAAACATGAGATTCAACAGAACCCTCTTTTGGCTTTCTGGTTTTGTCATCCTTCTCTTTTCTATCATTATTGTTCGTTACACCACACCACCTTCAAACACCTCTAACACTGCCACTAGTAGTTCTCAAGGTAGTTTCACTTTTCAACTTGGCATATTAAGCAAGATTATAAAGCTAAGTGGTGCTCAAGATTTTGTGTCTTTGTTGATAACAAGTATTGCGAGTACAAGACATCATCATTGGATGAGGCATAAGGAAAAATGTGACAATGCCAAATGGGCTTCCCAACTAATTTTAGACTATAATGCAACCATCACTTTCACTGTGGACTTAAAGGGTCATGCTAACTTTAGCAGCGTGCAGAAAGCGATTGACGCGGTTCCTGAATCTAGCTCTAATACAACCCTTATTATAATCAATTCCGGTACATACAGGTTGATATTTTTTTCCCGGTATTTATTTTTTAATAACATTTCTCAATATTTAATAGAAGTCCATCAATATTATAAAGATATTGAGCTCTATAAAAATATAATGCACTCACTATTTCACTCCAAATATTTGTTGAATCTTTAGAGAGAAGGTAGTGGTCCAAGCCAACAAAACAAACTTAATACTACAAGGTCAAGGCTATCTTAATACAATCATAGAATGGAATGACACTGCAAATTCCACTGGAGGGACATCCTATAGCTACTCATTTGCGGTTTTTGCTTCAAAGTTCACTGCTTACAACATTAGCTTTAAGGTAAGCAAGTTCCTTGATATTCTTAATTCATATTATCATATATATGACATACTTTTACACATTGAAATCTTAATTAACCATTTGGATTGTGTGAAAAGAACAGAACACTTCTCCTCCACCTTCACCAGGAGAGGTTGGAGCACAAGCAGTGGCACTGAGAGTTACCGGTGACCAAGCAGCATTCTATGGATGTGGTTTCTATGGTGCGCAGGACACACTCAATGATGACAGTGGAAGACATTATTTTAAGGAATGTTTCATTCAAGGATCCATTGATTTTATATTTGGAAATGCTAGATCCCTTTACGAGGTAATAAGACCAATTATACTGCTTGCTTCCCATTGTGATCTATATACCACATGCACAATATGTTATTGGGATTATACTTAGGTGTTCACTTTTAGTTATTTTGTTCGGTTACATGTGCCTTCAATTGAAGATTTGGCAAAGTTGGTGCAATGCCATTACGAGCAAACTGTGCAGGGGTAATGATCACCAACATTATTTAGCGATCAATTTAAAGATCATTTATAAAATTTAGTCTCTATGGAGACTGAAATAATTTAGTCACTCAATTGGTTGCTAAATAAAATACATGTCAAGAAATTTAACGTTGTTGCATTCTCATGGCTAATTTCGAACTCACGACATCTGATCATCTTAAAAAAGATCCTTACCGTTTCATTTAAGTGCTCTTGAGTCACCTTTCTATCATTCGAGAGAACTTTGAAAAAAGACTAACATAGAAAGAAAGAAAGAAAAAAACATAATATTCAAATTAGTTACGGTCGTTTTGTATTTTCAAAGGAAAGTTATTTTGTACTTTGTTTGTTTCAATTTTGTCATAATACGTAACCATCATTCATGTATTGCTGCATAAGTTTAAACTACTAGGTCAAGGTAGTAAAATTATTTAACTTGTTTAGTTATTATTATTTTCTTTTAATTCGTGTGCAAATTCTTTAAACAACACTTAATTTAAAACATAGGGATTAGGGAGTATATACATATATATACACACATACCTTGTTAAATTATTTGTAAATCAACCACTTATATTAAGTTGTGACACAGGATTGTACCATAAACTCTATAGCAAAACAAGATATGGTTGGGATTGGTGGATCTATCACAGCTCATGGACGACAATCATTGAAGGAAGAAACAGGATTTTCCTTTGTGAATTGCAACATTGTTGGAAGTGGAAAAGTGTGGCTTGGAAGAGCTTGGGGAGCATTTGCCACAGTGGTTTTTTCAACGACAAACATGTCTGATGTCGTAGCTGCCGAGGGATGGAACGATTGGAGAGATCCATCTAGAGACCAGTAATTGCTATATTCACTTAAGATTAATTTTTATCGAGAATCACATAAATCACAACCACTCATATCAATCACATCGGTTGCTTCAAATATAAACACGGTTAAAGTCAATCATTTTTAATGATTTGATAATTCAGATTGATCGACCATGTAACAAACTTTACATTAATCGTGTATATAAATTGAATTTTATTCACATTTATCTGGTGCATCCATCTCTTCAGTTATTTATTTTTTTGGTTTAATTTTTTAATATTAAGACATAATTGACACAAAGTTTAATTTTTGTGTTAACATAGGAGCGTCTTCTTTGGGGAGTACCATTGTACAGGACTTGGAGCAAATTATACATCTAGAGTCTCTTATGCAAGACAACTCAGGGATTTTGAAGCAATCTCCTATATAAATGTTTCATACATTGATGGAAATGATTGGCTTCTTAACTATTTAACTTAATTGTGTAATTAGTCTGTTTTATAATAAATTTGTATTCAAATTTTTTTTCATCCCTTTTTAATTATTAAGTATTTTTACTAACTTTATTTAGTTATTTTTTCCTATTCTATTTCATTTATGTTGAGTATAATAAACTTAGTACTTGATACATTAAAATTACAACATAAAAAAAGATTTCTCCGAATGAATTACATCAACACATAGTCTCATACATCAGTTAAAAATTACTAACTGACGAGTACATGACACAAGCTGTATATGAATACAAATGCACTACTAGCCAGTACATAATGTAAATCCATGTCTGAGTAATTATGTACTGACTAACGAGTACACAATATATAAAGAAATACAATTAATAGTCTAATATGATACATGTATACATAAATCATCATCTTCCTTCTGTTTACCCTTCTCATGCGCAACCTGTTTATCTGAAAAGAAAATAAATGAATTGAGATGAGACATAATGTATTAGTGAGTTCCACCTATCCTTGGGCGATAATAATCTTGGGGGAAACTATGATCACTAATAGTCTCTAAATAGTCTAGGATTGATCAATCAAATCATATTCAACTTTTCTTATAAGGTTAGCATGTATCATACAAATTATCTGAGTTGATTTTACGGAATGGCAGGGGTGAGTAGTTCCGAGTCATTCTCATGCATATTCCGGCTAAAATCCTATCATATTAGGCTAGAGCACGGAACTCATCATATCGTCGTGTAGATTTTTCCTTTCAGAGAAAATCCCATCCAGCCTAGTATGGAGCCTCAGAGGACACGACTTATCAGAGACTATTTTTGTATAAGGTTTTTCTATCATGTGCAAATTTGCACATGTTAAAAAGTTTAAAATAGTAACTTTGCATTGAAACTTATATATATTTTGTATTAAATATATAACTTTCTAATAAATAATTGTATTTCAATAAAAACTTACTATTTTTAATTGTTTTTTTTTGAGAAATATTTTTAGTTGTTTTAACATGTGCAATATTGTACATGACAAATCCAAAATTATAAAGTGTGTTGATATCTGTATTAGAAAGTATGTTGAATCCACGTAATTCTAAGCAATAGTGAGCCATTGATATATGTATTAGAAAGTACGTTGAATCAAAATAATTTGGTGAGACTCATATAAATTTCAAACATTAGAGGAGTGTGTGTTAGAAAATATGATTAAACATTATTCTTAAAAAAATTAATAAAATGCCCACTTATATGTGCCAGAATTAAGGTCATCCACAATGGAGGGTGCTTCACCTATTTAGCACCATATTAAATAAACACCCCCATTGTGGAGTATAATATTTGGGGTGCTCTGTTGTGGATGGTCTAAGTATGATAAAGGTGACTTGAGAATTTGAGTGAGGAACAACATCAACGACGTCTTGTACTTTGGTGAAACTGTTGGAACATGTGTGAAAATTGAGTTAAAAGATTAGACACAAATTCCCATATTGGGTAGAACTAGTGTTGTGTGAATTGAAAAAAGTGGAAGACCCATATCGGATGGAACACGCACTAGTAGTATTTATATAGTGGGGGTGTACCTCTAATAGGGGTACATAATTATGTGAACGAAGTAAGCACTAGAGAAAAAATATATATTGATATATATTTTATTATTTGGAAATGATAAATTAAATAATTAATTTAATTTAATCATTATTAGAAAGTGTTTTCTTAGTCCCCAAGTTTTGATAAAAATATTTTGGAACGCAATCTAGAATATTTTGAAACACAATCTGAAATATTTTGGCAGACAATCTAATATTTTAGTGTATGATCTGAAATATATTTTGATTTTAAATACTTTTTTTTATAAATTGATTTTAAAATACTTTAATTAATTAATATGAGGTAATATGAATTTTTTTTCTTATAAGAAAATTGGCAAGGCTGTCATAAACTTGATCATTGCTAATGTCTCCTTATCTGGGAAACAAACTGGCAAGGCTGCCTGAAATTCTATTTCTGAGTTTTCTATTCTTAAGGCAGTCAACATTGCGATTCATCCTCCTAAAGCCCCAAAGATTATAGAAGTTTTATGGCAACCCCCCGACTGGATTGAATCAAGTGTAACACTGATGGTGCAACTGTAGGTACACCTTCTATGGAGGCTTGTGGTGGTTTGTTTAGAAGTAATGAAGCTGAATTTATAGGTTATTTAATTTTGCTTAAAACTTGGGATTGGGATCCTCTTTATTTGTTGAGTTATCATGAGCCATGCAAGCTATTGACATTGCTCATGAAAATGGCTGGCATAACCTTTGGCTAGAAACTGACTCAATGTTAGTTCTTCTTGCTTTTAAGTCAGTTTCTCTGGTTCCCTGAACCATTAGAAACATATGGGATAAATGTCTTGCTTTAACCAGACAAATGAATTTTTTGGTGACTCATATCTTTAGAGAAGGTAACTGTTGTGCTGATAGGTTAGCAAATATTGATATCTCTTGTAATTATATTATATGGATGAATGAGATCCACACCCAAGTTAGAATTGATTACATTAGAAATAGATTAGGCCTTCCCTGCTTTAGATTTGTAAATGGATGAAAGGTTTTGACTTTATGTCCCCATTTCTTTTTTTGCTTCTTTTATCTTTTAATATATAGTTGATGCTCTTTGCATAAAAACTTTATATATTTTGTTTTTGAATAAATGAGGTAATATGAATGATATCTTTATCTTTACAATAAACATTTACCTTGCATCAAATCATGACATTTTCACATTGTCTATCTCATTTTATGATTTCTTATCATTTAATAAAAATGAATTATGACACATTTATTTTAGGTAAAATTACATGAGTAATTCTAGCAGCACTCTCTTTTGAACATTCTTTCTAATACCCACTCTCTTATTGGTTTAAATCATTGTGGATCTCCACTTTAAAAATTGAACATACACAAAATGGTGGGACATGCATTGATTTCATCTAATAAAATAGTGAGTACTAGAGAGAGTGTTGAAAAACAAGTGTTGCTAGCATTCTCCTTACATTAATGGTTCTTTATCTTATGAGTGCTGCTATTGTGCACGACAATAGGCACCCACACGACATGCACGACACACACATCACCACTTTATTTTTGTTGAAATTAAATTTTAATTAAAATTAAAACAAATATGGAAAACTGAAAGAGCTAAATTGGTGGAATACAAGGTCGTGTGCTTTTGACGACAATTGATTTCGTGTTATGAAGCATTTTCCTTATCTTATTTATTTATAATATTTTGGTTCTTTATCTTTTATTTTTTTCATTTAGGTCCTTTATCTCTCATAAAAGTACATATAAATCTTTTTTCTCATTTTTTTATTAAAAAAATACATATATTTTTTTTAAAATATATTTTTATTAGAAATAAAAAATCCAAAAATAAGATGAACATGTTCATCATCTTCATCTTCTTCATTTGAATCTTCATCATCTTCCTTGAATAAAGAAAATTCTACACAAAATATATCTCTAAATATCATGAATTTATGTTATCTTCCCCTCAAATCTTCTTCTAAATACAAAAATCAAAACCCTCAAATTCTTGAAAATTATTGAGGGTTTTCAATTGATAAATTGAGCTGTGAAAAAGGACATGTCACTTGATCTAGGGATAAAAGTAACAGAAAATATTTCTTGAACATTCTATATAAAAGAGAACAATGATTGGAAAAGAACATATATAGAATACTGATGAGATCATTCCCTTCTCTCTTTTAATTATCAGTACATATACCCTATAAAAGTTCATTTTCTAAAATTTAAATTTTTTAAACATGCGATGAATTAAATATTTTTTAAATGATAAAAGTTCAAGATAAAAGTCACAAAAATCAGGACGTAGAAATCAAATTTTGAGCTAGTTTTTTGCAGAGGAACTTTTAGTAATGTTCTTAACATGTCTACAAAAAAATTGTTCAAAAACTTAAAGAGTTTAAGCATAATTCAACAAATTTGAATTTATTAGGGACTAAAATTGAATGTAGAATTTTTTTATAGGGTCTAAAAAAACTATTAAAATTAAATAAGGATTATTTAAAAGATCTTAATTTTATGAGGATAAAAACATATTTAACCCTTTAATTTTTCATTGAACAATTTGCTTATCATCTTCTATTTGTACTTCCCTATTTTCAAAAGTTAACTTGTAATGATACTGTGAATTTTGTTAAACCTAAAATCCAGAGTGTCAATTTTACTAACGGTTACAAATATATTTGGAACAAAATTAAATTAACAAAATTGACTAAAAAATAAAATTCATAACATGTGTTAGAACATGTGTTGGGGGATCACCGCCGATGCTTAAACAAGAATAACATGATACATGATGATGGTTGCACAAATAAATTCCAAAACTTATGTGGACACATAAGCATTGGATTCAATTTGCCTCAATAATTTATGTCAATCTGATGAAAATGAACATCACGCGAGAATAAAACCAGCAAACCCTAACCACACCTTTTGAAACATTGTGTAAAGTAGACAAAGGTGCATTTTTTTTAAGGTTAGTAATGCTTTACCCTCTTGTAATATTTCGGGGTTAAATTTCTAGAAATTTTTTTTTTCTTCTGAAAATGGCCTATTAGGGGGGTATTCTGAAGATTTTTTTTTTACAAGGACGAAAACCAAAACACTATTTTTACAGGGGATAAACCCGAAAATGACCTATATTGCAGGGGTAAATCACTATTAACCATTTTTTTGAAGGATTTAATATGTGTTTCGTCCTTACAATTAGGGGTCATTTAAAAATTAGTTCTGTATTCGTTAATCCTGGCAATTTGCCCTCTCAAAGTTTAATCATTTAAAATTTCGTCCCTCACCCCAGTTTAATCAATTAGGTGGCATTGCTAATTGATTCATATGGACATGAAAGGACAAAAATACCCTTGGACTCATTAGGCAAATGAGAAAAGACCAAAATACCCCTGGACTTCTTCTTCTTCACACATCCCCTTCTTCCTTCTTCGCCGTTCCATTCAAAGGAACCCACCACCACCAACAAACACAACAACCACCCTCTTCTTCCTTCTCTCTACCGAATCCATCGACGAACTCGAATCCACCAAATTCTGAATGAAATTGAAGATGCCAAGAAACGTTTCGGATAATTGAATACAATTGTGATGAATGCTGTCATGGAAGCTTGTGTTTGTTGTTGTGATATCGATTCAGCTCTTAACAATTTTTATGAGATGAAAAATCTCAATGCTTGTGGTGTTGATACTGTCACCTTCAATGTTGTATCCTCTTCTTATAGCTATGTTCCATTCCCATTTCCTTCACGTGGCTTATGGCAGTGATTAAATTGACACAATGACTTGAAATTACAACAACATAATTTCAAATTCAAAATTGGGAAAAAAACTAATTTGGGGAATCAAGGTTTGTAGTTGGGATGCAATTATCATTACCCACAAAACTCTCTAACTGTTAAGTCATAGGTTTGTTCAAATTGCAGGAAAAAATTGATTTGGTTTTGGGACATGAGATTACATATGTGAAATGATTTTGATGGAATAAAACTGCCCTCGTGTGTGAATTGATTTGGTTTTGGGACGTGAGATTGCGTAGTTTTATTCTGGGTCGTGAATTGGTCGTGAATTGATGTTGATTGAGGGAAGTTGTTGTTGGTGGGGGGAGATGGTGGGAGAGAAGAAAGAAGGAAGAAGAAGGTAATGGTGGAGGAGCTATAAAAGAGAAAAGGAAAAGAAAATGATAGTAGGGGTATTTTTGTCATTTCACACAATTCTGATAAGTTGAGGGGTATTTTCGTCACTTCAAGTCATACTTTGCTTAGTCAATGAGACACGTTAGATGTTTAGTGACGTGGCAGTGATTAAGTGGGTTTAGGGACCAAATTTTAAGTGATTAAATTTTGGGAGGATAATTTGTCAATTAACGATTACAGAGACTAATTTAAAATGACCCCTAATTGCAGGAACGAAACGCATATTAAAGCCATTTTTAACCTATAACAAAAAGCAATTTTGCAAATTTATATTTTGGAAATTCACCAAAACTATGACCATAATTACAATAGCATCATGTACGTGTCACATTCTTCAAAGAAAGCAGGTTCTAAAGAGAATCAAATATCATATTAGCTTCAATCAAAATGAAAGTTCATGAACTGATCAGTTCATTACTTTTCAAGTAATTATTACGATGAAAAGTTTAAGTGTCAAAACTTAACACATCAACACCACTCACCATCAACTAATGCAAATAACAAACGAAAAAAAAAAGCCTTAAAAAACCCTAACAAAAAAAAGCTTATCCTACTCAACCTTGACATTAACCACATTATTCATTTCCTCTTTCTTCATTTTAGGTACAATAACCTTAAGCACACCGTTTTTCATCTCAGCTTTAATCTGGTCAATCTTGTAAAGCTTTTCAGGTAAATCAATTCTACTAGAGAATTTACGACCACCTTCTTCAACTTCCTCACTTTCTTTAGCACCTTCTCCTTTAATGGTAAGAGTGTTTTGTTCAACAGAGATCTTCACATCTTCCTTACCAAGTCCGGGCATATCCAAACGAAGAAGGAGAGAATCCTTTGTCTCTTTCGCATCCCAGCCACGTCGAACTCCACTGGCTCCGATTCCATGTGAAGCAGAGAGGAACAGATTGTTCATTGACTGATCCACCATGTTAAGGACATGGCTCAAGCTCCTAGTAGAAGAAAACGGATCGATCACATCTAAAAACAATAAAACAGAAAGAAAAAAAAAGTTAAGTATTTGTTAATCAAAATATGGATTGAAATTGAATAGATTATATTTTTGTTAGGGTTAGAATGAAACAATTTTACGAGGGATAACAAGTACCAGAAAAGAAAGGGCGACAAACAGTGTCCGTGATGTTGCGGTCATCGAAGAGTTCATCATACTGGCGCATGGCACTGGTGTTGAATGAGCGGGAAGCGGCGAGGCGAAGAAGAGAGTTTGAGAGAAGGCCGGAGGAGAGAAAACGCTTGACTGCAAGGGAAGAGGCCATTGAGATTGAAAAAGGTTTAGGAGAGAAAGAGCTTGATTGCGGGCGGTTATTGATTGTTTGGGTGTAGATTGATTAGGGCAAAGAGAGTGAGAGGGATATACTCGAAAGATCTAAAGACTTGGGAAACAAGTTATTTGTTTTTTATTTTATTTTTATTATTTAAATTTGATATTCATGCTGAAAAAGCTTTTTGGGATATGTTCTAATTTGATTTAAAACCAATGTTAATATGCCGGCTTCATCCCCATTTGGTTTAGTTCACTGCGATGTTTGTTACTTTTATTAGTGATTTTTTATGTTGAACGTGGTTATTTCTAAAGATAAATAGTTTTGAGAATTTTATAAAGAAATTAAAATTCAATTTGATGTGTCTATTTGTACCTTAAGAAATGATAATGTTCGTTAATATTTGTTACATCAATTTTAAAATTTTATGACTATCAATGGCATTCTTCACCAAATATCATGTCCTCTTACACTTCAATAAAATAGGGTAGTTGAATGTGAAAATATGCATATCTTTGAAACCACTAGTGTAACATCTAGAAAGATACCTGATGCTAGGGTGATACTAGGGTTCAAGATAGATTTTCAAATATATAAACTCAAGTAAATCTTAAATACTTTCCAAACCTCAAAGGCAACAATTACATTAAATATAATCAAATCATACTTTCCAAACGAAAATATACTTTTTATTGAAGCCCTGGTGTCTTTCTTCACATGTTGAAAAATCATATTATTTCTATTCCGTCAAATCTCAAAGGCTACTATGAACATAGTAACAACCTCAATAGTAGCATAGTGTTTAACCAAACTTGACATTGCACGTAAAATTTATTAGGGTAAACTTGATGAAAATACTTCTAAATATTTATTGCACTAGGGCTATCACGAAGAGTATGCATATCACTCTCAATAGCCGCACCACACCTATGACAAGAAGTAATAGTAGTAAGATGACGTAAACATCTAAAAGTGTTAGTAGGAAGACTACCATGCATCACCAACCAACAAAAATGTTAATGGTTTTCAATAACAAGTAGATGCCAAATCTAGTTCCAACAAGTAGTTGGTGCCAAATTATGAGGTGAATCCTGATCCAACCATTTATATCCGTGGTCTATTAATATTTTGAGTAAAAATGGGTTAATCTATGCCTCCCCTTTTCTCATCTTGTGTGATTTGGCGCTTCGTGTGACCGTCGTTGCCACCGCAAGACATTCACTAGAGAAAAATTGAGGAAAATATACCTATTTTCTTTTTGGAAAATGTTAACTAATGTTCTTGAGCACTAGTTAAGAAAATCAAATATAGAAATATTATATTTTTTTTTTACAAGTATAGAAATATTGCATTAAAAAGTGTGGAAAATTTATATATTCTACTTCTTGAAAGCCAAAATTTTATTGTTTTTAATGAAAATTTTATACTTTTAACTTTCTTAACTAGTGTCCCTGAGACACTAATTAACACTTATCATGACCCTTTCTTTTTTGATAAAATAAAATACCTATTTTCTCTGTTCTAATAAATTACTTCAATGCATATATGAAACCTTCATCCATTATTGCCATCTATTGTACATGTAACCACGGCAGGAAAATTTGATAAACCCTTTTCATTGCTTTTAATTCATCTCATGAATGCTGATTTTAGTTTTTATTTCTTTCTGCCATCTTTGTTACACGATTAGGATTGTGAAGGTCGAGACTCGAGACAAATGTTGTACGTTGTACGGGTTCAACAAAAACGCATCTACAATATAGTAAAAAATAGTGTTTAAAATAGAAAATTATCAGCATTAAAAAAAACGTAGAAAATCAAAAAGGAAAAATTCTCCTAGCATAGAGACATGCATGATAGTATAAATGAGTAGGATACATATGAGATAAAACATTGACATAATAGACATTTATCCGATGACGGACCCATAAATTTTGACTTGCGAGGGCAAAATTTTATATGATAAATATTTATACAAAATTTTTAACAATATAAAAGTGATAAAATAATAACATTATTATCATTTAGCAAAATACTTGACATTATAAACATTATACCATTATATATTGAAAAAATTAAAGACTAACATCTACAAATTAAAATTTCCTTCAAAAAAAAAAATCTTCAAATTAAAATTGTTATTTACGTGTCTTTATATTTAAAAAATATGGTAAAAATCATTTAAAATTTCATCGCAAATGCATTTACACATTTGATTTTATAAGATTCATGAAAAAAAATACATTTTTTATAGTATAAATTTCCATTTAATGGAGACAATATATTATTTTTAGAAGCGGCAATAGCTAAAATATCAAAGATTTAACAAATAATATAGAAAAAATAGTGGGGGCAATTGCCCCCAATTCACTCTATGGACATCCGTCCTTACATTTATCCTATACCATATTTCATGTACACATAATAAAAAATATGATAACATTATTCACATTTTTTTAAGTTTAAATAATGTAACATTCTTGTTTATAACCAGGGACGGATATAGGTGCATTGCAATGTAGGCAGTTGATCACATACTAGTTTATTTTTGCTAGTAGTTGCTGCATAAATTTGATTTTGCCTTCACGAAAAAATAAGTGTTGCCCCCACTATATTAGCTATCTTTAAAAAATATTGATAAAAACCAGTAAACATGTTGAATAAGATATACTTACTTTTGAAGGTAGTTTTGATTATTATTATTTTGGTGTTAACTCTATAGTTTTTAAAGAAAAGGAAATCTGATAATTCGGAGTTCCAACAATAAGATAAATATTGTCTAGCCAAAAGGTAGTTTTTTTTTTTTTTTTTTAAAAATCAAATGTATAGAATACCAGTATATGTGAGATATTATTAGCATGTTTATTATAATTTTCATATAAACATATAAAATTTCACCCCTATTACTAAAAATTTATGGACCGACACCACTAAATAAACAATTTCAATGTTATATTTTTGCTAGATTACGTAGTAGTCCAACTGAATAAAAAAATAAATTATATACGTTAGATAAGCTAAATAAAGATTTGTTAAAAATATTGAAATTGAAATTCATATTTTTTTAATTTCATATCAATTTTTTTCTTTGTTTATTAAATTTATCTATATTTTATTAGATTTCAATTTTGTATATTTTAAATTATTTTTTACAATGGTAAATCATGAATTTTATTTTTAAGATTAGTTAAAGATTAACTTATCGTATCACGTTGTGTCATCAAACACTGGACTGCGACAGGATATGGTACAATTATTATTATTATAACTTGTCTCTTATCATATGTCCACTAAACGAGCCTAAATGTCGTAAAAAAGAACGATAATAATGAAAAGATTGTGCTAATTTTTATTTTGTCAACAAAAGATTGTACTATTTATAACGGTGATACACTTATTTTTTAAGAAGATATTGATACATATTATACCTAAGATCCTTCACAAAAATAACTAAGATGTTTTTATTTTTTGAGGGAATATACGTACCCCGTTTTTTTTGAGAGGGGAATATACGCACCGAAGATCCTTCAAAAAAATATACGCACCTCATAATTTGACAAAAAAATATGAAAAATAATACTGATATGAACAAAATATGTTCTTAAAAAAAAATGAATTGAACAAAATATGATAAAAAAAAATACTGATATGAACCAAAAATAAAAGATATTGATACACGTCAGAAAAGTTTGTACACTATCTAATCATTATTGTAATTTATTATTTTTTATTCTACTAATAATGTATTAAGATTAGGGCTATGAGTTAGTCATGAATCTCTATAAAAAGAAGGTTATTTCTTGGTCTACCGCACAAAGCTTTAGGTAAGAATTGAAAAACCTCTCTTAGCAAACATGAGATTCAACAGAACCCACTTTTTGTTTTCTTTCTTTCTCTTCTCAATCATCATTCTCCATTACACCACGCCGTTTTCCCCTGCTGCTAGCACTACCATTAGTTATATGGTAGTTTCTTCAATATAAGTTTACAAGTTGGCTTATTAAACAAGATTATGAATCTCATTGGCCCTCAAGACTACTTGTCCTTGCTAATGACAAGTATTAAGGGTAGGATAAATCATATGTACAAGGGAAATTGTGACGAGACCAAATGGGATTCTAGATTAATTTCAAAATATAATGTAACTCTTGTTCTTACCGTTGACTCAAAGGGATGTGGTAACTTTACTAAAGTACAAGAAGCTGTTAATGCTGTTCCGGACTCAAGTTCTCATGCCACCCTTATCATACTCAATTCTGGAACATACAGGTTATCTTCCCTTAATGTTTTTATGGTTACATATTTCTTGGTGTTTGATTAATGATCAAGTCAATTTTTATATTTTTGTTGCCTTTATTTATTTGTTTAATATCAATATGTGGAAAAATTATGAATTTTATAACTATACATAAATGACACAATTAGACAAAATTCAATCCTATGTATACATAGTGTGCATAAATTTTAAGAAGAAATATGATGATGATGAAATATGATTATAATATTATAAACAACTTATACAAAAATATTGAACTTCATACAAAAAAAGTTATCAAAGTTTTTACATTTATACGCTATTTCACTAAACAAAAATATTTGATGAATCTATAGCGAAACCAGAGTGGGGTGGAAATGGTGGATATATCACAGCTCAACGACGTGAATCGTTGAAGAATGAAACTGGGTTTTCCTTTGTGAATTGTCGCATTGATGGTACTGGGAATGCAGTGGCGGAGCCAGAATTATTATAAAGCCTGGGCGAAAAAAAATTGCAACACATTTATAGGGATTTATATAAGAAATTGCAAGCAAATAATCAAAAAATCTAAAGAAATTGCCAAATTTATATGAGTTTATATAAGAAATTCTTAGGGATTTACATAAGAAATTGCAAAAAATTTGGGCCGGAGCCCTGGCGAGTGCCCGGGGTCGCCGGGCCTTAGAACCGCCCATGCACACACATATGTTTTACATAATATTCTTATGTTAAAAGGAATATTTTACATTGGTTTCTATTTCACGTTGTAATAGTTATTTAACTCACGCTCATCAGTATTTTTTAAATATTATTTTTTGTTAATTCTCCAGTTTTTTGAGAAATGATATTCTAACAATCCAAAGTTTGATTGTGAGATAAATATAACTTGAACAAGAATTCTACCACTCAAAAATCGAACTCAACCGTCGGAAACTAAGTAGAATACTAAGTACAGCTCCATTACATGTTATTTCTGTTGTTGGGTATCAAGTATCAACCATAACATTTGTTGATTAATGCAAATGCTTTGCGAATGGGAGATCTATGATACGTGGATACTGGCAAGTAAGTGGCAGTTATAATTGGTAGTATATTTAGAGAGATTGTCAACTATTTGCAAAGAAAAAATATAGTCTTGAAGTCCCACTTCAGAGGTTTTGTTAAACATGAAGAAGCAAATGGGTTATAAATAAGTAGTGTAGTCTTCATTTTTACTTAGGAGTCCAGTGAACATGTCGTCCACTTCATGAAAATTGTATATTGGGCAAAGGTGCAAATTTTTGGGGAGTAGCTGCAACTTTTTTAGTGTAAATTGAAGGTGTAACCCTCTAGACTTTAAAAATTTGCAGGGACTTCCACGACATTTTGTATCTGTATCTCCCTTAATTTAAAGTTTTAATTTGGTTCTTTTATTTATTTTCTTTGGGTTCATTTTCCTTGTATATTTGTTTTTTAACCAATTCTTTGTATAATTGTTGTTGACTTTTTGATTTTTCAGGGATTAATTTGACCTTCCTGCAGGGATTAAATTGAAACCATTTTATTAACTAAGAGACTAATTTAACATAAGAGAAATCCATTACGTTTCAATATGAAAAACAAGCTAGAAGAATGCTGTGTATTTTGTCAACCACTGATCAAAATTTGGAGTAGCACATATATATTCTGTTTGAGATTTGTAGGTCACATCAGAAAACCATGTTGATTAAAGAAATTTACTAGGATTGTGTAGAAATTTATTCTCCTAAGTCGTAAGGCGTTGACAATGTTTTTATTTTATTTGTTATTTTGTTGTTGTGCACGTAGTTTGTGTTTGTCAACCTCATTGGAGTTACAGTAAGATTTATTGCACTTGCTTTTATTATTGTGAGGGAAATACATTAGAAAGGGTATAGATTATGCATTTTGTAATTCACTTTTACTCAGACCATATCATTGTTGTACTGATGTTACTTAAATATGCTAGTAAATGTTATGAATTTGATGCTAGTAAGGGAAAGTGTTGCTTGGAAGACCTTGGAGACCATTTGCCACACAGTGATTTTTTCAACAACATACATGTCTAATGTTGTAGCTGCTCAAGGATGGACTGATAAAATGAATTCGATGAATCGGTTCGTAATTACTTGATATGTCCACTCTTATTTATCTCTTCACTTATAAATTTTTATTAAGACGTGATGATGATCGACACATTTTTGTTTGTTTTTATGTTAACGCAGGACTTTTTTCTTTGGAGAGTACAATTGTTCGGGACCTGGAGCAATAAAAACATCACCCCCAAGAGCCTCTTATGGAAAGCAACTCAAATATTATGAAGCTGCTCGCTACATGAGTATTTCATATATTAATGGAAGTGATTGGCTTCATGACTTTTAGCTTAATGTGGTGGATGGGTGCTGGTAGATGCTTGAGGGTTATGGAGTTGCCTTGTTTTATTTTTTAGTCACTTTGATTCATGTAGTTGTGTAGTTTTTCTACTATGCATGTGCATTTGAAGTTTGCTATAGTTAGTATCTTTCTAATTCATGCTCTAATCATTGTACACTATGTTCTTGGTTTAATATTAATTAATAAAGTTTTCTTTTTAAAGAAAATCCTCAAAACATGATTCCTTGATCCAATTATTCAATTCTTCTGTTTGACTTCTTTCCCTAATAACATAAATAAATGGTCTTTATTTCACAAGCTTCCAATGTCATACCAAGCTCTATGAGTTGCAAACAAGTTAATCTACATATACTTCCTAAACGTACAATGATAACAGCATTTGTATTTTGCAAATTAAGTCACTTTAAGCAATTTTCCACATCAACAAGAAAAATGTTGCAAACAACATCAATCTACTTTGTTGAGTGTTGAAGGATATCTTGAATCAATAGTGTGACATTGAAGTGAGAAGATCCTCCTTCTTGTACACCTCTCTTAGCCATCTCTGCAAGCTCCTTAGCTCTTTTTCTTCTCTCTTCACTTTCATAATTCGTGTCATCCATCAACTTCTCTATAGCCCTCTCGACATCTTCTTTCTTCACCAACACGCCAACATTTTCTTCGTCTCCCCAATTTACAGGACTCTCAACTCCAACCATCACGCCAACCCTTAATATTTCCATAACAAACCTCTCATTAAAAAATTGATCTCCGAATAACGGCCATGTAATCATTGGCACACCAGTACATATTGCTTCTAACGTCGAATTCCAACCACAGTGCGTTAAGAATCCTCCAATTGAAAAGTGTGATAGTATCAACACTTGAGGAGCCCAACCCTTTATCAAAAATCCTTTCCCTTTAATCCTTTCCTCAAAACTTGATTCCTTGATCCATTTATTCAACTCTTCTGTTTGATTTCTTTCCCTAATAACCCAAATGAACGGTCTTTTACAGGCTTCTAATGCCATACCAAGTTCTATAAACTGCAAACAAGGTAAATTACATATACTTCCTAAGCATACATATATAACAGAATTTTGCTTTTGCAAATCAAGCCACTTTAAGCAATTTTCTACATCAGTTGAAGAAGCCACCTTGTTGTTCCCTCTTTGAGCGTTATTCTTGTTTCTTAGTGAAACAGGACCAACACACCAAACTTTACCATTCATAGTTTTCTTGAAATCCCTTGCATATTCAGGTTCCAATTCCTCAAAAGAATTTACAACAACACCATAAGAAACCATTTCAGCTGCAGCCATTTTATCAACAAAATCCTTCCAATCTTCATCATTTGATGATGGGGTTTGTGCTTTTGTGATCATAATTTTGTGAGGAATTTCAGGTATAAGAAAATACTCAGAATCTGTTGCTATTTTCTCCATAACATTAGAGACTATCAACTTTTGCTGCCAAACAAGACAAAAGCAACTAACACCATAAAAAGAAATTCTTGGAATGTTGAATTTTGTTGCAATTTGAGAAGTGTAAGGAAAACCGACATCAGAGATTATGCAACTTGGTTTTGGTGTTAACTTTTCAAAAGCTTTTTCTGCTTGATCTTGTAGAAGGGTGTTTGCTACTTTGAAGAAAGTATGAGCCATGGACATTGATGGAAGCATGTCAAAATTCTCACATCCTTCTGGAAATCCAGCATCTTTAGAAGGGAATTGAAGTTGAAGTAATTGGATTTGTGAATTTTGAGAAAAAGTTTGTGAAAAACGAGAAGCGTTGTGTGGAGTTGTAACAATGGTAACGATGATGTTCTGTTTTTGTTGTGTTAATGTTGTTGCAAGATCTGTCATGGGAAGCATATGTCCTGGGGACATAAGTGGAAATAACACAAAGTGAAGTTGAGGTGCTTGAGACTCCATTTTTATTTTTTTGAATGAAGAATTCAATAATGCACTTGTTTACTTTAGAACAATATTGATTGTTTATTTATTTATATGAATATGATGTAAGCGCCTACCTATGCAGGATTATGATAGCACTTTGGCATAAGAGTTGAAATGTCAAAAGTCTAGTTTGTATGGATCAGGATTTGATGCTGTAATAAATCTCAGCCATTGATATTAAAACAGACAGTTTAGATTAAACATCAATTTAACACAGTTGAATAATCTAAGCGTTACAGCATCCTGCTGTAACAGCAGGAAATCCAAATCCAGTTTGTACACTTGTTTAGTGTTAGTAGTGTGTACTTGTTTATGGTTGTGTCCAAGTTAGAATTTCCCGAAAAGAGTAATTCTTGCTTGGAAACAAACACAAATCAAATTGATTTGGGCGCGCACACATAAATGTAAAAAATTAAAACAGAAGTTATTTAATTACATCATTTAAATCTTTTATCTTTTAAGTTTTTTAATTTATGAATGTGTGTCCAAATAAAATTGATTTGGGGTTGTGTCTAAGTTAGAATTTCCCAAAAACCATTGAGTAAATTGATACATTTGTCATCCAAAGTTTCAAGCTTTTATCAAAATAATCTTTGAAGTTTACTGGTTGACAACGACATCACTAAATTTATCAAACATAAGTCAAAATAGTATATACATCATCTTCTTTTGTTAAACAATTATGATAATAAATGAACGAGTGAATCATCAACTTTGTCCTTAAATTTGTAAGGATCGGCCACAATCGTCCCTAAATTATGCGAAATATCAATTTAGTCTCTGAATTTGGCATATGCCAATCAATTTAATTCCTCCGTCCAATTTGGGTGTTAACAGTACTGACGTGGTTGTTAACCTCTCACATGGGTCTCCATGTCAGATGCCACACAAGCAGAGACTAAATTGACTGATAGTGACCAAAATTTCCAAGAACTAAATTGATTGATTTGTTGAAAATGCTTTGCTCTTTCTTCCCCAAATATATAAAATTTCCAACGGCTATTTCTTCCCTAAATATATAAAATTGGAACTCTAATTTTACAACCTGTAATCTACACTCCAAAATCCCCAAAAAAATTTCCAATAATTAGTGGTAACGTTCTTCCCCAATTCAAAAAACTTCAAACCCTAATTATTTGACTATCAAATCGATCTTTGCAATATATTAAAAACCCATCAAATAAGTCCTTGAATTATTTAATCAAATATCAATTCGATACTTGAAGCATATATGTGCTGAACAATGTAAAAAAGTCAGAAGACACAACTTGATCCTTAAATATTACATAGGAAAAAGTCATAAGTCTCAAGTCTGAAATATTACATAGACAAAAGCAACCCGACTATATGGCATTAACAAGTCATAAGTCTTAAATATTACATAGGCAAAAAGAAACCCAACTATGGGGTATATGGGAATTCCCTGGGTGAATGAAGTAGTTGTAAGTTGCCATATATGATCCAAGGTTCAACCAAACATGACAATGTTCTTCTAGCTTTAAGCCTCTCATTGTAAGTGATGTACATGCTTCAAGTCGTGTCTTCTGATTTTCTTACATTGTTTTGCACATATATGCTTCAAGGATCAAATTGATATCTGATTAAATAATTCAAGGACTTATTTGATGGGTTTTTAATATAATGCAAGGATCGATTTGATAGTTAATCAAATAATTAAGGTTTGAAGTTTTTTGAATTGGGAAAGAACGTTACCACTAATTTTTGGAAGAAATTTTGGGGATTTTGGAGTGTAGATTACAGATTGTAAAATTAGGGTTTCAATTTTATATATTTGGGGAAGAAATAGCCGTTGAAAATTTTATATATTTGGGGAAGAAAGAGCAAAGCATCTTCAGCAAATCAATCAATTTAGTCCTTGGAAATTTTGGTCACTATCAGCCAAATTAGTCGTTGTTTGTGTGACATCTGACATGGAGACCCATTTGAGAGGTTAACAGCCACGTCAGTTCCGTTAACACGCAAATTGGACGGAGGGACTAAATTGATTGACATATGCCAAATTCAGGGACAAATTTGATATTTCGCATAATTTAAGGACGATTTTGGCTGATCCTTACAAATTCAAGGACGAAGTTGATGATTCACTCATAAATGAACATGTGATCTTTCAGAGACTTATGTAACACGTTAAATTTGTGTAGTCAAGTTTTTTCTAAAACTTCCATGTCGAAATTCAAATACGATAAATTATATTTACCTCATAAATTTTATATGCAAATTAGTCTCGGATGACATTGCATTGATCGATGAGAGATTTACATAGGATATCACATGTTGTTTTAATGTGTCACGTCATATTACAATTTCTATATGATGTATTTACCAATTCACGGAATTCAAAACAATATTGCTACAATCCTTCAAAAAAAAAACAATATTGCTACTCACAGTTATGATTAATTTGTTTTTCATTGATGACCAATGCAAACTCGCCATTTCATGCACACAATTTAAAAATAAACTTAAAGAGTGAGATGAGAGGTCAGAGTAATTCCACTCTCATCAGATATCATCATCGTAAACTAAATTTTAACTGCTATTGGATGTTCTTTAAACTTTCTTCTATTCCCTCACAAAATATTGATATCATTCAAGCGTTAGTGCCTTCTCTACTGAACTTTGAAGTTATGCATGTTAGATAATATAGTTATTATTTATTAGTAAAGGTATTTTAGACTTTTATATTCTCTAGTATATATTCTTATTGTAAGACTATGCATACTAGTTTTGCTTATTATGTTAATGAAACCCTAGCCTCCATGGGTTTTCTCTTCTCTCTGTTCAAATGTTCATGTCATATTATTTGTGTTAACAATGCAGACTTCGATAAAATTCAATATAACACACTTTCATCTAACTCGTAAAAATGAGATGCATATATAGAAAATTATAGGATTTGAAATTCACTGAGTTTATATTTAAGGATTGTGTTTAACTTAAGAAGATTTATTTTATTTTTTTCATTTTCACAGATGTACAAATGTTTAAAAGCATAAAATGCAATACAAATATAAAGCAATTTTTCAATTAAAAATTTAAAACGTTGTTTTATCTAACCAAACAGTTGTTAATATTTCCCAAAGAAATCTGTATTTGCATGTATTGCAGTAGTATCAATCAACACATATAGTTATTAATTATTATAAAATAGTGAAAGTTACAATAGAACTACTTTGGTATGCTTAATCATTGATTATGAGCTTTGCTCTACAATTTC
>Ga0228710_1002712_pt1 | contig 28067 bp, 15 predicted proteins | sample MedpolnodulmetaG_FD_177995 | JGI IMG/M metagenome (GOLD analysis project Ga0228710, IMG submission 177995) | Root nodule microbial communities from Medicago polymorpha collected in Santa Monica, California, United States - pink nodules | ecosystem: Host-associated > Plants > Roots > Nodule... | reverse complement strand
TATTATTGATAGAATGGTGATAGGACAAAATGTTTTAGTGATGAACAAAATAATTGTATTGTATTTAAATTGGTTTCAGAGGAGGTAGGGAGCAATAAAGGTGTTTATTTAGCTTTGCATAAGAACAAGAGTGATCTGTTAGTTAATTTTGCTCTGCAGAACACGATTAATATAATTAGGAAACGATTTTTGTTTTGTTTTTCAACAAAAATAGGATAATTAGGTTGAAAAGGATTTTGATTTGTTTTTAATAAAAAATAGGTTTATTTTGTTTTTCATAAAAAACAGGGTAATTAGTTTAGTTTAGGAGATTTGTTTTGTTTAAAAAAATAGGTATTGTTTTGTTCAAAAAAATAGGACATATTTGTTTTGTTCAAAAAAATAGGAGATTGAGTGTGATCTGTTGAGAACACTTCAAAAAATAGGGCTGATTTGATCTATCAAAAAAATAGGATTAATAATTAAATAGGGGTAATACAGTAAAATTAAGCATTAAAGTTAGATTAAATATAGGACAACAATTAGCTTTCGGGTTAACTTTAATAAATAAGAGATATTGATGCTTAGTTCCTTGAACATTACCGTAAACGAAAGATCAGAAACTCAATTTTAATTCCTTCGTGAATGTATGCACCTTACGTTCTTTAGGTTTGAGTCAAAACAATTTCACAGAAGACATTCAAACAATTCTTCATAATTTGTCTAGTGGTTGTGTTAGAAACTCACTTCAAGATTTAGACCTCAGTTATAATGGAATCACTGGAACTTTACCTGACCTTTCTGCAATCACATCATTGAAGACATTGGATTTTTCTTCTAATCAACTGAGTGGAAAGATTCTTGAAGGGAGTAGCTTGCCATTTCAGTTGAAAGAATTAGACATTAGATCAAACTCATTAGAAGGTGGAATTCCAAAATCATTTTGGATGAATGCATGTATGTTGAAATCATTGGATCTGTCCAATAACAGATTCCGTAAATGAACACAATCACCACCCAAATCCAAAAATTTGAATACACAATCATAAATAAACTTAGTTCCCTAAAAAAAAAAAAACTTGGTGCTAGTGATATTGGAGAAAGAGAGAGAAACGAGAGGATAGAGTTGATAGATTATATTTGGTGTAGATGACCATGTTAAGATTTGGTATGATAGCCTAATCGAATGGTGGGAAAAATTGATCCAGTATGGACCTATACATCAATAGGTTCATAGAAAACAACATGAATTTTTTTTGGTGGTGAATACAACATGAAATTTAATAACATCGTAATATGTTCGACAACATTGATAATGAATTGATTATTCAATAATTTCATGTTTCACAACATGAAATTGCGTAGAGAATGATTGTTGAGTTTTTTATAATTTTTTTAGTACAATGTAATGTAAATTAAGTAAATGTAATTGTTTGTATATATTGTTACAATTTATACATGTTGTTCTCACTGTGCTTCATAATATAATTTTTCAAAATTTAATAACACGATAACATACAAGATAAACCCAAATACCAAACAAAAATTCTAAGGTCATAAACAACCCAAACCATAAACATAACCATAATAACTTCCATTTCTCCAATCCCAACCATAACCACCTTCTTCATCACATTCAAATTTTTCAAAAAAACTTCTTTAAACCCAAACAAAACCCTATAAAATGCGACTCCATCTCTCAACAACACCAACTTCTCTCTCATTTCCCTCTTTTCTCATCCCAACTAACTCTTCCATCTCCAATTCCTCTAACCGTCTTCGCCGCCGTCGTCGTCGTTGCTACTCCGTCAAATGCACCACCACCGCCGCATCCCTCTCCACCAGCGATGATTCGTTTACTGCGAAGTCAGGCTACTTGTTTGATCTAAGCGTGTTGGAAGCAGAAACGTTAGAAGATTACAGTATATCAAAGATTGCGACGATTTATTATAGAAAACCGATTGTTGTTGCGAGGAGATTGATTCAGACTGGAATCGCGTTTGGGAAGTGGTTTGGATTGAGGTTTCTTGATAAGCAATTTGATCGAGCGGATGAGATGTTTCAGGTAGTGAAACTCTTTGATTTTCTTTGATTTTCAAGTTTTGTGGTGGAATTTGAGTTCAGCGTCTTTTTTAGTGAATTTCAGCTTATTTTAACTTAATAAAAAAGCTTATGACATGTTCATAAGCTGTTTTCAGCTTATTTTCATAAGCTCTTCATGATAGCTTGAGATGTTTTCGGTAATATTGGAGCTTTTGTTCTTTCGTTGATTCTCGAGTTTTGTTGTGGAGTTTGAATTCATCGTCTTTTTCGATGTTTGAATTGACTTATTTGAAACGTATCTACTGACATAAACAATTGTGACACTCTTTAGGAGAACTTATGGTATTAGCCAATGTTCATAAGCTTTTCAGGATATTTTATGAAAAAAGTATATTATACAAAAACCTTTTGATTTGATTTTATCTTATGTTGTAGAAATAGCTTATTTGTAAGCACTTTTATGATAAGCACTTATGCAATAGGCTACAAGATAAGGTTTTTATTTATATAGTGACTGATTTCGATGCACGTATTGATGATCTGATGATATGTTTGAGGTAGAGGTATAGAATCTCTTCTTATTTCTGCTACTCTAGTTTTTGGTTGAATTTAATAGCTTTTTCATTTAATTTAGTGTGTGTTTGAATTGACTTATTTGAACTTTTCTACTAACATAAGCACTTGTGAGTTTTGACATTGTTTGTGATAACATAGGAAAACAACTAAAAACAACTTATGACGTGTTCCATAAACTGTTTTCCGCTTATTTTCATAAGCTCTTCAAGATAGCTTTTGACTCAATTTACAGATTTTACAAAAACAGTTTGACTTTGTGTTATAGAAAATAACCTATTCATAAGCTTTTTTATGATCAGTGCTTATGCTATAAGCTGCAAATTAAGCTGTTTATCCAAACAACTATTTGGATTTGCTTATTTGAGTTTATCTAGTGGCGTAAGTTTTGTGAGACGGTTTGAGAGAACTTATGAAATTGAAAACAGCTTCTGACATTGTTTACAAGCTATTTTCATAATTTCTCCAAGATGGCTTATGAAAACAACTTATAGCTTATACGAAAGTAAGTTAACTTTATTTGATATAGAAATAGATTATATATAAGTGTTTTTCTATAAGCTGCAAATAAGCTGTTTATCCAAACATTCAGAGAACTTAAGAAACAAACTTGTGACATGTTCATAAGCTCTTTAGGATAGCTTACAGATTATACGGAAATAAGAAATTTTTAGGCATTTGATGGAAATGATTTGTTGCTGTTAGCATGGAGAGGATTTACAGAACCTAGGAAAGTAGTGATTTGTTAGTATTAGAGTGCAGAGCATTCAAACATTTGATTTGGCGTTTGCAATGAAAAGAACTGATTCACTCACCTTTTTACTGTTCGGTTTTGCAGGTTAGAGCTGCAGAGCTAAGGAAAATATTGGTGGAACTTGGTCCGGTATGTCATTCTGGTTATTTTATAATTGTTGGAACTCTAGTTTATAATGCACTCTATCCTCAAACTAGGTGCTATTTTATATCTTAGGATTGAGTTATGGTAATTGATAGGGACATTGATGTTATTCCATCTCAGATATGTCACAGAATGTATTGATAATTTTTTTGATGTAATGTTAACTTTGTTGCCAAAATTTTAAATATGTCATGTGAATTTGTAACATTTAACTGGGAGCCAAAATTTCAGAAATGCATTTTGAATTTTAAGTAGCAAACAAGCTAAAAAAATTTCACTCGCAGCTTTGAAGGGATACCAAATTGAACCTCACCATAGTTCCTTCCCTGCGAATTTCCCTTTTAGGTTCATGTAACTTTTGTACGAGTTATTTTCACTATCTTTGTTTGGTTTAGTGAGGATTTTGACGTTGAAAATTCAAGTGTCTTTAATATTACTAAGGACATTATAGATAGTGGATTGTGTATATAATAGTTTAGTTTCTTAGTGGTTTTTGTATATCATCATGCCCGCAAACTAATTTTTTTTTCTTTTTTCATTACTGATCCAAACTACTTTGTTGCAGGCATATATCAAAATTGCTCAGGCTATATCGTCTCGTTCCGTAAGCTCTGATTTATCTCTAACATTATTTAAATGTTATCTCTATATTCTTTTCTTTGTTTCTGGTCATTTATGATTCTTCCTGTATGGGTTTGCTTTCATCATATGTTAGCGCTTCTGTAGGAACCCCATTCTGAGATATCAGCCACTGAATCTAATTCCATTTGATAAAAACCCAATCGTATGGGGAACCCTCCCTTAAAAGTTAGCTATGAAGAGGGAAGAACCAAACTTCTGAAGTACCATGTTTTTAATGATAAATGTTAGTCTAGTTAGTATTATTCTGGCGGCGGTGATCGAACCCTGAACCTACTTACTCCTTCACGCCAACCATCTAACCAACCTCACCGAGCGTCACATACTACTTGATGTCGAACTTAGGCTCCCCATAATACACATGTGCCTATCATTATCAGTTTTCCTTTGGAGCACACTTTAAGAAGGGGAACAAGACGAAAAACATCATGAAAGTTAATTTTGAGCATTTAGAGTTAGTGATGGAAATCCCGTCCCGAGTGTGAAGGGGTGTGTTGGTAATCCCACCTTAATTGCGATCTGCCCCTAGTTGCCTTGTGTTGGCTTGTCTTTGAGGGGGTGGATTTAGTCCCACATCGGTTAGATAGGACGCTTTGATAAGAGTTTATAAAGAGGAGGCACTTTACAAGCCGGTTTTGTAAGGATGAGTTAGGCCCCAAATTTCAACAGTTAGACTGCCATATTTCCAAATATCTTGTATTTCAAATCTTCTACATCTTGAATCAAATATCCTAAACACATATACCTAAAAATATTTATAATTTTTTTATCTGATCTGGTTGATATGAGGGTTTGTTATTCGTTCAGTTTTTCCTTTTTGTCATTTATTTGAATATGAAATTCCAAATATTTTACCAATTGAGTTTTAAATGTTCATATGCTGTTAATGGCCAGCAGGTGGTTCGGCATGCTTGTATATGTTATGCTCAAATGTAACTTAATACGAATTTTCTGTTAAGAACATGTCAATTTAATTTTCGGTGACTAATTTAATTAAGCTATACAATTCCAATTTTTTATTTTTTTTTGTAGGATTTGATACCACCATCGTATCTAGATGAGCTTTCACAGCTGCAAGATCGAATAAGTCCATTTTCCACAGAAGTTGCTTTCAACATGATTGAACAGGAACTTGGTTTATCCTTGACTGAAATTTTCTCTGAGATTTCACCTGAGCCTGTTGCCGCTGCTTCTCTTGGGCAGGTTTATACTTTTGGCCTTATTGGTGTATTTTTCAAGCTGCTGTTTGTAGAGTTTTGAGATGTCATGTATGTATCTTCAATTTTAAATTTTATTAATTGAAATTACAACTTCTGTCTCTGGATCATAGGTTTATCAAGCCAGGCTTCGCAGAACAGGACAGGTTGTTGCTGTTAAAGTGCAAAGACCCGGTGTTCAAGCTGCAATTTCCCTTGACATTTTGATCTTGCGTTTTATGGCTGGGCTGGCTAGGAGAGCAGGAAAATTGAATACTGATCTTCAGGTAATGTTGCAGCTTGCAATGTGAATAAGATTGCTTTTAGAATTCAGAGTGTGTTAACACCAAAATGGTTATCATTGCTGTTGAAGTTAGGGATTTTTGGATAAAAGAAGGAGATTAGCTATTATTTATTCACATATAATGTCAAATATATTATAGTTTCTTATATTCTAATAGTTTCCACCGAGGGGGGAACCTTGGCGCAACGGTAAAGTTGTTGTCATGTGACTGAAAGGTCACGGGCTCAAATCCTGAAAACAACCTCTTGTGTAAAAAACAGGGTAAGGCTGCATACATTTCACCAAATGATGGGACCCTTTCCCGTACCCTGTGTGTCACGGAGCTTTGTGCACCGGGCTGCCCCCCCTCCTGTTTTTTTCCTTTCTAATAGTTGTACCAATGTCTTTCAACTGGATGACTAGTTGATGTTAAATTTAAGCCTACAGAAATTAGGGGGCATAATTCATAGGATTTAATTTGTATGCATTGTTAGTTTGTATCTTTTTTTACACATGCGTTCAACTATATCCCATCGTATAGATATTTTCGTTGTGTAAAATAATGTATCAGTATCTATTATTAACATCATGTAGATATTTGTGATGTTTTACGAACTGAAATAACAAAGCGACATATTTGTGTGATTTAATTGTCTTAGAAATCGTGGTTGGGCCTAGATACATGTGAAGTTTTTTTACTTCGTTGGTGCATAACAATCGATCTCTAATTTTATTGCCTATCTCGTTTAAGCTCATGTCATATCCATTAATCTTCATATCTATATGTATGTATGCATGTGTATTTATGTTCTACAGTTCCGTATCACATCACTTTGTTGAGTGTGTTTTTGTATTTATGCAGGCAGTTGTCGATGAGTGGGCATCAAGCCTTTTTCGGGTATGCATTGGTTTTCTTGTATTTTCATCAAAATTATGTTCTAGTATTGCTTGGTGTAGTTGTGCTTCTGTTAGGATTGAAGTCCATTTTTTGTGCAATAACATTTCTATTTTTATTTGATATAGGAGTCATAGTACAACATCTTATTGACATCCCATTCTTGATTTTTTTTTTTCATTAAAATTTACCGTTGATGCAAATTAGTCTGTTAATTGATTCAGAAATGACCGAATCAGTTTTTACTCACAAAATCTCTCCCCCGCTCTCTGCTCTCTTTTTCTTCACCAGTTTCTTGCTTTTACACTACTGAACACTTAAAAGAAATATTTCTTTTTGAGATTATAAGATCTTCAACAAATTAGTTTTATATACACAATCTTTCAGCATTAAAAATCTTAGAAACTGAAATTGAATACAGGCTTGAATGCAGGAGATGGACTACAATAATGAAGCAAGCAATGGTATCAAGTTCAGGTAAGTGTATGCTATTAAGGTTTTAAATTTGTAGTTCTGTCCATGAATGGTTGACCTTATTTTCAAAGTTGTTCCACGTATGGTCTGAAAGTGTGTGCAAATGGTTTGGTTTACTTGTAGTTACTCTGGCCGTCCCTGCTCTTTGATTCTTTAAGATTTGGAGACACATATTAAGAAACAATAAATTTAGACAAGTATATAGGCTTATTTTCCCTTAATTCATTTAGTGAAAATAAAATTCAATTAATGCATGTTTTTAGTTTTCATAAAAGTACAAGGAAAAACCATGTTTAATTATATCATAGTTTCCTAAAGCAACCAAAGTTTGGAGACAAAAATACAAAGCCTAAAAGACTAAACATTGGGGATAGAGGGAGTAACTAGTTATATAATTTAGAACGTATTTGATACAAGTTTTAGTACGTTGAGACTGAGTGGAATTGTTATGGCAGCAACTACTTTTGTGTCGAAGGTTGATATTTTCTTTTCATTTTACACCATAGACTTTTGGAGAAGAAAAGAACAAAATTACATGGAAGTATGCCTTCATTCTTGGAGTTTGATCTAGGGATATGACCTAATGCCAGCCATAAAAATGTTATAACATCATACTACCTCCGTGCCTAATTATAGGATGTCATTGATTAAATCACAAGACTTAATAAATTTGGTAGTATTAAATTTGTTAACAATTTTTCTTGTTTTTCGAAATTTATCCTTTAGGAGAGAGAATAATTAATTTATATTTCGGTCAGTGTTCATTGCTAATTACAGAAAAGGATGTACACTAGTTATAGATATTTTGGTACAGAAATAATAAATACAGTTGGAAATGTGAAAGAGGTCCTATAAAAAGAGGCTAGAAAAATTCTCAAGAGTCTTATATTTAGGGACGGAGATTGTAACTCATAAAAACCCTTCCCTAGAGATTCAAATATGATGCATCATGCTTTCATTTAGTAAGAAATAAGAAACAATTTGTTTTGAATACATTATTATTTGTTATCTGTGGGCAGGAACTTATATGGTTCTATACAAGATGTGGTCGTTCCTTTGATGTACACGGAGTACACAACTCGCAAGGTCCTTGTTATGGAATGGATTGAGGTATTATACCATTTACCATTTGATTACTGTATTTTTTCAATCATGGGTCAATGTCCGCATAGATTCAATACCCTAGATAAACTCAGTGTATATTCCAGTTTCAGTACATGTGATGCAACCCTGTAATTATTCGAAAATATCACAAATATCCTCTTCTGTAATGATGTGAGAAAGAACATATGTTACTTAACTAGAGAAATAGCTGTGTAATATATCATCAGAAAATAATCTTCCAAATTGATATGGTGTGCCTTTTTCGGTCTATATCCTACATGTGACCATTATATCTTACATTTTCTTTCTATCACTTGTTGAAAAAAACCATGCCTTCTGCTGACACAAGTTTACTATTGCTATTGTAGGGGAGAAAGTTGTCGGAAGTAAAGGATCTCTACCTTATTGAGGTCATCTACGAAATTAATTGCAAACAATTTATTCTAATTTTAATCTGTACAATTCTTAGTTTTAGTATAATGGTGCCTGCTCTTATTTTCTATATTTCCTGATAATGACTAGGTTGGAGTTTACTGCTCCTTCAATCAACTTCTTGAGTGTGGGTTCTATCATGCAGACCCACACCCTGGAAATCTTCTTAGGACATCTGATGGCAAATTAGCTTATTTAGGTAATTGACGAATTAAAATTTGATATACCAAATCCTTGATGTTTGCTAATTCATATTTTATCTTATTATCCTTGGCATTTATTCTTTTTGCTTTGTATTTGATGTTTTCACCAATTTTCCTTGTTTTGAGGATTTAATGATTGAGATTAAGTTACAATCTAGGCATAGCTTGATCATTTCTTGATATGTGGTACTCAATAGCATTAAAACAGATGATTGTGTACAATTTTTTGACCCTTCACACTTACATTTCTCATGACTTTAATAATTAATACTACCTCCATCCCTAAATATAGGACCCTTTTTACCAAATCACGGGAATTAAAAAAGTTTGTATTAGTATTAAATTTGTATGTAATTACTATTGTTTTTACATTTTTATCCTTTAAGAGAAATAGTTAGTTTATGTTTCAACATGATATTTCTTGATTGAAGAAAAATATGTAAAATAAATATGGGTATGTTGGTAAAGAAATAATTAATATAATTGGAAATACCAAAGGGGTCTTATAAAAAGGGACACAATTCTCAAAAGGGTCTTATAATTTGGGACGGAGGTAGTATCACGGATTGCTCTAGTTTGGACACAAATGAACGCCTGTTTGTGTCCTGTAAAGTGACAACTTTTCTTATTGAACAACTATTAAGTGATTTTAAAGTGTATTGGGTGTGTCTCCCGGTGTTTTGAAGTTTTCTTTTTGTTTGGTAATGACTTGGGTAAGGGGGCTAAGATTTTGTTGCAAATTACACAATTTATGCATTTGTTTGGGGCAAATAGTTGGAGTGGAATGCTCACATTATGAAATAGGATTCTGTGCATGACATTTCCATGATTTCCTTGTGGTACTCCACATCGTAAAATTTATCTCATAGCCTAATTTATGTCTGGTTTGTTCTATATTAGTTTATTTACTGTTATGTGTATATTAGTTTATTTATTGTTCTATATTAGTTAATTTATGTCTGGTTTCATTGTAAATTTTTTTAAAACAATTTCCCCTACTTTTTGGCTAGATTTTGGCATGACAGGTGAATTCAAACAAGAACTGCGCGATGGATTCATTGAAGCTTGTCTACATCTTGTAAATCGTGATTTTAGTGCATTGGCTACGGACTTTGTCACTCTTGGGTATTTATGTTTGTTTTTGTTCCCTTTTAAGTTTTCAAATTTAACATTTTCCGTGCTATAAGATTTGCTTGCTTGTAATTTTCTCAGGCTTCTTCCACCAACTGCAGAGAAAGAAGCTGTTACACAGGCTTTGACAGGTTATTACTTTATTGTGTTTAGGTGAATTCTAAAATACTGTTTTTGGAATACATGTTCCAATTTTATAGTTGGAACTATATGCTGCAGTTAACATTCCTTTCCTTTCTTGAGGTTAATTTGTTAATTCTCTCGCTTGCATTGAACTTTGTAGGCGTCTTCCAAAATGCTGTTTCCAAAGGAGTTCGTAATATCAGCTTTGGAGACCTTCTGGGAGACTTAGGAACAACCATGTAAGTTCTTTGTTAATACATAAAATATATAATTTTAGAACCTACAAAATATTTGAAAGTTCTATCTGTTTGGTAATGAAAAAAGCAGTATGTAAAATACAGTAAGGTCTATAGTTTATCCTACATAGCAGTCCAACCTCTTTGATTATTAGTTAAGTAACTCTGAAAAAAGCCGTGGGCAAAACACCAAAGGCATATTGCTTATTTATTATGTTCATATATTGACAACAGATGAGTATGCTTTTATACTGTCTAGAACTTTCTTTTTATGTCTAGGACTATTCATATGAGAAATGATATTTGTACAACCATTTTGTGACAACTTTCTCTTTCATACTCACATTAAGTTTTTATTCTCTCTCCTCCTTTTTCTCTCTCCATTGTTTTTGACCAATAGAAAGAGAGGAAAAAGAAGTTGTCATGATAGTTGTCAAAAATGGTTGTTCAAATATCATTACTCTATTTATATAGAGGAAATTACAGTAAATGTTGTCCCAATAATTAACACTGCTAATGGACTGAAATAATTACAAACGAAATCAAATCCTATAAAAATCAAGTAGGACTGAACAAGATAAAACAAAATCAAGAAGAATAAAATTATCTCTCTCCTGATTTTCCTACAGTCATATCATGTAAATGATAGTTTGATGTTATCAATGGTGGATGGTTGATGGATTATCACGCTCCGCCAAAAATCCACCATATAAACCTGCATAAATTTATTATTTCTTAATATATCTGCACAAACCTTAATGGACCAAAGATCAAAGATTGTTCGAGTGGAGTAGCATATTCTTTCTTCACTGTTTTGTCTTCCTCGTGTTAGTCGTCTCATTGTTTTTATTTTATGTTGCTTTGACATGCTATGTATAATCTTTTTTCTCTTATTTTTTATTTTTAGGTATAAATTCAAATTTAGGATACCTTCATACTTCTCACTTGTTATCCGAAGGTAGAGATTTTCATACCTGGCTTAATTTAATGTCTTTTATTTTATAAAATCCTTAACAAAATATTCTGTATGCAGCCTTGCGGTACTGGAAGGAATTGCAATTGGCTTTAACCCAGACTACAAAGTCTTGGGTAGTACTTACCCATGGATTGCCAGAAAAGTACTTACTGACAGCTCCCCTCAGCTTAGATCTTCTTTGGAGAATCTTCTTTATAAGGTAAACATAGGAAACCCTGCATTGAAATCCTTACCAGTGCATGCAATCTCGATTCTTGTACCCATATATCTTTTCTTTCTGATTTTCCTCATTGTCTAATCTAATTATGTTGTGACATTTGTTAAATATTTTCACTTAATTTTGACGACATACCTCTATTGTTAGGACGGTGTTTTCGATATAGACCGACTTGAGTCTTTGCTGACAGAGGTAAAATTTTATAATTTTCTTTCTCTACTTTTTACTAATTTCCCTCTTTTGAAAATAGACCGGTTTGAGTATTTTCTTCTTTTTACTTATTTTTTTTTCCCTCGTCTTTCTGCTTTTGTCTTTTTATTGTTTAAAAAAGTAATCAATAATTTATCAACGTACTATGAGTTCTCGTCCTCAGGGTGGATTTTCATCTATTTACTGGTATATCTAAACAAAATACTTGGTTGATGTCGTTGGTATTTTCTAGTAATCTGCTAAAGAATTGCCAATTGTTAAACCGACCTTCTGTTTGAAATGAGCAATTTTAGAGGATATTCAGTCCAAAGCATCATTGAAATCCTTTACGCTACATTAAAATGAGCATTAATCTTTTTTATTTTCTTTTCAGTAAATCCAGTTTTTAGCATAGTTTCTTAAAAATCCTGTCCTAATACGGTTTCATGACAGTCTCTCCGTGCCAAAACAGATAAGACCTTAGTAAAGATACCATCTGCAGGTGCAGATTCAAAAATGGTTATGAAGGAAATCCTTTCTTTTACACTAACAGAAAAGGTACATATTGTTCGCCATTAACAATTTAGATGCTTTTTTGCAACTGCATTTTAACTTCTCCGTTCTAACATGCCTTTCATGATAATTGTTGCAGGGTGGATTTGTGAGGAAAATAATTGTTCAAGAATTTGCCAAGGTATTTGTTTTCATGATAAAGTCTTTGTCATGCTTCCGGCACCTCATGCATTCTAGGCCTCTGTAGACTATTAGTTTAATATATTTTTTTTATAGGATATTAGTTTAATCTTTTCACCTTCATCAGGTCCTTCTTTCTTCATTTCTAATCTAGTTTTCCCCCCTCCGTGTGTTAAAATTTGCTTTCAATCAAAATGTAGGGTTTAGATGCACTTGGGCTAGCTTCTCTGGAAACAGCTGCAGCAAGAGTTCCTTTCAGTACTTTCTTCTTTTCACCTTTAATGACCGAAGAAGATATAGTCAACTTAAGGACCTTCCAACGCCTTATGCTATTACTATCAGGGGCCAGAAGAAAAGAAGACTTCAATATTGTAAGTGTTTTAGTTTACGCAAAAACTATATCTTTGCATTGTTATATTTTTTTTTATCATTTTTGATTGATTTTTCTTTTAGGCCCCAGAAATATGGTACTTACATGATTACAGTGCTTGTGAATGCCCACTGAGCGTCATATATTATACAGAAACTAACTTTTACCCAAAACAAAGGAAAAATCCTAAAACTGTTTCAAATTAAAATTTTGAACACACTCTTCCACTATAATCATAATGTAGACTTCTAAAGCCTCTAGGAAAGGCAGTAAAAAATTCAGGGAATTCATGTTTTCGTTGATGAATGAGTTTCCACGGACTACATTGTTACATTGCGTAGCGTGCGTAGGTGCTACGCAAAACCCCATTGCAGTGTGTTTATCAGTATCGGCTGTAGTAGTCTAATAGTGGCTGCTACAGTGAGAGACAAAGATATAAATTATGAAACGATAATTGGATTTATTATTGAACTTGTTTATGACTAATTGCAAGTACTTTCCGTCAATGTCATATAGGGAGAGACAAAGGCTAGTCCCAACCAGAATCAAATACTGTATTCGGAGGAGCTGTCACTAGTTTTAAATCAATTTGACTCCATTCAAGACATTCTTCCTGTTCTTTCTGTCATTCCTGAGGTAAATTTAAGCATTTGTGTATTATTTAAGATATGTGGCCGCTGAACCATGTTTACTAACACAGACAAGAGGAGTTCTAATTCATAAGCAATTTCACATCTTGACATTATTTATTACTGCTGATGCATGACTATATATGTAAATTTCAGCTCTCACCAGAATCCCAGCAACAATTACTTCAATTGCCAGCTAACTTGGTTCAACAGTTAATATCCCGCGCTGCTGCGAGAACTATCAAAAGGGTGTTTTTGTGATACGGAAGTACTGGAGCAGCTGAAATCATTTTTTTGCTTCTCACTAAGGTGATTGCAAAACATTGAGGAATTGTGACTTGAATTTGCATAGCATATGTCACAATGATTGATTTTCTTAAGTTAAATATAAGTGTAAGTCTTTGTACCTTTGCTTCTTCAGTTGGTTTTCGTGTTATTAGGATTCTCTAGAACAGTAAATATAATAAAAGTATTTCTTGTTTCTACGAAAAAGTAATAAAGAATGGAAATCATCCCTAGTAAAGGTATGTAATTTATGGTTGATATATTTTAGTTTTGTATGCGATGTTATTATATTAATATTAAGATTTGAAAAATGCCACACTGTCAGGGCTTTTCGCAGCCTTTAGGTTTTTGTGTGTCTTCTTCTGCCGTGGCGGGCAGGGCTTGCTCGCCATTTGTCCTTGGAGACAGGGGCGAAGCCAGGTTTTAAACATTGGGGGGACCAAGTCTTAAAAGGTAGTATAATTTAGCAAACAAACTTACATAATGGGCTTTTTTCAAAAGTGAAAGTTTTTTTTGCCATAAAAAACAAAGGCCCAACATACAAAATGACACAAATGCTAATAATGGGGAGACCATTTTCATGATCATGTGTAAATAGTAGTATAAAATAATAGTATAATAGTAGTAAAAAAAAATTTAGAAAAATTGGGGGTGGGGGGGACCACGGCCACCCCTGGCCCCCATGGTCCCTCCGCCACTGCTTGGAGATTCCTGGCCACCTCCTTTCCTTCTTTTCCCTCTTGTATCGCTTCCATTACACGACGCCTAATCAAATTGCGTAGAGAAAGTTCTTCACCCAAACATTTAGTAACAAAATTGCTCTTTAGGCACCTAGTATTTGCTCATTGGCACCTCGAACTACTGAAAATGCCCCCAACAAAAGTTAATTGCCTACCCATATCTCATTTTTCCTGTTTTCTTATGAACAACAACAAAGAGGGAGGCTTGAGCGAATAGCCATGAAGCCAACGATGTTATGTTTGATATTGCTTATCTTTCCAGCACTAAAGATATCATTTTGTGGCAAGTTCATGGAAAACCATGACAAAATCATGATTGTCTTTCTGATCGTTCTTGTTTTATTTTTTCATGTACAGCTAAGTTGCAATACAATAATACACCTAGTTATCAGCAGCATCGTCACAATCTCATACATACTGATGCTGTCAAGTGCAATATCTATTATAATAGTGAGCATTGTTTCCTGGATGGCTGCTATCTTTACAGGAAGATGATGAATTGAAGAAAACAAGAAAATGAGATGTGGGTCATTGAACAGTAGCTGTTGGAACACATTTAAGTATTATTGTGTGAATTAAAAAAATTCTCATGTCAACTTTCTCGATTAGTGCTCATTTATGAGCCGAGATCAAGCCATTGATTTTCTAACAGTCAATAGTCATTGGATTTGTAACTTATCTTTGGTTATTCACCTATAAATTGAGCTCCTCTCCCTCACTTCTTCTCACACCAAAAGTCTTCTTGAGTTGACAAAGAACTTTTCTCTCTTCTCCCTCTTTTAGCTTGTGTTGACGAGCCATTCTTTTTTTCTCCCTCTTTTTCTTTTTCTGTCCCTTCGGATTTAAAGAGTGTTCTTAAGGTCATAGTCCCTTAGGTTTATAATGTCCCTTCGGAATTGAGAATGGTCTTAAGAACATTGTCCCTTCGGTAAATTTTGTCCCTTCGGAAATAAGAATATTCTTAAGATCAAAGTCCCTTTCGAGATAAAGCGTCCCTTCGGAAAATAAGAATGATCTTAAGAATATAGCCTCTATTTATGTTTTATGTCATTAGAGAAGTTAGAGGTTAGAGTGGTGGAAACACCATATTAGAGTGGTCTTAGTACCATATAAGAATGGTCTTAGTACCATAATAGAGTGGTATCAATACCATATTAGAGTGGTCTTAGCACCATATTTGAAGGTGTATTTCTAGAACAGATCATATAGTGCAATAGGACTCTAATACAGTTGTAGCTGTCCTGGGGGCGTCGTGGTTGATAGTCTGATTGCACAATTTTAGGCAGTGCCTCGAAACGTCTTAAAGAGAGCGACCTAGTCCGCGACTCAGCGTAGTAATCTCTTCGGTGACAAAAAATATTTTTTAACTAATTTTAACTATTGTTCCAACAATTTTAAGACGATTCCTTCTGCCATATCGACCGAAGAAATTACTAGTTTGTTGTCTGTAAACTACAACAAGGATAAAAAGGCTATAGAAATACTTTGATTAAAAGAACATGATAAAGTGTAAGAATGGGTTTAGCGTTGCGTTACAAGCTTACCTGAATGGATAGTAATTCACTATTATGAATACTAAAGATCAACCTTTTGGTAGATTATGTGGGTGACTTTTTTGTCTAAGAAATTTTATGAAGGAAATTAATTTCTTTTAAAGAAATTAAATTGTGCATAAAGTCTTTGGTAGAGATTAAAGTCTCTTCTAATTTCTAATTATCGAAATTGCTTTGCATGCAATTTTTTCTTGTAATTAAGGAAATTTCTATGAACATTTTGCCTATAGTTTGGTGTCCGGAAACTTTATGTCTGCGAAGAAAATTCTTTTGGACTAGTTTGAAGTTACACCATTTGAAGGCAATTTGATTTATATTCAATGTCGTTAAGGAATTGACTCCAAATTATTGACTTTGCAAAATGAAGTTGAAGCATATGATTTCTTTTGGTTTATGGAATTCAACGCCTCATATTAATTGACATAATTTGGTTTCATTTATTGATATAATTTTGGTTGACATTTAAGATATGAGACAAATATCATGCATTAAGTTGTCTAATAAAACTAAAATAATAACATGATATTTGGTTTTGTACATTGCAATTCATATTTGTCGTATTCAATTTATATCGAAGAATGAAATATGTTGTAATTTTTAAAGAAAGAAAGAATATGATTTTTTGCAGTCAAGTTAAAAAAAAATAATCAAGCAGTCGCATAAATCAATATTTAGATTTAAATCATTATGATGTATGCGACCTTGATGATGACTTGACTAGATATGAAAAGATATTTTATCACTTTTATCGATGGTTGTTAAGACTATACTTTAGTATATCTCGTAGGAAATAAAAGTGATACGCTTTTGGTATTGATAGAAGCACAAAATAATTTTCACACTTCAATAAGTTTTATGAATGACAAGGAATTATTCATGAAACAACTGCATCTTACTATCTTTATATAAACGATAAAGCGGTTAAAAATAATTTACCGAGTTGGTTGTTGTCAGCATGCTTAATTCTGGAAGTGCATCTCATTGTTGGGAAAAATTTAATCAACTATTTGATTTGTGCTAAATAGAGTGCCTTAATCTATGAACAAAATTTCTAGCTAGGAAATTTTGAAGAAAAGACAATGTCTCTTGTCTTATTTTTTAAACTTGGGATTATCTGACCTATATTCGGATTCCAGATCCAAAGTGAGTAAAAATCACTAGTAGAGTCTATGAATATGCATTCATTGGGTATAATATTAACTAGAAAGCATATAGGTTTTACGACCTAAATGTTAATGTGATCATAGAATCAAAAGATGATGATTTCTATGAAATTAAATTCCCCTTTAAATTAAAAAAATAGTGGGGGCACTAGTGGGAGTATTGCATCTGATCACAATCCAGCGATCATAAGCACTGATGAGAACATTGAATCAGATGTAACATGGTCTATACATTGAATAAGATAACACTAGTTGCTAAGGAGTATTGACCAGATTACATGGTTTATACATTAGAAGAGGATCCGACTAGCCTTCAAGAAGAGTTGTCTTCCTTGAATTGTGATTTATGGCAGGAAGTCATAAAAGATGATATGGATTCTCTAGAGTCTAACAAGACCTAGTATTTGGTAAACTTGCATTTTGGTTGCAAACCAATATGTTGTAAATGGATCTTGAAAGAAAAAAAAAATTAAATAAATAAAACCCAATGGAACTATTGATAAATACAAGACTCGTCTTGTAGCCAAGGGTCTTAGACAAAATAAAAATTATATATAGATTTTTTCGCCACCTTTTTCTTTCTAGTCACCTTGATAACATCCATAAGGGTACTAATTGATCTTGCTGCCATTCATAATTTAAAAGTACACCAAATGGATGTTAAAACCGCTTTTTTAAAACAGTGAACTTGAAGAAGAATTCTATATGAAACAACCTGAATGTTTTGTAGTCCATGGCCAAGAAACTAAGGTCTGCAAGTTAGATAAGTTTGTGTATGGTCTTAAAAGGTCTCCGAGCTATGTCATGAAAAGTTTGACGACTTAATGATAAGAAATGAGTTCAAAGTGAATGAAAGTGACAAAGTTATTTATTATAAATATGATAATAACATTTGCACAATCATATGTCTCTATGTAGATAACTTACGCATATTTGGTTCAAACTTTCATGTTGTGAATGCTCTGTAATCATTGTTGTCTAACAACTATGATATGAAAGACCTCGGAGAAGATAGTGTAATTATGGGTATTAATTATCATGCCAGAAAAGAGAATTTCTTTGAATCAATCTCGCTATGTTGAGAAGATCTTGAGGAAATATAAATACTTTGACTGCAAACCTGCTTGCACACCATATGATCCAGGTGAAAAACTATTTAAGAACACTTGTTAAAGTGTGAGAGCATCAATGGTAACCTTAAGTATGCCATTGATTGCACTAGACCCGATATTGTCTATCTCGTGGGAATGCTGTGCAGGTTTGTCAGTAGACCTAGTAATAATCATTGGAAAGCTATTGATAGGGTCTTAAGATTCCTAAATAGAACCATGAACCTTGGATTACATTATCAAAGATTTCTACTGGCCTAGAAGGATACACAGATGCAGATTGGAACATCTTATAAGATGATTCCAAAGTGATCAGTGAATATATATTTAGTATCTCTGAAAGAATTGTTTCTTAGAAAATCTAAGAAACAAAATATATTGGCTCAGTCTACTTCGAAGTCTGAGAAGATAGCACTAGCAACAACTAGTGAGGAAGCAAGTTGGTTAACATGTTTGCTAGCAGATATTCCCTTATGGGAAAACAATTGCCAGTTGTGTTGATCCATAACGATAGTACCGCGACAATTGCAAAAATCGAGAACTGTTACTATAACGGTAAGAGATGACATACGTCATAAGAACAGAACTATTAGAGAGATACTCTACACATGGGCTGTAAGAGTGGATCATGAACACACTGATGAAAATTTAGCCTATCCTTTGACGAAAGGACTAGTTAGAGAGAAAGTCCATAACACATCAATGAAGATTGGACTAGTGCCTATGGAATAACTCATGATAGTAACCTGACCTAAATGACTAGAAATCCCAACAAATAGGTTCAATGGATAATAACAAGTCGTGAAGTGATATGAGGTGAACATGCTATAATAAATCATAAAAGGCATGATTCCTGAAGCGATAAGAGGTTGAGATAATAGAAACTCTTAATGAGATCTATACTCTATATGGAGTGGAGTACCTAGCTACATGAGTACTCTTGATAGACTCACCTTTGTGAATGTGGAAGTGGAGGCCGCTTCCTATGGAATTCTATAGGCAAAATTCCTAGAGCGTTCACTAAACCGGGATTGACGTGCAAGGCCTTTAATGCACGGGCTTTTTGAGAATACACCTAAGAAAAGGTTTTGTGTGGTTTGATGTCAGAGATAGAGTACAAGACTACGAGTCACTCTAGTAAAACTTGAATCTTATTCACTACGCAAAGGTTCAAGTCATAGACACATTCGCTTATGCACATCTTAGAAGGCAAAGGTTCAAGTCGTAAGACACCTTGGCTTATGCTATCTTAATAGAAACCTCTAAGTCATTTTTTAAATTCAAGTGGGGGATTGTTCGAACACATTTAAGTGTTATTGTGTGAATTAAAAAAATTCTCATCTCAACTTTCTCAATTAGTGCTCATTTATGAGGCGAGATCAAACCATTGATTTTCTAATGGTCAACTAATCATAGTCATTGGATTTGTAACTTATCTTTGGCTATTCACCTATAAATTGAGCTCCTCTCCCTCACTTCTTCTCACACCAAAAGTTCTCTTGAGTTGTCAAAGAACTTTTCTCTCTTCTCCCTCCTTTATCTTATGTTGACGAGCCATTCTTTTTTTCTCCCTCTTTTTCTGTCCCTTCGAATTTAAAGTGTTCTTAAGGCCATAGTCCCTTCAATTTATAATTTCCCTTCAGAATTGAGAATGGTCTTAAGAACATAGTCCCTTCGGTAAATTTTGTCCCTTCGGAAATAAGAGTATTCTTAAGATCAAAGTCCTTTCGAGATAAAGCGTCCCTTCAGAAAATAAGAATGATCTTAAGAATATAACCCCTATTTATGTTTTATGTCATTGGAGAAGTTAGAGTGGTGGAAACACCATATTAGAGTGGTCACAGTAACATATAAGAATGGTCTTAGTACCATAATAGAGTGGTATCAATACCATATTAGAGTGGTCTTAGCACCATATTTGAAGGTGTATTTCTAGAACAGATCCTATAGTGCAATAGGACTCTGATATAGTTGTAGCTGGGCTGTTTTATCCTGGGGGCGTCGTGGTTGATAGTCTGCTTGCACAATTTTGGGTAGTGCCACGAAACATCTTAAAGAGGGCGACCTAGTCCGTGACTCAGCCTAGTAATCTCTTCGGTGACAAAAAATATTTTTTAACTAATTTTGACTATTGTTGCAACAGTAGCCAATTACCATTCTGAAGTGACAGTAGTTAACTCTCGTTTGGAAGGAAACAATAATTAACTATCTTTGGGAGCATTTTCGGTGGTTCCTGGTGCCTGTGAGCAAATACTAGGTTACTAAAGAGCAATTATCTGAGTAATGCTTGCGACATGCCCTATAGTCAATTACCTCAGCCTTGTATGGAAGGAGATAAGATAAATATCAAGATCTCTAAGAAAGAATACCAGGCCGGTCTTGAGAGGTTGCTAGAACCACCTTCATTGTGTAGGTGCAAGATTCAAACCCTCTTCACCATGGGTGAAGAGGATCTTCATGGTGTTCCCATTAAAGTTGTTGACTAAAAACACAAGTTTTATTCTTTAAGAAAACTCCTAGGTCAAAGGGATATTATTAGGTGCATTCGCCTGTACTAAAGAATTGTGAAGCGTTCGTGCTATTGGATATTGGAGTTGATTCTTGCGTCTCTTCGCGTGGAGTCAAGACTTTAATCTAAGAAAATGAAATAGACATAGTTTTGATTGACATCAATCTTTTGGGTGTTTTGTGTGATCACATATTGGTTGAAAGATAAGGTTTTCGATTTCTTGCAGATGTCGAATATTGTTAAAGAGTTCCATCAGAGCCTTTTCAAGATATATATAGGCCATTTGTTATCAGGCTTTCGCTATCGGGTCATCCACCATTTATGTCCATGAACCAAGCCCAATAGTGTTGGTCGTGAGGGGGTGTGTTAAGAGTCTCACAGAGGATAAGAGATGACCTGACAATGTATTTATAAGTGGACGCAATCCTCACCTCACAAGCCGGTTTTGTGGGGTTGTGTTAGGCCCACCACGATTTCCAAGATGGTATCAAAGTCTCTTCAAGATCCATATGGGTCACCTGCTATCAGGTTTCCGCTATCGAACCACCCATCAGTTGTGTCCTTGCTCCAGATGTCCAGTCCTAGGCGTGAGGGTGTGTGTTAAAGAGTCCCGTCCGAGCCTCTTCAAGATCCATATGAAACACCTGTTATCAGGTTTCCGCTATCGGATCACCCACCAGTTATGGCCACGAACGAAACCGAATAGTCCTGGTCTTGAGGGGGAGTGTTAAGAGTTCCACATCGGATAGGAGATGACCTGACAATATGATGCAGGAGAGTTTTATTAGTAATTTAGTAGTATTTATTATTTAGTCAAATCTCAGTAATTTTCTAGAACTCTCTATTATTATTATGTTTTATTTTATTTTGGCCCACGAGTTTGTTATTTCTTTCATTATACAAGCAGAACTTATGTAGCCTAAGAGGCAACTTATATCTTTTATTCATTCAATAATATTTCAAAGACTTTTCTCTATTTTCTGGTGGATTCCGGAACCCTATTTTCACAAGTTTGTCGCTTGCAAACTTGTTCTTTTCAATCTAGGTTTAGCGCTTGCTAACCCTTGCTTCCGTACTGCGTCAGTTGGTATTAGAGCAGGTTTCTCCTGTTCTTTTCCTAACGGATCAGCCATGGGAGATCAACTGATGACGAGGGCAGAGCTTGCCGGCATAACCGCGACTCTTACCATGCCCATCAAAACTCTGTTAGATCAGATGGTGGCGTTGACAGCTAAGATCGACAACATCAACAACAACAACCGTAACTACAACAACATAAACTACCTGAATAGGAGATGTGAACCAATTAGGGTTCGTGGTAGAAACAATCAAATTATTGAGGATTCAAATTTTTCAAAGGTGGAGAAAACTGATTTCGAAGAGATAATGTCGAATGACTGGAAGAAGCTGCAGATTTTACGAGAACAAACCACTTAAGCTAAATCTATTGAAAAGGATCATAAAGCATTAAAGGCTAAAGTTGATGAAGATGAAGTCAAACCAGAAGGTGAAAATCTCGGGCAACAGGGGGGGCCTTTCAGCAAACACAGCACAAGTTGAAAAACACAAGGAAGTTCAAGGAATTTCTGAAGTTTCATGTCAAACTCCCATTTGTGAATCGCAGATCGTAAATTCAACATCCATAACCACAAACCAGGAGAATCCCAAAGAACTAATTTCATCACTTTATCCTTTAAATCCTTCACGGATACATCTTCTTTTCTCTTTGATCCTTTGATGTCCGTTGACGACGAAACAGAGGAATCACAATGTGCAAACACCTTCGATGCAGGTCCAATTTCAGAAATCAACACGGAGATAGACAAACCCACACTGTTGGACAAACAAATTCCTACTAAAGCATTCTCACCATTCGATCTACAACACTTGGGTGAGGTAAAATTCCAATCCCTCTCACCTAAAACAATCAGTACTTCTAAGCTTCAATGGTCTCATATGTTTCGATCTCGGCGGGTCGTTATCATCATTGTTTCCGCACGTTTTGATTTCACTTTCGTGTCCACCAAGAGTCTCACTGTCAGTTGAGAATCATATCAGTTTTGATATAGATACATTGAAGTATCTTCAAACCGTTGAACCTATTTTTAATGGAAATGGTCTCAAAGCAAATTTGTATTCATTCTCAATGATGCAAAATGTTGTCCAACTGTTTGAGAAAATGCCAGAGTGCTAAGTGTTTGTTTGGAATACCACTGTTAGTAGGTACACTTATATTGGGCTTAAATTTGTTAATTTTTATTTATCAAAGGGAATGGTTTTACAGAATTTAGCAACAGAAAGAACAGCTTCTAGTCATCTTCCCCCAGCTTTTGAAGATGTCATCCATGTTATACACCATAGTAGTTACCGGGTAGGGAGTGATCTTCCGGTAATGAAATCAACGGAGAAGGGAGTTACAAATGTAGACGTTGGTACACTCATCAACATTGTAAATTTAGAAATCAGAAATGCAAGAACTCCTTTGTCCCTTAAATCTTCAAATTGCTCTGAAGTTACTAGCTTGAACTCAAATACTACTGATAATTTGGAAATCAGGTATTTGAAGTCAAGTATTTCTGAACATTCTGGTGTTGAAGTGCAAGATGTGATAGCAGGTTTGTATATTTTTATGTGTGCTCATGGAAGTCGCGACGTGAGTTGCGGTGTTTGTGGCTCTGTGCTCAATGACAAGTTCAAAGAAGAAATTCAGCTCCGAGGATTGAAAGATCGGATATCAGTTTTGGCATGTTCTCATATTGGTGGTCATAACTATGCTGGCAATTTAATCACATTTAATCATGGACCAGATGGAAAAATTATGGGTCATTGTATGGCTATGTTACTCGTAATGATGTGCTTGCCTTGCTAGACCAACACATTTTCAAGGAAAGGATCGGCTACAAATTGTATTCAATTGATAGAGAAAATATGAGAGCTGGTTTACAACAAGTAGTGAGGATTCCAATAGCAGCAGGAACAGTTGAAGTAGGAACACACAGAAGTGATGGTCAAAGAATTAAGTGTAATAAGAACACTAGTGAAAAGGAAATTGAAGAGTTTATAGATAGTTTTTATCCAATGGAAGGAGCAATGTCACCAGGCAATTGTATACTTCTGTTCATCAAACGGGGAGGCAATTGACTTATGTTGAGAGAGGCTTCCCTAAGGACAAAGCAAAATACAAGATCATCATTGTGCATGGTTTTGGAAGCACCAAAAGAATAAATTTCCCAGCACCTCAAGAATTAATAGAAGAACTAGGTATATACTTTGTGCAATATGACCGAACTGAATATGAAGAAAATAAAGGGGGCAGATCCATCACGTTCAAAAAGGAAATTCACAAGTGCCAAATGTTGCCCCAATGTGAAAATCCCATATGACAATTAATCTCTCTAACTGCCACGCATGATAATCTCATGACAAGGGAGCAACATACTTCAATGAAAAGAGACACCAAATGTGAACTTGCTCTCATTAGCATCGTATTTAACAAGGGAGAAATTTGTGTTGCGGGTTCTCATGTGTTTGTTCAAGAAGGAATCTATGATGAATTTGAGAAGAAGTTGGTGGACAAAGCAAGAACTTGGGTTGTTGGTGATCCTTTTGATCCTAAAGTTCAACAAGGTCCTCGGGTTGACAAGAGGAAATTTGAAAAAATTCTTTCATATATTGAGCATGGACAGAAAGATGGAGTAACTCTTTCGACAGGTAGTAAAAAAATTGGAGACAAGAGTTACGACAATGAGCCTACAATTTTCTCCAATGTTAAGGAGGCCATGCAAACAACACAAGATGAAATATTTGGCCCTGTCATGGCACTCATGAAGTTCAAGCCTATTGAAAAAGCCATCAAAAGTGCCAACAATAAAAGATATGGCTTAGGAGCAGTAATTGTGACGAAGAATTTGGATATAGCAAGCACCGTATCAAGGTCCATTCGAACAGGAGTTATTTGGACTAATTGCTACTTTGCCTTTGGAAATTATGACATTCCTTATGGAGGTTACAAGATGAGTGGGATTGAAAGAGATTATAGATTGGTTGTTGATAAAGTATACACAGAGTTATTTATGACTTCTCTTGATATGGAAGGTTTATCAATTTCTATCATGAAGACTAATCCGTCTATTCTTCAACGATTAGATGCAGAAACTAAAGCTCCTTATTGGCCTGTTGGAGTTAGTGGTAATCGACCCCCAGCAAAACCACCGCATCACAGCCGTCACATTGAACTCAACGAATTGCATGTAGATTGGGTTCAGTTCAGGAGTCTATATTCTGCACAAAGGCACGACTCTCCACCCGTCAAACATTTACATTTTACTCAATGGGATCCAGGAGGGTGGTCTCTTGTTCATTGGTGGAGTTAACATGCATGAAAAGCTTTTTATCAGAATGAGAACTCAGGGTCGAGTTCTTTAGAGGTGGAGGAGACTGATGCATGAGAGTTTTATTAGTAATTTAGTAGTATTTATTTTCGATAAATTTAGTAGTTTTCTAGAACTCTCTATTATTATTACGTTTTATTTTATTTTGGCCCACAAGTTTGTTATTTCTTTCACTATATAAGCAGAACTTAGATAGCCTAAGAGACAACTTATATCTTTTATTCATTCAATAATATTTTAGAGACTTTTCTCTATTTTTTGGTGGATTCCGGAATCCTATTTTCACAAGTTTGTCGCTTGCGAACTTGTTCTTTTCAATCTAGGTTTAGCGCTTGCTAACCCTTGCTTCCATACTGCGTCACAATATGTTTATAAGTGGGGGCAATCCTCACCTCACAAGCCGGTTTTATGGGGTTGTGTTAGACCCACCGCAATTTGTAATTTCTAAGAAATATGAAAAACTTTCTTCATTTTGTTCTTGTCATAATCTTGGTCATATGATCTCCGAGTGTAGGAGAAAACAATATTTCTAAAGATATTATAACATTGTTACCGACTTGTATTAATAATAACTATTTATTTTCTTTTTTCTTCTGGTTTCTATTTGTATCAACAGACAAATAGACAAATTAATTAGGATGATCAATTTACGAAAGACAATATTTGTGTTGTTAAACGTTGATACTCATTTTGTACGTTTTAAACTAAATTGTGGTAATGTTTTATGATTCACTTTTAAAATATTTTAGTAATTTTTAAATTCAATTATAATTATAATAATATTTTGTTACGACGGCAGGAATAACTTTGTGATAAGTCACGTCGCTTAATAACTAATTTTAATCAATGAATTTCCCTAATACACACGTCAATCCACAAAATCACCTAAAAAAAAATCAACTCCACAAATTTGTATTAAACTTTAAAGCTATTTGGTACTTAAATAATTTACATTGTACGCATAATAAGTTCTGATTTGTTAGAATTGTGAAATTCATTGTTTATAACTAGTCATGTACTACACATATCTCCACTCTTTATAGATTTATCATAGTTAAGATGCGAGTAACAGGTCTGACTACAAAAACTTTCGTACGTAGAGGGTATGAGTATGGATATTGAAGTAGTTATTTATGAAGGTACCATACTAGGTTCTAGTATTTTTGCAAATAGTGGGTGGAGAAACGTGTACAACAGTACCCTACTCAGACAAAGTATCTATACCAACACTTTGTGTTAGCACGTATATGCAATAAGAGGAGTCATATGAACACTCTAACATTTACTTTTTTATTCTATGAAATCAATATGGATCTTACACTTTGGAAGTGGATCCCACATAAAGTGATGGGATAGATACATCCATATCGGATCAAATGAGTGACCAAGGTGTAGTAGCAAAAAAGGGAGTGTTGAAAACAAAAGATCCATAGAGCAAACATTACATGTTAGCAAAAACTTGTGAGCAAATGTGAACATGATGACTAAAGAGACACCATGAATATGACCTGACACCAACTAAGTCATCGGTCTTCCCTTTTTGGAGTGAAGCAGATCACATCTCTCTGACTCTAGTAAGTTAAACAGCTTTATGTATGCATCATTATCATTATTTGCATAAAAATTATAAAGTAGCAGATATTATACACAACCCTTTCAAAACAGCATGTTTAAAGATTTCATGGCAGACACTTCAGTGATATAGGCTCACAGCAAGTCAAAGTTTTGGTAAGATTTTTTATTCTTAACTATGTTTACATGGAGGGGATGGAAGGATTTATTTTATTTATAAAAAAATCGAAGAAGATTATAAAATGTTTTTAAAAGTATGTTGAAGTATGATTGGAACGTTATATGATTAAACTAATTGATTGAACTCAAGTATTTAATAAGCTTCATCTTAGAAGAAATCGTTTATGTGAATTTGAGTTCAAATTTAATTTTGGTCAGAACAATTCTTGATCAGACTTTACCTTAATCCTACCGCACTCAAGATTAAGAGGGCCTCTTCCCCGGAACCGTAAGGTTAAGACCAAAAAATGTTAAAAGGATTATCAATCATGTTAATTTTTCAATATTTTAAAATCTCACATATATAAGGTTATGTAGACTTAGTATACTTTTGGTATTGTGGTGACATCAATTGATGTAAACTTGTTTATGGTTGGATAAAATTTTACAGCATGTTTGAATATGGCCAAAAAATGTTATAGGATTATCTATCATGTTACTTTTTCAATATACCAAAATATAAACTAGTCTTCAAAACCTTCCCCTCCAAAATCTCCCATCCAAACATACTCCAAAGAAGTAATGAAAAGAATGAGACTTAATGGAAAACAAAGACGTCAACTCTGCATTCTGTTATGTTTACAACATTCAAAGTTTTTATTAATGAAATTTATTTGAAAGTTGTTATTTGAATTACATGTGTGACACATTGATGTTAAGAAAAGCTTTTCCATTTGAGTACAGTGTGCAATCATGGCATCGATATCCTCATCTTGCTTTACATATGGATGGAAATATGATGTCTTTCTAAGCTTCAGAGGCCAAGATACTAGACATGGTTTTACTGGTTATTTGTACAAAGCACTGACTGATAGGGGAATTCACATCTTCATTGATGACGAAGAACTTCAACGAGGGGAACAGATTATGCCATCACTTGTCAAGGCAATTGCAGAGACCAGAATTGCCATTCTTGTGTTCTCTAAGAACTATGCTTTTTCATCATTCTGTTTAGACGAACTTGTTCACGTCCTTGACTTAATTAAGGAGAAGGGCCGGTTAGTTTTGCCCGTTTTTTATGACGTGGATCCTTCTGATGTGCGACATCAGAGAGGTAGTTATAAAGAAGCACTAGCTAAACATGAGGAAAGATTTCAAAATGATAAGGAGAAGGTGCAAAAGTGGCGGATAGCTTTGAGTCAAGCAGCTGATTTGTCTGGCTATCATTTCAAACATGGGTAGTGCTCTAACTTTTAATACTTTATTACTTTGATTTTCATTTGTCTGTTAATTCAATCTGATT
>Ga0228710_1002709_pt1 | contig 28078 bp, 11 predicted proteins | sample MedpolnodulmetaG_FD_177995 | JGI IMG/M metagenome (GOLD analysis project Ga0228710, IMG submission 177995) | Root nodule microbial communities from Medicago polymorpha collected in Santa Monica, California, United States - pink nodules | ecosystem: Host-associated > Plants > Roots > Nodule... | reverse complement strand
AATTATGACCCTAATGACATAGCAATAAACGTCGCAAGAAGGGGGGGGGGGAGGGGGTGAATTATGACCCTAATGACACAGGAGAGTTATCATGGTTCACCAAATTCGGCTACTTCCAGTCCCCACACTTTGTGTGAGATTGTCCACTATAGTATCCTGCTAACATAAACTTCTGACTAACACTATAAATTCTTGATCACATCAGATCAGTCCGTTACACCTTGTATTATGAACCTCAACAGGTTTCTACTTCTTTCCCAAACTATTATAACAAATAGACTTGAGAATTTACTACACACTTTGTATGATAAAGGTTTTTGTGGATCTCGCTATGCTCAACACTTGTTTGAGATTATGATTACAAAACAAACTTAAAGGATTATGATCCAAGATATAATGAGAGAGCAAGAGCTTGTTTGTATTTGTGAAGAACTTTGTGAGTGAATGATATTTGCACTTGAGAGATAATTGCTTTGTTGTGTAAGTTCTTACTTTGATACTTCATGGCTTTCCTCTATTTATAGACTTGAGATACTTGTTGCCCACTTTAGAAAACAGCTAGCCTTTGCTTTAATTTGAATTGCCTTTACGCTCCAAACTTTTTCTTGATGGACAGGCATGAGAAAATATACTTGCAGATCGTTCTTGAGTTTGTTCTATGAAAATCCAACAAGCTTTGGAGTGAGACACGCGTTTCCCAGCTAATTGTGAGTTGTCTTGTGTGATCCAACTCATTTGAGAAGTGACTTGAATGGTGTCATGCCACGACATGTTGCTTATGTCACTTAAACACTTTAAGATGTGGATCTTTTTCTTTTAATGGGTCAAAACCTTTTTAAGGGCCCATTTACATATCCAAATCTATTCCTAGTATTTCCTTAAATTTGTGAGACCATATTTATTCTTGATCCTCATAATTGATTGCTTTTCATCATAAATTCCATGCTTGTTCTTTTGTACGTAAATGACTTTGTGAAGAAGCTTATGTGTTGAGAGCATTCTTGAGATTATTCTTATGAAACAATTTCTCACAAAAATTCATTAGTAGATAACAAAATAGAATTAAACAAATATGTTTGTAATTCTTAAAATAAAAGGAGAACGGAGGTTTGAGGGTTCAGAGGATTAAATAAAATTAACTTGGCATTATTAGGTAAGTAGTGATGGAGGTTGTATGTGGATAGGTATATCTTATGGTTTAAGGTGCTCAAATCGAGATATAAGGTGAATGTAGGTTTTATTAGAGAAAATGGGCATATAGGATCGCTTTGGTCGTGTCAGATGGGAAATATTCATTTTTTTTGGGGGGGGTGATTCGAGAGATGGTCTGAGGATAAGGGTTGTGGGTGATGGGGAAATTTTTTCTTTTGGCGAGATGCTTGGACGGTGGGGGAGATTTTTGATAGGTTTAGAAGATTGTATGATTTAGCGAGAGTCATTTTGAAGCAGTAGCTGAGATGTATCCTTTAGTTTGTACCATTGGGGGTAATGCTTGGAAATAGTGGCGTCAATTATTTGCATGGAGGAGGAAATGTCGGGGGAGTGTAGTGAGCTTTTTATCTAACATATTTATGCAGATTTGGAATATAGGTGGATTTGACAACTAACACCTGATAAAGGTTTCACTATCAGTGAGGTTTATTAGTTGTTCATGGTTGCGAAAATGATGTATCAAAATAAATTTAATAATATTTTTTTGAAACAAAGTTGTCTCATTAAATATCAACTTTTGCTTGGCATTTGCTACAAAATCAGTTACCATATAAAGTTAATTTGGTAAGGCAAGAAATTTTTCATTAAAACATTGATAGTTCTTTTTTGGGTTGTGAAATCTTTGGAAGCATTTGGTTATTAGTTAGGCAAATGTTGCGTATTCATTCAGGGACCCTTATTCAGTTGTGTGTTCACGTTTTATTTTTTGGCACGCTCGGTGACTTCTCCAACAAAATCCGTTATTATTTTTATACTATTTGGCTAGCTTGTGCAATGGTCATTCGAATGGAAAGAAACTTTCGTTGTTTATGGAAAAAGGTGGAGTCAATTGACCATATGTTTGATAACGTATAATTGTTAGATATTGGTGGTTGAAAATAAAAAATCCAACTCTAACTTTTGATTATAATCATTGGAGGGTTAATCCTTTGATGTATTTGAGTCTAGTCCCCTATTTATGTTTTTGTGTTGTTTTCGTCGTTCTTTGGTGTTTTTTCGTAGGTAATACTTGTTGTTAAGAGTCTTATATCGGTTAGGAGATGACCTGACAATGTGTTTATTAGTGGGGGCAATCCTCACCTCACAAGTCGGTTTTGTGGGGTTGTGTTAGGCCCAACCACGATTTCTAAGATGCTATCAGAGCCTCCTCCAAGATCCATTGGGCCACCTGCTATCAGGTTTCCGTTATCGGGTCACCTGCCATTTATGTTCATACTTCAGATGTCTAGTCCTGAGCGTGAGGTGGTGTGTTAAGAGTCCCACATCGGTTAGGAGATGGCTTGACAATGTGTTTATTAGTGGGGACAATCCTCACCTCACAAGCCGATTTTGTGGGATTGTGTTAGGCCCAACTACAATTTCTAAGATTTGTTCCCTTAGCTCTCTTTGTGCACTTCTTGTGGAGGGGAGAACCTTTGTGTGGTTAATACAGATTCTATTTTTGCTTGTTATAAAAATACATATTAATCTATAACCATATATAAAGGGGATACATAATTTTGATGTGACACTACATCACATAATTTTGGTGTGGTACTTTCACTTTTAACCATGCCCTTCATTAAACTATTGTATTTATAATACTAATTAAATGCTTTATTAAAAAAATCAGTTAATCTTATTATTATTGGAACAACTATAAGAAGCAGTATTCAACATTTTAAATGGTGTATATTTTGATTCTATTTGTCAAAATAATTTACAATTAATGCGATATAATAATAGCTAAATACTTAGACGCAAAAGAAAAATAAGCAAAAAGACACGTTAGTGTATGTCTTTCCGTTAATTTTAGTAAAAATAATATTTTTAGGATAAAGAGGCTGTATTTGATTGTAAGAGACTTATCATTTGGCTTCTAAGTATATGTTGTTTTTGCCTTGTAGATGAAGTGACAAACACTACATTTAAGTTCCTAAACAATCCTCCACAACCAGCAAGGCTCGCCCTATATCCTTTTTAATTCAGAGGTTAACCCACCCTTGTTGAAGTTTTTCCAGCCATATTTACATTGTAGTTTATATGATAATAGTATTTTTGTATACATGTTTCATAAAAGAAAAGTGCTATATTAAGCGAATTAATTCACCACGAAAGGATTACGATAACAAAATTAACCAATGACAAATCAGTATTCGACGGAAATCAAGGAGAGTTGGTGGAAAATGTTAAAATCAAATAAGTAGTGATAAGTGTAATACACATCGCGACCGATTCCTGGTAATTTTTTTCGAGAGATCAAGTATTTCTCTTCATAAAATAGTGTGTGCCGGAAAAATCTTAATGGTCATAATTATCAGTATACACTCACAATAAAAAGTTTTTCTTTTTTAGATAAATGCACAATGAAAAGTTATAATTCACTGTTTTTAATGTATACATTGTTTTTTAATATAATGTATTTTTTGGGATTAACCCAAGCACGTTGCTTTGATAAAAAAGGACAAGAAAATTCTGTCCAAAAATAGTGTCATGAAAAATAAGAGATTTTGTTTTCTTCTACCAAAACCATGTACGCACAGTTCCTTATAACCCGGAAAGATTGTAATAACAGCTTCGTTGGTGTTCATACAAATTAAAAAAAAAATCGAATCTCAAACAAAAAATAAAACAAAAAAATATCTAGGATAAATTATTTACTTGAAGGTTATGCTATAACTTGCTTGTGAGAATGTTGTTTTGAACCGGATTCTGACGAAACAAATTATTTGGTCACTACAAATTCTAAACTTTTACGTTCTAAAACATCTAGGAATATTTCCTAGTATTATTCTTTCTAGTACTAATTTAATTAAAGATATAGGCCCGGGGAGGGGGCAACCATAATGCTTATTACTAGCATGTTTTAAATCTTTTTTGTTAAAAAAAATGGACTGCAAATTGTACTTTATATGGACAAACCTTACAAACTACTCATCCTACAAAAGTGCCAATGGCACTTTTCTTACGTATTGCCCTGTTGTAATATTACAGGTCGATTAACTTTTTGTTGTACATCGTGTATCTCTCCACGCGCAATTGTCGAGATTAACCACTTGAATCTTATAGGACTTAAATAAACGCCAAAATTTCTTTAATAATTTTAACGTTGTTGCATATACAATACTGAATTCAGGACCTTAGTTAAATTAGAAGAGACTCGTGTCATCTTATTTAAACGTTTTTGGGTTTAAGGAAAGTTTTATATTTCTTTAGAATATACTAAAACTCATTAGAGGTATTTGTCATATTCAATTTTTATTTTTATTTGCTAAAAGAAAACTACTTCATTTCAATGCAAATATAATTCAAAATAACTTGCTAAAGAGCCATATGAGGATTTGACATAGATGTGGCATGAAATGATCGTACTAGTATTTATTATTTTGTCTACTAATAAACGTAACCATAAATTTGGTTCAAGACATAAAATATACTTGCATTCATGGATAATATACTGATCAAGATTGAAAAGATCCTCCTTTTGCTTCTGTATACTCCGAAGCATCTTCAAATTTAAGATATTATTTAAGAAAATATATTGAATTCTCTTTTAAGTTTCACCCTAGTTTCTATTCTTGCAATATGTGGAACAATTCTTTAATGGACTTTCTTTGGATAAATTTGTTTCTTTAATTTTTAATTGTTTAAAATTAAAACAACTATATACATACAAGAAAGGATTTCTCTTTCTTACATATTTCTGATTTCTCTTTGAATTCATTGTAAGGATTTCATTATTTATTTTTTTTTGGCTTAAATGCTCTTTTGATCCCTTAAATATTTAGTTGGTATCGCTTTGGTCCTTTAACTAAAAAAAAGATTGTTTGAGTACTTTATTTTTATCTCCGACTTGTTTTGGTCCCTTCTGTTAAAAAAATTCAAAAAAAAGTTAGGGTTTGTACTATTCATCTTCTTCATTCTCCTTCCATCCTTTTCTTCATGATCTTCATCATCAACAACACACCAACCCAGAAAAAAAAACTTTTTCATCATCTTCATCAAATCTATAAACATAATCAATTTTCATAACTCAATCAATAACCAATTTTTCCATTCAAAAACATCCATTTCAATCTAAACAACACAATTTCTCAATCTCCCTAAACCAAATCAACCAAAATCTTCATATCTATTTCCTAATTTTTTTTTCCCAGATTCAATAACAATAGGAAAATCCCATAGCTGGTCCTGTTTTTGAAATCAATTATCAAAGTAGTGCAAACCGGAAACACAAAATCGAACACAAAAATTAGCAAACTGGAATCCCAAACTTGAAAACGAAAATGGGTATCGCAAACTTGAAAAGGAAAGCATGAATGACAACAAAGATGCATAAACTGGAATTAAAAATTAAAGATGCATAAACTGAGTTATTCAAACCGATTTCGTGTGAAAAATGGGTATGAATCCACTTTCTTCTCAGTTGAAATCAGAGATATAATAAAAGAGTGGTGCTATATAGTACGGAATGTTATTGTACGAAAATTCACGAAAATGTGTATTTGAGGCACTGCACTTGCAATTTTATATAATAGAAAGCTAATAACATAGCTCCTTTACGGAATACACGGGCTGATTAGGGGCAAAATTAAATTTTATTAAAAAATTATACTATAATAGTCTCCTTTAAATGAATACATGGGTGGTTGTTAACAAAATTAGCCAATTAACCAATTCGTTGAATTTCGTTTCAAGTTGGTCCGTACCACTGAGCATTATCCATAATAAAAATGGATTGCATTTCTTTGAGATTTAACACATGCTGAGTCAATCGAAAGGGCAAAGAAATGATTCATGCGGAAACGGGTTTAGATCCGAAAATGAATTTTTTGAAGGATTGGTGATGATGATAAAGGATTTAGATTGGATTTGAAAATGGAGTTTTTTTTGTTCATAAAATAGTGATGGAAGGGATGATGATGAATGTTTCAAGGTTTGTTTGTTGTTCTTGATGAACATTAAAAAAAGAACTGAGTTTTTATTTTTTTTTATTTTTCTGGGTTTAAATATGTATGAAGGTGATGAAGATGAGGGAGAAATAGAATGAAGAAGATGAAGAAAGGAAAGATATAAAAAAAGGCTTAAATGCTCTTTTAGTCCCTTAAATATTTATTTGGTATCGCTTTGGTCCCTTAACATTTCCAGAGCTAATGCCAAAATGACATGTGTACCACACTTAACGTTTTTTTATTAAACCTAACGGAAACCTTACAGAAGGGACCAAAAAGTGTAACAAAAATTAAATTAAAGTACTCAAACAATTTTTTTTTTAGTTAAGGGACCAAAACAATACCAAATAAATACTTAAGGGACTAAAAGAGCATTTAAACCTTTTTTTTTTAACAAATCGAAGGGATTTCTCTATAAGCCTAAAGTTATAAAAGACATCCTTCGTGGAGATATACTTGTTTGATCACAAGATCAAGATCAAGTGTATAATACTTAAACACATATGAAGATATATAAAGAAGCACTTATTTCCAAAATATTAAATTAATTTTGTTTTTTATACTATAAAAGTGTCTATTTGACCAAACAATTATATATATCCTTCGTGTTTTCCATAGTGATACAAAAGATTAGTGAAGTGACCAACTAAGTAGCTGGTGCCAAACTAAACACATACTCTCTCCGTTTTAAAATATAAATAAAATTTGGTCAACCAAAATTAACGTATTTAATTCAAAATCTGTATTAAATACATCAATTTATGATGATTCATTTTTACTTATACTTTGGACGGAGGAAGTACAACAATTTAGTATAATTTAAGAGTGCTACTCTATCATTTGAGTGTATCATTTACATCTCAATTATAAGTAAAAGTAACTTACTACATAAATATTGAGAATAATGGTTAATTCCATTTAATTTTCTCAACATAATCAAAAATTATAAATTTGTTTAGATTTAACTTTGGATGAATCATTTTTTGGTACGAAGATGGAGTGGAAAACACCATTTGAAATTAAACTCACACATATATTTAAAAGATTTCAAATTCAATTTTGATTAAATTTTTTAGTAACTATAAGTTGACTCGAAAGTAAGTAAAATTTAACAAAAAATCATATTTTCCACAAATTAAAGTCGAGTTCTTTCAAACGATTCGTCTTAATTGAACTCAATAACCATCCGAGTTTAATAACTTGGTTCCCAATACCTACAATATAATTTGAATTTAACTTTACTAATTAAATGAAGCTTTTTTATCAAAGGTATTTTAAAATCTTTACTACTCCAATTTACTCCCTCCATCCCTATATACAAACACTCTTAAAAAGTGCTTATATACACGAACAGAGGATATGGTTAAATTATGTTTTAGACCAACAAATGTTTTTTTTTTTTTAGGGATAGACCAACAAGTGTTAGTTACCGGTAATTAAGGTTTTGGGGAATCACGATAATGATTGATTTTGGCTAAAAAGCGTAGTTATAAAGGTATCTCCCTGTGTTTTGCTGCAGCTCGGCGTTTAATGCGGATACACTTTCCAAGGGAATAATCACGTGGGTCCCACATTGTCTGTCACCCTACGTACCATGATTTCTAACGTCACATGCCACTTATAAGTTGATACGTTCCTATAGGTGATAATCTCATACTTTTCTTTTAACAAAAATTGGGCAAATAGTCATTTTCCCATCTAAATGGGTAAACATCTACTCCCTTCGGTCTCAAATGTAAGCAACTTTTTACTTTTTAAATTCATTCAATAAATAATGTATGTGGGCCATATTATAGACCACATACATTATTTATTGAATGAACCTAAAAAGTGAAAATTTTCTTACATTTGAGACTAGAGGGAGTATAAATGAAGAAGAAAGAAAACTGACTTTAAGTGTTTTTGTTAAATATTGATGCATTCTTCATAAATGTAAAATAAAATATATTGAATTGAGAATGATGAAAGTAATATTAATTAGAGTTTGAGGACTCGTTAATGTTTGCCTGTGATTTTGGCAAACGATGGTTAGTTTTAATTATTACAAGTGAGACCAAACTATAAATCTCAAGACCGTTGTGCAAAGGTTTTTGTATGAAAAGAGTTTGAAAAAAGGTCACGAAGTGCACTCAGGTTGCTTAGAGAGCAGGTCTGGTTTAATATAAAAAGACAATGTCTCTCGACAGGTTTGAGAATGCGATTAAAGACTTAACATAAAGCAAAATAAAAGCAAGATAAAAGTAAGTGTACGCACGTAAAAAAAAGAAAAAGGTAAAATACAATGCATTAAAATAAAATGGGTGGTCTACAAATCAGTTTACATACATTATGTATAACTCGTTTCCCTAGACGCCGGTAGTTTGAGTGTTGTAGAATTCTGCATATGATTTGCGACCCACTTTCCGGCTTGGAAACTACTATTTATACTAAAAGACCTAAATGGTGGACCACTAACTCCATGATCAACACTTCCTCCATTTTGGACAACCATTTGCCCCACCTTCTCCACTAAAGGAAAATGCTTCATTGCTTGAATCGTGCTTCCCACTCTTTTGCTTGTCTTCGACGCAAGAATGCCCTTTCAGCCTTACTTCGTCGAACGCCAATTATGCGCCTTAGGCTTGATGCTTTGTCGAAACTTCTTCCATTTGTATTCGAGAAGCTCTTCGATTTCTCAAAAACGATGGTCAAAGCATATGTCGACCATATTAAATGAGTCTATGATATTTACAGGCTAACAGTCATTTAGTTATTCAATATTAACAAAAATAAAAAACAGAAAAATAAGTTGGTTAACATATTGCCCAACCCAACCCAAATCGGAATTTAGTGGATTTATCCAAACCGTCTCAATAATGTAATATGTAATTATTTTACCCGACCCAAAGCGGAGTGCCATATATGTTCGAGTCTTGGGTTTGGCCAAACTCAACCCAAATCGACCCAAGTACACCCTCATCTATAAGTACTTACTGTCATATCAGTATCTATAAAAAAGACTTACTGTCAATATTGAGACAATTTTAACGTCAGATACTATTTTGACCAACAAAGTGACCAATCAAATAGTGTTTTGAAATTTCGATATATTGAGAGAGTATCGTAAAGACTCGTTACACATTCATAAAACGAAAATGACTATCTGGTCTAAAAACCTTACCCCCCTCGCACCCAATTTTTGTCTCTTTGAAACTCATAGTTCACTCACCCATTTATGTTAGCAAGGCTCAAATCTAAAAGGATATTGTTAGCTGGTACCGATGCCCCTCGGGCACTATTTAACATTCTCCAATTTAAAATAGTTACTGCAACTTTATAGTATGTTTGATACTTAGTATCGATTAGAACATCATAATGTAGAACAACATAAATATAATAACGTATACCAAACTTTGAAAGTATGAAAAATTCTAATAACTGTCCTTGAAACGCCACTTATGAAAACAAATATAGTGAAAATATGTCGGAACTTGTGTAGTGTAAAAAATGCCATTTTTAATATAATTTTTTTCTTTTTTAACTAGTGCCTTCGAGTGCCCTTGAACAATTTTTTTTCTTCCTTAACTAGTGTCTTCGAGTATCCTTGAACAGAGACACTGGTTAGTAAGACCCTAAAAGTATAAAACAACTTTCTAGTATAATGTTTGGTGGATAAATGATTATTTTCATTGACAACTTGTACTTTAGACAAAAAATTGTAGAAAGTTGTAATGTGATTTAGTGAGAGACGCAAATTTCAGTTTTTGTCCAGTCCATTATCATTAAATTTGTTCAATCTTAAAAACAGTTTCACAATCAAACAAAATACAATTTGAGTATCTCAATGACATACCTCAATGATATAAGATGTTCATATCTGCTACAAAAAATAAGATGTTATTGTTTAGATTAAATTAAGATAAGAATCTTTATTTTTATTTTTTTTGTCAAGTTTCATAGTGACTAGAGCTCACACAATTAAATGTGGAGAAGTGAGGTGTCTGAGGTTCGAACCCCGGTCCCTGCAACATACAATATCCCTATCAACTGAGCTAAGCTCACGGGATGATAAGAATCTTTATTTACAAAAGCATATTATTAAGTAAATACTTATTTTTCTTAAAAACTTACATTTAGTTTGAACCACGTTTTTTTAGAGGATTTTTTAACCATGTTATTCATGCAAAATATTTATCGACCAGGGAAGGATAATTTTTTATTATTAATAGGGGTACAATCATATACTATAAATGTTTATGTAAAAATGTATCAATGCATGATAAAAGAATGACACAATCATTACTAAGAAAAAATTAAGGCAACAAAAACTTTGTCATTTCATCTAAAAAAAATTGAAGACTGAAATATCCAAGAATTTTTTTAGAGGTCCTACAAATTATATTTCTCTAAGGCTTTGTTTGCGAGTTTGGAAGGGAAGGGAAGGAAAGACTCGGAAAAAAAGGAAGGAGTAAGTGGAAGAAATAGAGGACATTGGAAGGAGGGGCTTTGGGGGGCTTATTTTTCTTCAAAATATAAAACCCTCCTCATTTGGGGGAACTAAAAAATTGTATTGGAGGAGGGTTTTGGAGGGATTGGGAGGGTTTATATGAATTCTTCAAATTTAATATATATTGTTATAATATTCTTAAAATTAAAAATATATTAATCACAAGCATTAATTTATCACTCTCCAAAAAAATACTCTTTCAAAAAATGTAAAATATTTCTCTCCCCCCAAAGCCTTTCCTTCCCTTCCCCTCCGAACTCCCAAACAAAGCCTAAGTGTTTTCATATAATCAAACAACATAGTCTTCTAACCTAAATTCTCCAGCATTTCACCTAGCAAGGCATGAAGAAGGCATTAGACACGACCACTGGGGAATTGGATGGTAATGTTCAAGTTTTCCCAAAGAGTCATCAATGTCGTATAATAATAGGCAAAAATGCAGATTCTGATTTGTTTCTCAATGGAATCAGTTTATATACAAAAAGACGGGTGTAACTAATTCTCTAACAAACTCATCCTATATGGCAACATCTCAACTAATTAAAACTTCCTAATAGTGCTCTAAGGACAATAGTTATCATTTCGTTAGTTTAATTCTCAATAAGAGGAGCATACTAAAAATAACGATCGGGCATGTGAAACTGAGGAGCATCTTACGGTGTTTAATGACAATGATGACAATGGAGAAGAGGAAAAGTAATTCTCTTCGATCGATCGCCTTCCACCTAATTCACCATCTCTCAATCTCGCCCCTACAGTTGCAACCTCATGCGTAGAATCAGGTTTCAAATGACCCCCCTCTAAAGCCACTACAACATATTTATATTTTTGTCACTCCATCAATGCTGCTGGTTTGGATTTAATCTCATTGTTGGTGTTTTTACGGTTTTAATATTAGGTTTCTTTGATGATTTTTTTGGTATTATTTTTAGTTTGTATCGTAGTCTATAAGTTTGATGAAATACATAAGAAGAACTCGTTTTTGTCGTGAGATTAGTCATATGTGAAAAAAATTAATTTGTTGGGTTTTTAGGATTAAGATTCCGGTTTATTACTTTTTCAGTGGGTTTTGAAATGCTTATGTGCATCTTAAGCTCCGTTCTTAGATTTTTCAATCATCAGCACTGAGCTCGATCGAAATCATGTAGATGGAGAAAGTAACATGATTTCCAACTTCATCTTATATATCCCAACGGGAATTAAAGGCTTCGTGACCGCAAAAACAACCTTAAGTGGGTGCTTCACTTACGTACATATATGATCTATATATCTCAGAGAAAACGACTACAATAGTAATTTAGGTTAATGTTCCTATTACAAGCTTAATCAACATGTCATGCTTCATTGCATTTGTACGTGATATCGTTAACACAAAAGAAATAATTCAGAGTTCAAGACGACCTGAATGGTTATCCCTTATAATTATAGGGAATGATTAGACGACACGTGTAGGGTGATCCTCGCACGGAGGCGTGCTTGGATGCGGTAAGGTGCACTAAAGTTGGTCGTGCTTCTTCAGACGTGGGGTCTTAAGAAGGTGCAGGTTTAGACCACGTGTCAACGTGGAATTGGTGTTCTGACCGGTCCGGAACAATTATTATTCTCCTTCTTTTACAAGGAACGAACCTTCAGTTGTTTACTTTTTCAGGCAAACGTCTTCCTATAGTTGTAGGAAAACTTACTAGAATCCGCAAAGTGATGCCAAATTAAAGCCTAACAAATAACTAAATGTAGCGTTAAATTAAGTTCTTTCAGTTTAAGCAAAAAAAACATTGTTAGTTTTTCCTTAAAAAAAAAGACATTATTAGTTTTTGGTGTTATGAGAATTAAGGAAGGAAAAGATAATTGAGAAAATTTTGCAGTTTTTTGTTTGGCACGGTAATGGTTGTCAATTATTGATAGTATTGATATGCATGGTTGTCAATTGTCATAGTCTCATATAATCCCACCTAATTTATGCATGTATATGGATAAATTGAATCAGCAATGCACGCACTTTTGGAAATGGTGAACATGTGATGGAGCTGTGGTTGAAAATGGAGGGTTGGTTTTTGAATGTATTTTATGCTTTAGGAAATTATTGGGGAAGTGGATACGAAATTATTGAGTTAACGTATTGGCAAGCTATAAATGTATGATAATGGCTTGGTAAACAAATTAAGTGTGTTTCTATGAAGTATCACTCTACTGTTCCCTTGCAAAGATACACCAGCTCATGAATTACCCCAATTCAAAAAGTATTCAAAAAGTTTGTTATAGAGATTCACCAACTAACTTAACAATAAGCTAATTAGGCCAAACTAATTAACTAACTCAATGAAGATCATAAGAACTTTTTTTTGAAGGGAAGACCCATAAGAACTAGCACTTTATATAAAGATATACTTAATTAATGCTTTTTTTTTTATCAACTCAGTCTACAAGGGTAAAATTGAGATAAAAAATGATAAGTTATAAGCTGTTTGAATTAACTTATCAAAAAACGCTATAAACTAGTAAAGGTAAACTATAAGCTCGTGAGTAAGTGACAATTATCAAGCATATATTTCTTAGTCAAATAAACTTATAAGACACTATAAACTCAAATGTGACCCGTAAATCTTTCAAACATTTGAACAATTTCTTGTCATAAACAATAATATAAATTGAATAAAATCTCATGTCGAGAATTGACTCAAAATTGATGAATAAGATTCGGCAAAAATCGTGGCACGATTAGGAGAAATTTCGGGGCACGATTTTGTCCAAGTTTTGGTTCGACAAAAATCGGGGCACGATTTGTAGAAATCGTGACCCGTTTTTCTGGATAACGTTCATATAACTGAAAACTGGGGAACGATTTTGGGAAACCGGACACAATTTCTCGGGATCGGGACTTTATACAAGGCTTTATTCTTCATGTTTTGAGGAAGGCTTCATGAGAGAGATATTGGGGAAATCAAAGAAGGTAACTCTAGGGTTGAGGGTCTTTAATGAGGGTTCTCTTGGGTTGGGAAACATTTGTAAACACCTTGGATGAGTGAAAAACATTGGAGAGATTGGAAAAATAGTAGAAATCAGGGTTTGTTCTTTGTGTGCTTGTTAAAATTAGTTTGTTGTAATCCTTTTGTATCTCATTAATAGTGAAGCGGAGATATCTCTCCCCCATAGTATGTCATTGTTGGAACAAATTGGGTAAACATTTCTTGTGAGTTTGTTTCTCTTCTCTTTTTTCTTATCGTTGTTGCTTTGAATAAACTTGTGGTGTTGTTTTACACTTAGATCTAGGTCTATTTATTGTTGACTTGTTGTTGTTACTTGAAGCTACTTTAATATTAATTACTATTTTTCTTTACTTCACACATCTAAGATTATTGATGATATGATTTTGAGTCACAACTAAATACCTCCATTATCCAAATAGTCAAAAACTAAAAATATTATCATTCCTTCATTCTAGACAAGGAAAGATAGCTCAAATAATGCATGAAATCAATTATCAAATAATATCATTACTTTCACAATTGAACACATTAGCTGGTCCTACCATCATTTCTAATAATATTTATCCTATCTATCCATTTTTTTTTTAAGGATTATCCTATCTATTTATTGTGTGATCTTATCTCTCACTCTCTCAAATAATCTCCAATAGTTTGTCCTTTAGGACAAACAAACACTTTAGTAAATTAATTAACGTAAGAAAATGAGTACAAGAATACTATAATGTTTTTTTTCCTTAAAAAAAAATACTATAATGTTTTTTTTATTGAAAAGACACAGCCACTGGACTTCTTACAATATGATGTTTATCAGTCCAAGTATACCAACCAAAAAAGTACTTCTCAGGATCACACTTACTTGGTAACTGATCTTTATTTGCTGTCACTGTGATGACAAAATTTATTTTCTGTCCAACATGTGTAAATTTCAGAACACTTGGAGTGGCTAAAATGGTAAATTCCTTTGGTGGCTTTGCACTAAACTTGTAAACACTCTTGCTATTACCAACATTGGTTACCGTCCTCTTTACAGTTTTTGTGTAATTGAGTGTATGGATTTGTATAGATGGATAGTTGAGATCAAGTGGTCGAGGTAGTGGGTTTGGACAATTATATGTAAGGTTTATGTGTTGTGTTAAATTAAGATTGCAAAGGTAAAGAAGGTAATCCATGTAGGATGCATCATAAATTAGTCCTGGATTGAATGCTCTTTTAGGGTTGAAGTGGCCTGAACCCATTGAAAAAGGTGTTGCAGGATTTCCTGTTTCATCTGTAATTGGATTTCCTGTGTTGTCTGTTGTCTTAGCTGCAAGAGTAAATAAATGATTTAGATATGAGGAAAATATATCAATGAATGGTAATTTTTAGTGTGACTGATAATTAATGAAGTTGTTATGTAGTATATTTATATCATCATAGTAAGTGATTATAGATTACTAATTCTTTGTACTTTGTAGAATGTTGTCGATTTGATTAGTACAATTCTGTTAAACACGTTTTCAAGTAAAATTGGCTTCTATGCCGATGTTTTAAATTTCGGTTTAAGAGAAATGGATTTTTAGAAATCTCTAAAATCTTTATATTGGTGCGGGAATTGCAGTTGTAGATCGCTATTTAAAACTAATGTAGACAATAGATTTGGATTGATTGCAACCTGGAGGCAACAATCTCACACATTCAGAGTCTGAACATCCTTGGTCATTAGACGATGTAGATTTCGAGTTCGGTATTTTAGATTTAAAAATCTGCACTGAAATCTAGACTCTCTGATCACGATCCAATGACCCCCAATTTGAAGAATGCGCGGATTGCTGACAACAATCAATCCATATCCGGGTGGATCTTGATGTAGAAATTACCTGATGTCATGAGAGCAGACCTTATAGCAGCGGGACTCCAAGTAGGGTGCATGGCTTTGAGAAGAACTGATGCAGCAGAAACATGAGGACAAGACATTGAAGTTCCTGAAAGGATATTGTACTTAACAACTCGTTTATCGCGAAAATTCATTCGTGTAGGTCCATCTTTAGCTGTCCAGGCTGCCAATATGTCTACTCCAGGAGCTGTTATGTCAGGCTGTAAAAGTCCATAAATTATTTGAGAAATTTGTAACTATTTATGTATCTACACAAGAGACATAAATTAATTGAGTTATGACATAAAAGTGACAGATTATAACAAAATAAAGTGATTTCAAATGTGAATTTCGGTTGGGTGCAGTGCAGTTACACTCTCGTGCAGTTTCTCAGTCAGCCAAATCATCAAGACTAGACGATTCAAATTTCAAGCTGAGTATTTTAGATTTAAAAAATAACCATAAATTTAAATTGAAATGAGGACCGTCTAATCTTAACCTAACATCGACCGATATAGCTGACTGCATGATTCCACGGGATTGTGCTTGCATACAACTATATCACTTAGACAGAAGCATTCAAGATTTAAGACCAACTGTATCTTCTCTGAAAAGTACTACTCATCGAATGCGACGAGACAAGTAGAACACAATATGAATTCTTGAGTCACAAGACAACAAAAGCTGTCCTTTGTATTGTTCGGTGAACATCATAGAGTACAAACAAAATGATATAAAATTTACTAATATATCTTTTATAATATAATATCTTATTATAGAGTGAAAAAATTAATATTGTGAAAAAGGAATCACCTTTAGAATATTAGGGTCAATTATGTTGGGACCTCTGCTAGAGAACATGGCCATAGAGGGTGCTGGTTTGGTATCTAACACAGTTCTTCCAGGCAAAAGTTGTGCCATTGGATTATGTGAGGAATGAATATATTGAACAAGTTTTAAGGTATTCTCATAGGTCACTCCAGTGGCAGGAATGAAACAAGGGTCAGAAGGTACATCATTTGCATAAGTTTTATTGTTCCCAAGGATAATTCCAACACCACCAGCTCTTTGAACTTCAAAACTTTTGTTCAGTTTTCCACCTTGTCCTCTCATGCACAAAACTATCTTCCCCTTGACCTTGCTTGGATCAAGGGTATTGTCTTGGCAATAACTGCATCATGAAATATATGTAAATATATAAACCTTTTAATTAGATTTTTTAATTAGTCCAATAATCTAAATTTAAGAAAGGTGTAAAACCAGACATAGAAAATACCCAGCATTTGTTCTTAGTAAGCCTGCATATTCAACATCGCTAGCCAAAACTAATGGGCTGAAACTGTTTTCCATGTGGACTGGAGTAATTGATCTACCCTGTAATTAATTAAGAAAGATTAGTAGTTAGTGATTTGGCTGTAAATATATTTTATGAGAAATCCCGAGTTCGAACTCAGGTCACCACATTTCAGTCTCCTCAGTATAATTTTTTTAAAAAAAGTCCTGGTATTGGAAGCAAAAATTGAAGTTAATTCAAGTTGAAACCACACTTGTATCTAAATATGCATTATTAAAAGTAAAAATGTATTACACATACCTCCAATTATATTGCATTATCCAAGTACCACACTATGATATTACTTTTATAAAATATCAGTGATATGAACGATAGTCCCTAGAAACTCAACTACTAATAGTATAATTAACACCATTACTTTCCTACGTGGCCTAAATAATCTTTGGTCAAAATTTCAAGGGTTTTGATAATCTCTGGTCAAAATTTCAAGGGTCGTGAGAGATGATTAATATTAAGGTTTATAAAGACAAATAAGTAGTTTAAAAGTGTTGTAAAAGTTCAAATACTAGTTAGGTTAGTCATGTTACTTGGTGAACAAGTAACTAACTAACCAGGTTAGTTAGGTTGCTTACCAAGTAAGCAACTAAGGTGTGCATAAGTTCCCTCTCTTTCTCTTTTCCTCTCTTAGTTCCTTTCTTAGTTGTGTGATTGATTTCATTAAGCTCCAGCATTTTCAAGGTGTGCATATTATTTTTTGTTGCTTAAATATAAGTCTGGAAGGAGTACCTTTATAAACATGTATCCTACTTTACTTTTTTTCTTTCTTTCTAGTGAACTTGAAATTTACCTCAATTGTTGTGCCATTGCTAAGTTTAATTGGAGCAAGAAAGGATCGATCGACGGTACTAGCACCAACAGTGATGATCCAAGGGGCAGGATGTGACAAACTATGTGGAAAAGGACCAAAATTTCCAGCACTACAAACAACCACAATGTTTTTCCTTACAGCTTGTAATGCACCCTTAGCAATCACATCATCCTCATATTTCAATGGACCATAATGCCCTATGGAAATGCTTAAAACATCAACACCATCTTCAATTGCATCATCTATAGCTTTAAGCATATCAATGTGTACGCAAGTGTTTCCTTCATTTTTTGGTTTTCCTTTTATTGGCCAACATGCTTTGTATATGGCAAGGCGAGCTAAGGGGGCTCCGCCAGAGGCTGTACCGCTGGCGAAGCCTCCGATTGCTGCAGCATTTTTAATGGCTCGCCCTGCCACTATTGAAGATGTGTGTGTTCCATGGCCATCTTTGTCGCGAGCTGATTTGTAATCCTCGTCTTCGTTTAGTGGGCCATAGTGATTTTCATAACCTTGCAAGTAGTACCTTGCTCCAACTATCTTTCTACAAAAAAAAAAAAAAAATACTACTATGTTAGTTCAAGTTAATTAAATATGATGTACGAAGTTGGAGAAGGTTAAATTTTCTTGATGACCAATTAACTATTTATTAGTCACTTAGTTTTCAATTGATTAATTGATTGATACAAGAATATAAAAAGTTGAATCAACATTGAAAGGAAGCACCTAGATTTTAATTTCGTTTGACATCTAATCTTCATCATAATTTAACTTTTTTTAGCAATCTATAGGAAAAATGAACTGTCGCTAATTTTGTCCTAAGTGTAGAGATACCACAATTTTAATTTCGTTTGACATCTCATCTTCATCCATAATTTAACCTTTTCTAGCAATTATACATTTAATTGTTTCCATTCTTCATAATGCAATTGATTGCATCTCAAACTCATTCTAGAACAAAAAGTTATTTTCATCAAAATTACAATAAGTCACCGTGAGTTTTTAAAATATTTATGGCTTCCGTCTAAATTGCAGTGATACAATGTAATTCTAACAATTCCACCTTCATTCAAATATGCAATCAATCAGCAAATTGCTTATAATATCTTAATCTTATCTTATCTTATCTTAATAATATACAAACATGAAGCATGTTTTAGACCTTCAATCCAATGTGTCACAATTCTAAGTCCCCAATGCCAAATCATCACTTCTTAAAAGCTCATTTTATCATCAAATTTAGTAATAGGGACCACAAAACTATAAAAAAATTCAAATTTACATAATAAAAAATACATCAAAATTCAATTTAGATCATAAAAATTTGAATGTGTTAATTTCCCTCTAAGAAATGTCATTTTCAGGGGTATTATTAAGAAAAAAACAAAATTTCACATTTGAAATGAGGTCCAATAATATTAAGCCCAACACTCAAACCCAACACTATTTCACCTTTTTTTAAAAACAATAAATGCAAAAAAAACATAAAGGGAATGTTTTCCTGTTCTCACGCTCAAAAGCAAACCACCCAACCTGATTGCAAGCTATTAGACAAACCATTCTCTGTACCACCCATCTCTTTTCTGAAGCTACAACAAGTAAAATGGCTTTTAAGACATTTCAAATTCAAATTCAATTGAATTCACTCTCTCTTTCTTCTCATTCTCACCCTTCGCTCTCTCTCATCAAATCCCAAGTTTACGGTGGATTCACTGCTGAAGCTATTTTTGTCCAATCATTCAAGCATATCGAAAGGTAACTAACTTGAAATCCCTAAATTTATTTTAACACAATCACTGCAAATCGTTTTTTGGTTTTTCAAAACTTGATTTTGTTGTTGATTCAGTGGAAACACACAACAAGTTGAAGAAGATGAACAAAATGGTGTTGAGACCACCAACACAACTTGAGTCGTTTGAAGGTAAATCTCTGATTATTACTAATTTTTGTTACTTCTATTAATTAATTTTAGTTTTTTTAATCATTCATGATTTTAATAGTGGATTTCATAATTTAAGTGTTTGGTTTTGTGATTCTTAACTTATTTTCACGAGGTTTAAATTTAATCCCAAGTAAAAGAAGTTATAGTAATGGAGAAATATGAACGATTCATAGCCCTGAATTTTTAAATGAAAATGAATGAGGGCTTTAATCATGTTGTTTGGTATACTGTAGATTACATAGATAAATGAATTTGTTTTACATGGTTGTTTGCAAACTTTATGGAACTTTTAATTTTTTATTTTCATTTTAATGTCTGCATCTTTTGTTCTTTATTTTTCATGATTTAGTTATATGTTTTGGCGTGTAGATTTGTCTATGGTATGTTTTTTGGAGCATGTTTTTAGAGGTTTCAGCGGTGGTGATTAATTGAGTATTGACTTCATCTTAAAATTTATTTAAATTTGTCTTCATTTTTAATTTATTGTTATGAAAATTAATTGATTAGGATATCATTTTTATTTCACTTTTCCCATGGATTAGGATGTTGTTTCTTGAGGTTTGATTTGGGATATGGCAAGTCAATGGACAATTCAACATGCAGGTTGACATGAATGATTTTAGCTTAAATGACTTTATTTGTAATCATGTAATTTATATAATACAATCATGCTTCAGATTTTTAGAGCTGAAATAAGTATTGGTGTTAACTTAATTAGGTCTTATTATTTATTTATTCAGTGCACTCTTATTTCAATGTTTTGGCAGATTTTGAAGTGTTACATATGAGAAATCAAGATTTGTATTTGAGATAACGACCATGAGGTAACTTCATTTCTTATTTTAGATTTATTTTTTTGTTATTAGTGATTCTCCTTTCTTTCAATTGGTCTTTCTATTTGGTCTTTCAGTTTGATTGTTATTATTTGTACCTTCTTTCAATTTGGTATATATTTACATTTATTGATTTTCTGTTGAATGAGTAATTTTTAGATTATTTTTTTGCTGATTGTGTAAGGAGAAATTAGAAAATCTATTATGAGATAACCCTTTTTAGTTTATTTGGACATTCGTTTTGTATTGTTGAAATCTTTTAAACAAGACCACTGCGTCGAAGTCTTTTAAATCGCCGATTATGCTATACTCTACAACGGTGAGTTTTCTACTTTCATTATTTTCTCACGACATCTTCTTATAGTTTAATGGACTGATTTTTGAAGTAGTATGTTTTATTGTGAAGTTGAGCACTCACATGGTGTTTGAGTAACTGCCTATTTTTCACTTCCAATGACTTTGTATCAATCTTAGTTTTTTATAAATTTATTTGTTATATACAATCATTACATTTTATTTTAATCTCAATTATATTAATTTTGATTGTCATTAACAAATGTTTCAGTATGTCTTTAGTGTGACAATGACAAGATATTGTTAGAGTGTAACTTTTTGTTAATATGAGTTGCAATTGATGTTAATTTAATAGCTCTCATGACTAAACTTAATATGAAAGTTACTAGAATATGTGAGTAATGGTTTTCATATTGGTTTAGTAAGAATGAACTATGTTAGAAAACTTCAAGCTTTTCATTATGTTGCTATAGTGGTTCATTCATAACTACTTTTTTTTGGCATTAATGATCATGAGACATACCATCAAGTTGATTTAGTTACTAAAATTAGTATTCTATATGGAAATTTGCTAACTAAATATACTAAAGCTGAAGTTTGTTATTTAAGAATCAATTACATGTATTTTCCAATTTTGCTTTGTATCCTTTAACTGACATTTTTATGGTATTGGTACCTAATTGCATTATTGTTTCATGATTTAATGTTCTGAATCCTCCTTGCTGCTCTGGTTTTCTTGGTTTGAATACTTGAGGATTTTTTATTATTCTGGTTTTGACTTTGGTTTTGCAAACATTGGGGGCTGGTTTTTCTGCATAGTTGTTGTGATTGTTTTGTAGCTTTTAGTGTTGTGTTTCTAAGCTTCATTGATCTTATTAGATTGGTCCTTGGGTTGTATTGTTTTGTTTATTATGATGTGGTTTAGGATAGTGATTTATAGGTCTATGGGCTATATTCTCAACAACCTTTTTGCATTGCTTATGTTCTCAATCTGTTTCAACTCATATAAGTTGTTTCCCTTGTTATTAGGATAAATAGAAATTACTGTTCTGCAAATTTTATGACTATGTCAAACATTTCCCATCCAATTTCCATTGTTATTTTCTCTGTGACTCAACAATATTTCGATGGATAAAATGTCTATGTTCCATGTAAGTTTGGCATGTGTATCAGATTTACTCTTTGTTTTAAGGCAAAAGTTCATTTCTTTCTCATATGCATGTATTATCGACTTTCTTATGCATATAATTTTTGAAATAGCCGAGTTTGCAAAGTTTTCATATTATTATGGACAAAATCACTTGGAAAGAACTGCGTGATGAATAATCTATGTTTTAATCCTTTGCAAACTTGATTAGGCTTATATTTGCATAAAGATTCGAAAGTGCTTACTATATAGGGAAATTTCTTACTTCATTTACGCTTACTTATTGGTTGCACTTACATTCAATCTTTTTTCTTCATATTTTATTATTAAAAAGCAATTCTTGGTAATAACAAATTCATATTTCAATTTTTCCCTCCACTATCATTTTGAAATTCAAACATATATCCACTAAAAGACATGATGACATCACACATGCTGCACACAATTCTTACATCACACATGTCCCACAAAAAACAAAAGAGACAATAATGAGTCGAATAAAACCAATCGAAATAAGGTCCAACACTTTAGGCCTAAAAAAAGATAAGTTTTTTAAATAAGTAATGACAAAGAAAAATGGTCCAAACAATCATTAACACTATAATGACATAGTTAATGAGGGTAAACTAGGTTTATTAGCTATCTTGCATAGAATTGTATATGCATATGATATGTTAATGTGTAAACTATATATACTTGAAATTCACAATTTTCCTTTTATCGGTTCTACTTAGTAACTAAAATTTTTGTTGGAAAGAAAAGCACAATAGGGCTATTCTTGTATATCCTTTAAAGAGAATCAATTGTTGTTCTTGGTGCTTTTTTCTAAGGTCATGCTTTTCTTTTGTTTGTGAATATAGGGCCATTGAGAGATCTTCATACCAAGAGCTTCGATTTACGACCACTGTTATGATCCAAAACAAAGGGGTTAAGCTTGGTACTATGTCACTTGTTGGAGGCTCCACTTATTGGTGCATTCAGTTTTTCTTTACCTTCTCTTTTTTTTTTCTATTTTTTTTTATTTTGAATGATATAATAGATCTAAAAAGTTGTTGGTTTTTTTTATTGTTATATAGATTTTCTTTTGAATTTGTGTAGTTGGTCTTCTTTTGAATTTGTTTTTTTTCTTTATTCAAATGCATTTTCTTCACCTATGTGAAGTTTGCCATATTTTAGATGCACCCAATAACGTGAAGAGTTTAGAAATTTATGCTATGCAGTATTGAGTTCATAAATTTATATTAATTTTTACCACTATATTTATTCTCTTAGATTGGTGCATAGCATTGTTTATTCTCTCAAATTGGTGCAATGCATATATCTAAAAGTCTTCCTAAAGACACTTACCTATAAATTCGAAAGAAACAAACAAGTTATATCAGAAATTGGTAATTGTTATGATGCATTTTGGTTAGTGATGTTGGTGAAAGTGACTTATGGCAATGAAGACAAGGTTTAATTGGGTGTAATGCTATTACTGCTGAGTTCATCACAAAAACTCAAATATTGTATATGATTGTAATTAATTATTTTTAGCAATTAAAAAGTTGATTGTAATTGCAGGAACTAGGAGTGAAAGTGCAACATGTTTCATTTCATAGGTTCATGGAGCACTGACGTAACAACTCGACTTTTGCAAATAAGTAGTTATTTAGGCATAATAGGAATTTAGGTTTTTCTATTTTTTAAAGATAATTATTAGAATTTGGAACACGGGCGGCTATATGTATTTGATTTAAGTTCAACATGGGGGGCTATAGGTATTAGATTCAGTCCAAAGTTGTATATTTCTCAAATCTGGGGGGCTTTATGTATTTGGTTTTTGTTTCTATTTATATTGTAGGTATACATGTTGTTGTTGTTGTTATTATTATTATTATTATTATTATTTCTTTTAATTTATGTTGCTACACCTTTTCAACTGAGTGTCATTTTGTAATGGATATATCCGAAAGTTTGGTTGTGCAATATTGGTGATTTTAACACATCGACAATAAATATGTTACTATTATTATGGCATATTGTAAGTTTGTGTCGTAACAATAGCAACAAATAAATATATAGAAGAGGAATGGATTATGCAAACCATATGATAGTACTTATCTAAGAAGTGCATTATAAGTGTTTATTTTGGTAGTAATTTTAGTTTTTTTTTTCTTCTTCTAAACATATGTCAAATGATGAAATATTTATTTTGATGATGACAACACCTGATTTGTCATAATAGTGCATTATATGTTTGTTTTTTCAGTGTTACTTTTATTGAAATATTTTGACAATGCCACAATAAAGCTTTGTTCGCCCCGTGCGTTGCACATGTGGAAATCCTAGTAATACTACAAACACATCACACAAGCAATTAGGCAACAACATCATGACACATGAGGAAGCAATGCATGAGTAGAACTACATAATTTCTACTGCAAAAATGTTGTCCTCTTTTACACGGCTTCTCTCTCTTTCTCGTGCATATGTTTTTTTTTGTTTTGAATGTTCTAGTATGTGTCTTTGAAGCATAGATAAAGACACAGACATCAACACACCGACACCGATAATAATTCGAAAGAAAAAAAGGACATAATACAGTGTAATCATGTGTTGGTGTCGTGTCGGTGTTAGATACCGACGCATGTCCAACACCGAGATACACCAAATACAAGTAGTGTTCATGCTTCAAATGTATGCGATGAGTGTTTTTAGTATATCCCTTCAGGCAACGTTTAGCATGAGGAAATTGGCATATTTCCCTATCTTAGGTCAATTTAACAAGGACTATTGATTTATTATTAATAAAGATCAATGGATAAGATTGATCTTAAATATTTACCTAGAACTTGGATGGATTTTAATTTTAAAAAACTAATGTACCATTCTTTGAAATTGTACGAATCACCAAGGTTTGATATATTAATAGATTTGGAACATGTAGCAATGTAGAATACAGTGTTGTTTTTCTATCCGTTACCAAATTTTATTTTATTTTTTTATCAAAATAAATATTTCATTTTCTTTATTATCAAGAAAAACTCGATAAATGTTAGTATTTTAATTAATATTTTCTCATTCGTTCGGTTTGAAGTCAGAATCTCTAACTTCTTTAACGGTTAACTCAAACTAATAACTCCATGTTCACTTTGTTTATTATAAATTTTTATATTGATATCATTTATTTGAGTTGTTGTTTGACGTAAGCATGATATATTTTAGAATTGATTTTACTTGTGTTTTTCAGGAATATAATCATGCCAATACCGGTCCCAAGCCCGGGTAAAAGGAGAGATTTGTGTTAGGTCTCGACAACCAACGTAGACCAAATACGAAATAGCGTAAATGCTAGGCCGTTGCTCGGAAGCAACACGATGTATAGCTCGAGTACAGTATCAAATGAGTAAGGGCCGCTGCACCGCTTGGATGTAGTGAAAAATAAGCAAGGGTTCCCGCATCTTCGTGAACGGGTGCGGGTAAAGAAGCTAGTTCATGAGAATAGGATTTGTTTTGGAACTTGGAACATAGGTACTCTTACAGGAAAATCTATGGAAGTAGTAGACACTATGGCTAGGAGGAAGATCAATTTCATGTGCCTACTAGAAACTAAGTGGGTGAGGAAAAAGGAGAAAGAATTAGATAGTTCAGGATTTAAGCTTTGGTACACTGGTGAAGTTAGATCGAGAAATGGGGCAGACATCATTGTGGATAAGGAGTGGAAGAAAGATATTGTAGATGTTAAAAGGATAGGAGATCGGATTATAGCCCTAAAGTTAGTAGTGGAACAAGACACCTTTAATGTAATTAGCGCTTATGCACCTCGGGTAGGGTTAGAAGAACACCTTAAAGTAAAGTTTTGGGAGGAGCTAGAAGGCTTAATTCAGGATATCTTGTTAGGAGAACAGATTTTTCTAGGAGGGGATTTAAATGGGCATGTAGTGAGTGTTTCGAGGGTTTGCATTGGGGGTATGGTCTCGGGGAGATAAATGTGGAGGGTAAATCCATCTTAGATTTTTCATCGGCTTTCGATCTTACTATAGCTAATACATGTTTTAGGAAAAGAGAGGAGCATCTTATCACTTACAAGAGTGGGGTCTCATGTTCTAAGATAGATTTCTTTCTTATTAGGAAATCCGACAGGAAGATTTGTTTGGACTGTAAAGTCATACCTGGAGAGAGCTTAACTACCCAACATAGAGTAATGATGATGGATGTAAGGGTTAAGAGGAAGGCAAAGAGAAGAAGCCATAGCGGGGATCCGCGAATCAAGTGATGACATTTAAAGGGTGAAAAACAAAGGATATTCCAACACAAGATATTAGTGTGAGGACGCAAGATTGGGCTACTGAAGATTTTCCCATAACAATAGGATTGCACCAAGGGTCAACCCTAAGTCCTTATCTTTTTACTTTAGTTTTGGATGTACTGACGGAACACATCCAAGAGTTAGCACTGAGATGTATGCTTTTTGCAGATGATGTAGTCTTGCTTGGTGAGTCGAGGGAGGAAGTGAACGGGAGGCTAGATACTTGGAGGCAAGCCTTAGAAGCGTATGGTTTCCGCTTGAGTAGAAGCAAGACGGAGTATATGGAATTTAACTTCAGCGGAAGGAGAAGTAGATCAACCTTGGAGGTGAAAGTTGGAGATCATATCATACACCAAGTTACACGGTTTAAATATCTTAGGTCCATAGTACAAAATGACGGAGAAATAGAAGCAGATGTAAGTCATCGTATTCAAGCTGGGTGGTTGAAATGGAGAACAGCCTCAAGTGTTTTGTGCGATAAGAAAGTACCACTTAGGTTGAAAGGAAAGTTCTATCGGACAACAGTCAGACCGGCGTTGTTGTATTGTACGGAGTGTTGGGCGGTTAAGAGTCAACACGAGAATCAAGTGTAGCAGAGATGAGGATATTGCGCTGGATGAGGAAGTACCACTTAAGTTGAAAGAGAGGTTCTATCGGACAGCAGTCAGACCAACGTTGTTTTATGGTACGTAGTGTTGGGCGGTTAAGAGTCAACACGAGAATCAAGTAAGTGTAGCAGAGATGATGATGTTGCGCTACTTGAGTGGTAAGACTAGACATGATAGGATTAGAAATGACACCATTAGAGAGAGAGAGAGAGAGTGAGGGTAGCACCTATAGTAGAAAAGTTGGTAGAAAATAGGCTTAGATGGTTTGGGCATGTAGAGAGAAGACCCATGGATGCCGTGGTAAGAAGAGTAGATCAAATGGAGGATAGCCAAGTTGGAAGAGGTAGGAAGACCTAGGAAAACTATTAGAGAAACCATTAGAAAAGATTTAGAGGTCAATGAGTTGGATCCAAATTTGGTTTATGATAAAACACTATGGCGTCATTTGATCCATGTAGCCGACCCCACTTAATGGGATAAGGCTTGGTCGTTGGTTTTTATTGTTGTTTTTTAGGAATATAGTTGAACTTGTTCATTTCCTTTTGCATGTGGTAGATTTGCCATGAACTTCTTGATTTTATTTTTATAGTTTTTTATTTCAAAAACAAGGTAAATTTAGTATTATTAATGATGACCTTAATAACTACTTTCACCAATAATATGAATTTTGAAGATTTATATTTATTCTTTTTTATGAACCAAGTCATATTCATGTAAAAGAATAAATAAACCAAGTGATATTATTTATTTTTTAAAGAACGAACGTATTTCACAAAAATCTGAAGGACATATAATTGAAATCTTTTCTTTTTTGAGGGGATTAAGGAAATAAAATCTGAAGTATGAAAATGTTAGCCACATTATTTGGTCTATGTTTTTATATTAATTTTTTTTATTGAGAACGGGGTTGGAAAAGGTTAGCGGGAGTGTTAAAAAAATACTGCATCTCCCTCCAATAAAGAAAAAAACAAATCAATTGGGTTCAAATTATAATTTTGAAACAGGGGTACAAATTGGAATATAAAAGAATAGGGAGTACAACTCATTACAAGTAAAACAAAATTGATCTAAGATGGGGAAATTTGACAATTTGCCCATGCTAAAACTCGCCATCCCTTCAATAATTGGACAATAGTGTCTTCTTTTTCCTCAATTCAATCATCTCTATATAGAGTATAGACTATGAAATAGAGTATGGAGTATCATGCCATTGAAAAAAAAAACAAAAAAAAGAGTATGGAGTATCACAAAAGCTGGGAGAAAAGGCAGTGACAGAACTAAAAAGAAAGAAATTAAAAAAAGGGAATAGAATGGTCTTGTGTTTTGAATAGCTAAAAGA
>Ga0228710_1002708_pt1 | contig 28079 bp, 17 predicted proteins | sample MedpolnodulmetaG_FD_177995 | JGI IMG/M metagenome (GOLD analysis project Ga0228710, IMG submission 177995) | Root nodule microbial communities from Medicago polymorpha collected in Santa Monica, California, United States - pink nodules | ecosystem: Host-associated > Plants > Roots > Nodule... | reverse complement strand
GTTTTATCTATTTTTTAAGAGATGTAATTTATTTTACGTTTTGTTGATTCTGTCACATGAATTATGAAGCGAGGAACATTCTATGCCTTGCCACAAAGCGCTCAGCTATTTAAGCAAATGCTAATGGTAGCTGGTTTTGATAAATATTATCAAGTAGCAAGGTATGGTATTCTTTTAATTTTATTTTGAGTTTATTTGTATCTTGGCTTATGTTATGGAGGATTTGTAAAAACTCTTCCCTTTTTCGTATAAACAAAGCATTTGGTTGCGTGATTTACATAAACCAAGAATACAGAATGCTTGCTTTTATAAGCTAAACCAAAATTACATCATAAAGATTGTGATGCAACTGACCATTTTTGTTTTTGGATTAAATGCAATTTACTTTTCGCAGATGTTTTCGGGATGAAGATTTAAGAGCTGACAGACAACCTGAGTTCACACAACCAGATATGGAAATGGCTTTTACTCGTTTAGAAGATATGCTGTCTCTTAATGAAGAGTTGATCAGAAAGGTTAGTTTATGTCATCTATAATTATATTCATTTTATCCACAATTTTGAAGTAATGGAAGCATATATTAAATAAAAATTTAGAATGGAGGAACAAGCTATCAACAGATGATAACTTCTTTTGGTGGTTTGAAATGTCAAATGATACTATTAAAGATTTAGAAGCTGGTATTGATATTTGCAGTCTCACTTGTATCAGGAAAAGATATATGTTGAAAGACTTAATTGATCAACCGGTCCCTTAACTAAATTGATTGTTGCAAAGTGGTCCACCATAGACCTTATTAATTTTATGCATTTTAACCATTTGATAAAAAGAGGACCGTTAGATCATTCGATATATTGTATCTTACAGTGAACCACCAACACTTAATTTTTTCCTTTTCTTCATCTTCTTCCCTCATCTCTTCATCATCTTCAACAACAACTTCATCAACCTTCATCCATAAATTCATCACTTTCAAACCCAAATCCAGAAATTCAAAAATTATAAACTCAAACACATAATCAAACCAAACTAATTAATCCCCACAAGATAAAACTCTAAAATTCCATAAACCCAAAATATAAATTCAATCCTATCAAACACGTTTTGCTTTTGCTTCTTCTTCCCTCTTCACCCTTCTTCTGCAACCCAGATCTTCCCACTTCGACTCTCTCCCCACCTCTGAAACAACCTGAGATTCCCTCGAATTTTAGCAAAATGGCAAAACCTAAATGTTAATTGAACTGCATTCAATGCTTGTCAGCTTCACATTAGTCCAAATCAGCTATGCAACTAAATATGCACAGTCAGATCAGATAGTTTCGTATGTGCAAACTCAAAAAAGCAGACAAGTTAACTCGAGATAATTAAAATTAAAACCTAAATTTCAGTAAGAGCAGATCCTTTTCAATTACTACTTTGATTTCAAATATAAGAAAAACCTAACTAATTCTATCGTTTTTAAATGCTATTATTCTCAAAATACCCTTCAATGAAATAAGTTCTCATACAAAACTAAATGAAAAGAAGTATTTTGGGAAATAAAATTAATTTTTGCTTTACATCAAGAAAATCAAATGAATTAAACCACTACTCTTAATATGTGTGGTTACTGGTTAGTTAGTTTTGCTTATAATTGAACCCAGATGGAATATCAATTAAGCAAAATGATAACAGGCTACCTAGTGTAAATCATAAATTGTGACAATAAAAAATGGCCTGTAATTAAGCTTTAGAGCTTCTGTATGATATATTTTGTAAGAATAATTCAATGACTTTACAAACTATTGTTTTTATAATTTCAATGTTTTGTTAGCAGGTACTTCTACTACTTTATTTTGTATATCATATATTCTTGTTTGTTTCCCGGTAATCCAAAAGGAATAAAAAAAGACATCCAAATTTAACTTGCAAAAAACACACTTCAAGTTCAAATACAATATTCATGTTATATTAAACAAGTGGCAGCAAGAAAAACCTTTTTGAATCCGTCTCATTTATAATTTTTTTAATTCAGTATAATTAAAGAAGATACAAACCTACATACAATAAATAACATTCTAGTAATCGGTCTGTTCTGTGTCTCTACTCCCTTTCATATCTATACAAGAAGTTTTAGCAAAACAACCCAAAGCACGTGTGATTATGCTTCACCTTTAGAATTTCAAACTTGTTGGGATAACTCCAAGAACCAACAGTCAAAACCAAGGGATAACTCCAAGCACTTAGAGTCAAAACTGATTCACTAGTCACTGCTTTTGAAATTGGAGCTTTCTAACTTTCATAATTCGCCGGTTTAAATGCAAGGGTGGTGTCATTCCTTTTTTTTGAAAGACATTTCATTATACAATGTAACTGCTATCTCTGGGTGCACTGTTTAACAAGCCAAGCCTGAAAATAAAGCAGTGTGTTACATTATCCTGTTCTAGTCCTCTGTTAATAACTTCATTGAAGAGTCTAATTGCATCTTCAAAGCTATCAATCAAAACAGTGTAAATAACAACATCTGGACTTACTTCCATTTCCTTCATGTTTCTCCAGATAGTCGAAACATCGTATGGTGCATCCTTTCCTTTTTTGTGTCAAGAAGATAAATGCCTTTTTAATTGTGTTTCAATTTCCCATCAAGTAGAACTGTGTAGGTAATTACATCAGGTTTGATCCCTCTGCTCTTCATATACTGGAAGAGGTCATGAGCCTTTTGCAAGCAATTCATTCTACAATAACTTTTTATCATGATTGTGTAAGTTACAACGTCTAGCGTAAATCCTCTCCCAAGGAAAAAATCAAACAAAGAGCGAGCACTTTCCATATTCCCTGTCTGGCACAATTCAGTTAATATTTTCGAATACAATACTTTGCTAAGTTGCTTTAAACAGGAACTTTCTTGTGCAGTATCTCCTCAGTTTGACAGCTCGTAAAAAAGTTCATATGATTTTTCAACAAGGTCAGCTTCAAAATAGCCGTTAACCATGGCAGTATAGATTTCGACACTTTCATCTTTCATATAGTTAAAATATCCCTCAGCTTCTTCAACCTTGCCTTCTGAACACAAACCTTCAATGATAATCTTATGTGTAGTAGAGTTCGACTTCACACCTTGACTATCCATATAATTCAAAAGGTCCATTGCCTCACTAACATGACGATTTCTACACAAACCGGCAGCTAGTACATTATAAGCAACAACATCAGGTTTAAAGAAACAGAAACATCTCGGACATATGTAGGTGTTATCTCTAAGACAGACATCCTAATCTCGATCCAAACTTGTAGGCCGGTGATCGATTGGGCCAAGAGTCCTCATGCCAAGCAATTCTTGTTCATCAGTAGTGCTGGAATCTACAAAACGACAGATGAAATTCCCCATTTTGCTTATAACAATTATTGTAATCTAAAGATGAAAATTGCTGGTGCAGGATGCTGGTCATGTTGGAGTTGAGAAATACGTTGAAGAAACTTTTTTCTTAAAGGAACTTTTGACAGATGGGCAAGTATTCAGGCCACAGTATATGATAGGGTCTGGAAACAACAGAGACTGTGAGGAGTGGTTCTTTGATAGTAAGTAGAAAAACTGTTTTTTTGAGAAGTTGAAAATAGGTCAAACAAGCTTCATTTTATTAAACCTTTAATCCATATGAAGCTTTTTTTTTTTTTTACAACTCACTAACATATCTCATGTTTTTGTTTAAAAAAACCATATTTCATGTTAAAGACTTACCGTCGATGCTGACTCTAGGCTGCAGGGCGCCCTGTTAGCATTGTTCATTACGATGCCGACTCATTAACATATCTCATGTTTTTGTTTAAAAAAAACATATTTCATGTTAAAGACTTACCGTCGATGCCGACTCTAGCTGTTGAGAATTCAGATGCTGCAAGTCATGGCATTTTCACTGCGTGAATAACCATGCAGTGACTCTAAATGGAATAGCTAAACTATTGTACTCAGGCTGCAGGGCGCCCTGTTAACATTGTTCATTACGATCCAAAAGCAATTAGAATTTATGCAAAGAAAAGAAAGCTTTCCCTTTCCGTAATATGGTACTAGTATCCTATCTTTCATTATACGTTACAACCTTATTGAATTGTTGAATTCATGTAAAGAAAATTTTACGAACTGCTTACAATGTTTTGCTTAACAGTAAAACACGAATCACTGCACAGATTAAGCTCATCAGTTATGTCCGAATGAACTCTGCATCATGGGCATTTGTCAAGTTTGAAATAGACAACTCTCATAGTTATTATAGCGTAACATTGTATATGAACTACGTATGATGCATCGCTTCTATGCTGAGGAACCACAAACCTACATGAAGACCTAAAATAATAGTTTGAGGAATACCTACAGATTGGGAGAGACAAGAAAACCATAAAATTGAGCTAGATGATAAGATATGAGAGGCCTCGAAAGTTCCGGTGCCTGTCTGATCCGTTCATGTCCAAAATGTAAAATGATCAGATAAGATTGTATTATTTCTTGTTACATGAGTTAAATGAGGGGTGTTAATAAAGAAAGTTACTACTTCCTTATTTTATCGTCAGCATGAACAACAAAATAACGTATGTAGCCAAAGTTTAATGAGGGGTCCTAGATATATTTTAACTATAATAACATAAGAAACAGTGATCTTTAATAAGCAGCCAAAGTTTAGCAGGTAGTTGTGGTGAGCACTAGGTATATACAAACGTCTGTGAAATCACATTGCAATATAATGACATACGAAAATATCAAGTAAACTTTGCAGAAGAAAGTATCTGAAAAGATGCAATGATTATAATATGGGCAACAATGTTTTTATCTTCACAAGATATAGAAAACAATGTTGACAAAGGTGGACGACAGTTTATGACAGATGACCAAAATTTCAACATATAAACTTGGGTTTGCGACTCATCGTCCCACCAAGGCTGATAGCACTTCACAAGCTGCCACAATTGGCACAAAATATGTCATCATTTATGACAGAAACTTAAGTCAAATTTCCTTAAAACGAATCCATGCAAAATATCATTTCAATCCCGCTCTTGATCATGTACATCAATCCAAGTGCTCACCAAACACACTACCATAGTTGATTAAAAAAATCAGAAAAACAATGGAAACAAATACAAATTAAACTAGACAGATATAGCAGCATTTACTTGTCTTGAAATTGGTTTGTGTCGTTTATAGCCTAAATCTACAATGCACAACCTCAAAAGCATGATGCATTTCTTAAGTAATAATATTAATATGCATATAGAATCAATTGCAACCATATAAGCATGGCCCATCAATCAAATTAGACTAGACAGATATGAACAAAAAACATATATCAAGGCCATGACAGTAGATTTCGAATAATCACTATTACAGCATTTAGCATTTATTTGGCTTGCAATTGATTTGTGTTGTTTAAAGCCTAAGCCTACAATGCACAACCTCAAAAGTATGATGCAGTCCTTACGTAATAATCTGCATATAGAATCAACTGCAACTATATAAGCATGACCTAGCAATCAAATGCAAATAAACAAAAGGCACCTTCAAGCTGTTAGCTGTTCACTTGCTCTATCACTTTTAGCCTGTCCGTCTGAATCAGCAGTTTCAGTTGTTTTCTCTACCAGCTCTGACTCAGTAGCAGTGGCATCAAAGCTCTCTGACTCTGTTTCCTTGATACCATGCATCATGGAAGTTAATATAATTCTAGATCCTTTTTTATTTTTAGCAGCTTCTACTGCCTCAGCCTCCTTAGCCTTAGCTTCAGCTTTTAATCTTTCCTTCTCCTCCATCAGTTTGGCCAAGTCCTCTTCTCTCCCTTCTTTTCTCAACTCTAGCTTAACAAACTCTTGGAATTCCTCATCAAAGTTGACGCTATTGTCATCCAACAACATATCAACAATCTGAAGCACATCATCCAACTTTCCTGCCTTGCTCAGCACCTTCATCATGAACTGATAACTAGCAACATCCATCTTGAGCTTCTTCACCATTAGGTCAAAGAAAGACTTGGCATCATCAACCTTCCCAACTTTAACCAACCCATCAACCAACCTATTGTAAACAGCTAAGTTAGGCCTCAAACCTGACTCCACCATTTTTTTGAAATAGCTAGCAGCGTCATCAGGTCTGTTCTCTTTGAAGCAAGTATCCATCAACAAGCCATATGTATACTCATCATGGTTCACTCCTTTGCCCTCCATTTCTCCATAAACCTCCTCAGCTTCCAAAATCATCCCATTATTACACAACTGCTCAATCAAGTTATTAAATGACAACGTGTCCGGCTTGCAACGAGACTCACCCATGCTCCTGAAAACTTCAATCGCCTCCTTAAATTTTCCCTCAGCACAATAACCATCCACCATGACATTAAAGCTTCCCAAATTAACAGCCAACTTAACAGGAGGATTATGCTCCTTGATCATCCTATCAAAAAGCTTAATTGCCTCGTCAAATTTCCCATTCTTGGCAAGTGCATCAAGCACCGAATTATAAGCAATGTCACTCATCTTATTTCCCTCTACAAAAACCTCTTGATAACACTCCATAGCTTCCTTCTCCATCCCCTTGAGAAAATAACCCTTCATCAAACACCCCAAAACAACCCCATCTTCCACAACCCCACCTAGCTTCTCTTTCAACTCTTCATAAACCCTTAAAACACCATCCCCATCAAAATTACTAGCATGACCCAACATCAAATAATGATAAACCAGAGGGTCAGGTGCAAAACCCGAAGCAACCATTTGATTCTTAATATCTATAGCACGATCAAGCCTATTGTTATCAACAAGACCCTTAGTAAGAATGCGGAAAGTGGTAAGGGAAGGGTTAACAGGAGCATTCTTGATGAACTGTTTGAAATTATCAATAGCAGTATCAGGCTTGCAGCAATCGAGATAAGTCTGAAAGATAAGATTGTGAGTAATGATATTGGGAACTATGCCAGCTTGAGTAATGAAACGGTGGAGGGATAGAAGATCAGAATAGCGGGACTGACGGAGGAGGGCGGAGAGGACAGCGTTGATAGTGAAGATGGTTGGGCGGCAATTGGAATAAATGGAGTGGCGCGTGTAGAGTGCAGCTTCATCGAGATCGTTTTTGCTGATTAAGGTTAGAATAGTGTTGTGAAGGTTGACACGGTTGCCGGTTAACGCAGAGGCATGTTCGGGGAGTTTAGGGTTACTGGGGTTGTGATAATAGGGTGGAGATTGTGATTTAAGGTTTGGATTAGGGTTAAGGGCGGAGAGAGGTTCGATGCCAAGTTGTCGGCGGCGGCGGCGGCGTTCGATGGCAGCATCTTCTGGTGAGGCGGCGAAGGAGAGAAAGCGTGGGCAGAGTCGGATTCGGATGTGGCGGTTAGGTTGTGCGACGGTTTTCAGACGGGTGAGGAATGTTGCTTTTGAGAGAGCCATGGTCGAGTGTGAGCTGCACTTCAATACTGTGTATATACACTATTGAATTTTCAAATTTTCATCATATCCACTAAATAATTCGTTTACCAAATCTCCAGAAAAAGAAAAAAAATAAATTCTACCAATAAATTTTAAATTTAATGTATTATACCAAATTTTTTATGTGCTGCTAATACATTAAAAGTCTTTTCAAATAAAGAATCAATTTTTTTATATATCATGAATATCTCAGCAAATTTTACGTATAAAATCTTATATTAATATTATATTTTAATTTTTAATTAATTTTTAAAAAGGTTTCAATTAGTTTTACTTTTTTTTTGGTGGTTAGGGTTTGAACTTCGAACGTTGCATATATTATGCATTGTCCATATCAACTCAGTTAAGTTCACAATGGCAATATCTACCAAAAAAAAATGGTTCACAATGACAATTAATTTTACTTTTGAGGAAATAAAAAGAAGGCTTCAATTAATTATTATTTTAACTTTTAGCATCATATTGTAATTCAAATGTTAACTATAAATAAAAGGAAACATTCACATACTTTAACTTTTAGCATCATATTTTAACTTTTTGGTAATCAACTATTCATATACTTTGAGCATAAACGGAAACATTTTCTTTGAAGCTAACTTTTATATTCTCCACGTTGGACAAACACCATTTCTATTATTTTATTGCATGTATTTTCATTTTTGTATGATATATATCAATCACTTTGATTTTTTTGTTTTTGTATAATATATCAACATTTTCTAATGATGTTTACATACACATTAAGTTTGTTATAATTTTATTAAGAAACAAAATCACTTTTTTTATATATAAAAATAATCACTTTTAAGAATATTGCATCTGTTAGTTATAATTAAAAAAGAAATTAAAAACAACTTCAAATGATAGAAACTATTGAGAATAACTTTTCAAAAAATATATTTTTGTTAATAGAAAGAGAAAAGAGTAGTGTTAGCAACACTCTCTTTTCAATACTCTCTTTAACACTCGCTTTTTTATTTGCTTAAATCATGGTGGTTTCATACTTTTGAAATTGATTCCATTCAAAGTAGTTTCATTCTATAACACGGTTGAAGAGATTGTTAAAAAAAAAGAGTCACTGACACTTCTGAAGAGAAAATAAGTGTCAAAAGAATAAGGTAATTTTGTAATAAAAAATATTTCTTATATAGTATATATGCAAATAATCTCGAAAGTATTAAAATTTGAAAATCATTTTTGTCTTGCAAATTTTTATTTGAAGTTAGTTTTTCAGTTTTGTTTAGAGGGGTTAAGGCGTGGGTGCCACGTTGTTGAAGAAACACGCACGCAGAAGAAAGGACCCCACTCTCAGATTCACTCTTCTTCATCGCAACGCAATCTGGCTTCCAAGGTTGAATTCAACCACCATTTTTTCCATCAATAAATCAATCATCGTTATTCTCTTACCCTAATTAACTTTACTCTTTTCCTTTTCTCAGGATCAGGATGTACAAGAGAGCAAGGAACAGCGTCCACAAACCCCTTCGCGATCTCTCCAATCGAGAGCTCGGTCACTTACCTGCCAGAGTTTTCCCTAACCGCCTCGCCGCCTCCGAGGTCACCACTTCTCTACCTATTTTCTCTATATTTTACCTTCTTTTTTTTTTTTTACTACCATAAAATCAAATAATTAGGGTTTCAAAACATATGAATGTGTTTCCTGTAATCTGATTAATTGATGTTATTACTTGTTTTAGGATCTTGTTCTTCGACTTGATGTATTCAATAAGCTCGAAAAGCACAGAGGCTGTGTCAACACTGTATGCTTCAATGCAGATGGTGACATTCTGCTTTCAGGTTCTGATGATAGGAGGATTATTCTCTGGGATTGGGAAACCGGCCGTATTAAGCTCTCCTTCCATTCCGGTCACAGTAACAATGTTTTCCAGGCTAAGTTCATGCCCCACTCTGATGATCGAAGCGTTGTCACTTGTGCTGCTGATGGCCAGGTATCCATCACTTTCACATAATCATCATTCTTATTATGTCGTCATTAGGCCGTTTTACTAAAACTAGGGTGTTTTTCAATTTTAGGTGAGACATGCTCAACTTCTCGAAGACGGACGTGTGGAAACTAAGTTATTGGGCAAACATCAAGGACGGGCTCATAAGCTGGCTATCGAGCCTGGTAGCCCTCATATATTTTACACTTGTGGTGAAGATGGATTAGTACAACATGTGAGTCATTGCATTTTTTTTCATACGAATAGTTGTTTGTTCTTTATCGATTAGTCCTCTCTCACCAACCATCTTTACAGTTTGATCTTAGAACTGGGACTGCAACAGAACTTTTCACCTGCAAGCCACTTAAGGATAGTTGGAATTACATGCCAGTCATCCATCTTAATGCAATTGCAATTGATCCAAGGAACCCAAATCTCTTTGCGGTTGCGGGGTCTGATGAGTATACACGCCTTTTTGATATCCGCAAGTATAAATGGGATGCATCCACTGATTTTGGTCAACCGACTGACTACTTTTGCCCTCCACACTTGATTGGTGATGAGAGAGTAGGAATAACAGGCCTGGCCTTTTCTGAACAAAGGGAGCTTCTTGTGTCATACAATGATGAATTTATTTACCTTTTTACACAAGATATGGGTTTGGGACTGGACCCTGTTCCAGGATCCCCTATATCTGTGGATAGTGATACAAGTGAAGCAGGAGGCAGTCATGGATCTGCGCAATCTCCATCAAACACAGATGCTGATGTTACAATCGCCCCTCAAGTTTTCAAAGGACACAGGAATTGCGAGACAGTGAAGGGTGTTAATTTCTTTGGGCCTAATTGTGAGTATGTGGTGAGTGGGTCAGACTGTGGTCGTATTTTCACATGGAAGAAGAAAGGTGGTGAGCTTATTCGTGTCATGGAAGCAGACAAGCATGTTGTGAACTGTATCGAGTCTCATCCTCATTCAACAGTTCTTGCAAGCAGCGGTATTGAGCATGACATCAAGATATGGACTCCAAAGGCCCTTGAGAAAGCTACTTTGCCCAAAAATATTGAGCAGGTATGAATCCAGTCTTCTTGAGCTAGTTAATGCATTTCAGAAATCAACCAAAAATCATATCTTATCTTATGTGGATGATGCCTTTTATGCTTTGAATTAGTTAGTGCACTTACGGCACAAGTTAAGGAAATCAATATAGAAATGGCGTGTTGGAAAGAGGTATTTAATTTGTTTAGAACTTAGAAATTGTTATCTTCAATATAAACCTTCTATGTTTATTTTCCTTAACTAGTGCCCGTAGGCCACATGTTAGCATGACACTAGTTTTATTTATATATATCTCTAACTGGGACAGTTTTCATAAAATCTTCATTTAAAAAATAAAATTAGAACCCAAATAAATAATCCGAAGATATTGTCCAAAGCTTTTTTTGGTCATCTTTCCTCTAACTACCCCTGGCTGACATTCAATCTCAACTAGTTCAAGAATATACTAGTCTGGTATCACCCACACCACAAATATTAAAAACCTCAACTCCTATCCTCTACAACAAATCTTCCCTTGACCAGACTGTGGTTATTTGATTATGTAGTCCAGGGCAAAGTTGTAGTATGCTTGCTCATTAACTGGTTCAGTTATTGCCAAAGCATATTTTTTACCTATAAAAGTAATGTTTTCTATTAGAATAATTAGGATTTGGATCCTCTCCTGCCTTTTTTGTGCAGCCTCCTCTCCTTTTCTAATCATGGTTGATTAGCTCATAAATGAACAAAAAACAGCACCAAAGAGAGAAAAATAGTGAATGAATGGCTTAGATTATGGCAGAACAAACTGCATGAGAGAAATGGTTGGAGAGGATCCAAATCCGAATAATTAATGAAGGGTGATTTATTGGAGGTCACAGCAGTTAAAGCCGAGTCATTTCTGTTATTATGTGTTGAGCATTATATGAAATCCTATGATGAAGTATTGAACACACACACACACATACATACATACATACATACATACATACATACATACTATGATGAAGTATTGAACACACACACACACATACATACATACACACACACATACATACATACATACATACATACATACATACATACATACATACACACACACATACATACATACATACATACATACATATATATACATACATACATACATATATATATATATATATTTCCCAGATCAGTTGTTTTTAGAGCTTGTGATTTTGGTTTAAAATGATCTTTTAAGGAAAATATCTGATTTTCTGGCCACAACAGTCCATACGGGGATTTCTTTAGATTAGTAGTGTTTGAATAATGGACTGGGCCTATTTGACCATGTTAAATGGGGACTAATCCAGACAGCAGCACGGTTAAGACCTAAACATAATAACAAGGCTTGAACATGCTGGCCATGGGTAGTTGGGTGGGTGTTATGAATGCAAAGCCTGATAAGTACTATGATCTCACAACTAGTTTTATGAAATAGCATTAATACTTTTTGCCCCTGATTTAAAATGCTTCTAAATTGATAAAAGAAAATTTAATATCCTCGTTTTGGAAAGTCCTTAACCAACATCATTTTAACATTGGTACTGGTCTGTTATTGTTAAATGATTTATCATATCAATTTTGATGTTTATGTTACACGAGTGAACTATTAAGCAGCAGAGGAACTAATTTCTCTGCTGTTACTTGAAAAAGGTTGTCATATTTGATGAAATTCGTTGGTTTGAGAGTGATGATGATGAGGACGACAGCGACGACCATGACAATTTTATTGATGAAATGTTTGATGATGATGATGATGATGATATGTTTGATTATGATGATGATTATGAGGATGAGGATGACGATGAATGTGTTGATGATGAAGAAGACGACGATGATATTGATGAAGGTGATGTCAATGATTGTAATGATGACAACAACAATGGTGTTGGTGATGATAATAATGATGACAATGGCAAAGATGATAATTTTTCTGGTGGTTTGTAATGATGCGAATTGATAATAATTTTGTGTGTCCGACAGAAACCCAAGGCTAGGGGCTGGATGTACCAGATAGCTTCTCAGGAAGACCTGATGTTGCAACTGTTTTCACTTCCAAGACGGAGGGCTAGGACAGAAAACACTGCAGAACACTCAACTGCAGATCAAGAACTTTTAGACTTGATACTGACATTCAATACTATTAGTGACGATTCTACCGACGATGATGGTGATGATGATGGAGATGCAACCAACCAAGATGACTTGTTCAGTTGAGTTGAGTTGTGCATGTTGACAATGTTAGCCAATTGTATATATAACATAGGTTTAAGAATAACTGTTGAGTAGAATCTTGCATACTGTCTTAACAGTACTCCGCACGTATACAACTGCCCTTAAATTTTATTTGTGGTCTTTTGGTTTTTTATGAAGTTTGATCTATAGCACACACATTATTAGTTTTTATGTTATTGTGATGTAAATTAATAATCGTCTTTTATGTGTTGTTTAAGGCTTTTAATCCTTTTTTTGGGTGTTCAATGATTGATTTTGACCTCCCTGGTACACGATTGACGATTCTGCTGTCTATACAAACATTGTTGATCAGGACTTTAGATTGAGAGTCACTACTTGCTTTAAGGGGAGGGGGTTGTTTCACTTTACTTGTTTGCTTTGTTTTTGATAAAGAAACATTTCACTTGTGAATTACTACACATCGAACACACACACACACACACACACACACACAACCAAGTAACTTGTATACATGGTTTCCAAATAGTTGATGAATTATAGATTTTCTCAAAATTGGGTTCCTATCCTATCACAACCGTATGATAAAGATTAAAGGGCATAACTATTTTTAAAATGACAATATCCTCATCACTACATGAGGAAATGTTACCGAAATTAAGGGTTGGACTGAAATTTAATGTTTGAAAGGCATTTATAATTTTTCTAAATTAAATTGAGGAGGGTTTGATTTAACTCGAGGGTCGTGATGGGTAGTGGAAGGTGATGTCTGCATTATATTATAGGGTTATTTTTCGTGTAAAAAAATATCAAAATTATTTAAATTATTTCTAGTTTATTTTTCTTGTAAAAAAAATCTAGTTTATTATTATTTTTTTGAGCAATGCTAAGGACAAACTCTCTGTCACACTCTTTTTGATACACACTCACTCATTGGTCCACATTATCAATTTCTTTTTTAACCTTCACCTGTTTACCGGTTGTTCATGTTCCCTGTATATTTTATTTTATATATATTTTTTTACTTGTTTCGAATCGTCCTCTTCATTGCACAATCTTTCAACCGCCCTTTTCCTTGGTCCTTCGTTCTAAAGAGCTTCTGCGCTGCAAACTTCATTCAATAATGATTACCCAAAATTTCCTTTTTCTTGAACAGTTAAATTTTTAAAATTGTTGATTTGTTTGACCTTTGAAACTTTGTAGCGGTTTTAAATGCATACTAGGCTTATTAATTGAAATCCATAATTGTTTGGTGGTGGTAAATAATTGATAACAGTTTCAATTTTTTTTGCACTTTCTCATACACCATTTGGTTTCGTCCCCACAAGCTAGTATTCTAACAACCATTGTTTTTCCTGGGTGAATGTCAATGGGTAAAAAAATAGAACATTTTCTGTCAGATTGAAAGAAAGGGCAATTCCATCTAAACTTTGAATTAACTAGGTGATGGGTGTGAACTGTAAATTCATATCTTCAAAACAAACAATAAATTGGCAATACATATCGATTCACTCCATGGAAGAAGAAATCTTTTTTTAACAATTGTGTCTTTTTGTTTCATCTCTTTCATAAACAGAACAGATCCAAGAAGTTTTTTTTAAGGTTGTGTTGTTGAGGTAGTAAGAATTGAAGCGATAGAGAAGAACCCTTTTGGGCTTTTGGCTCTTGCATATCGTTGTTATGTTTTTGTAAAACAGGCACAACCGGTAACTATAAATCATGTTAAAATATTAGTGACGTGGACCAATGAGTGAGAGTGTGTCAAAAAGAGTGTGCCAGAGAGTTTGTCCTCAATATTTCTAAAAGAAAAACACGTGCTGTGGTTGGTTGGTAATAAGAAAGAAAAAAAATTTCACTTCAAACAAACAAGAAAGAAAAAAAAAAAAAATTACAATGAACAGTGAAAATATGGTGGTTTTTTTTTTTTGAAACTGGAAATATGGTGGTTAGTTTTTACTCCTCGTGTTTCCTCACCTCATACCAAAAATTTACTCCCTAGTCCCTTTGTTGTTGTTATTACAAGTAAAAAAATTTACTTTTTAAATAATGTAAGTGCTCTATAATATAAATTATATATATTATTATTTTATTTATTTTTTCTAACGAAAAATAAATCATATATATTATTTATTCAATAAAACTTAATTTTTTAAGGAATTTTGTGAGTAAACTTAAAAAGTGGTTAAGAAAATAAGAGTCTTTGGATTAGGATTGAGCTTTAAAATTGGGTCACAAGAAATTGGGTGGGGCCTACAATTAATTTTTATAATAAATATTATTTGCGGTGTTTGTGTTGGGATATTTTTGAGGTGAAAAGAGGAGAGGAGGTGAGATTGAGAATGAATCGATCAATGATGGAAGGTTTGAGTTCATCTTCTGCAACAACAACTCTACCTTCTTTCTCTATCTTCCCTTCTTCAACAACAACAACAACAAGAACATCATCATCCAAGAAAACCTTCCACTTTCGTCTACCCTCTTCCAAGCGTCCGTATTCTCTTCTCTTCTCTCTCTCGATCAATTTTCTAATTCGATCATTAATTATTATTATTTTCATTCATTTCAGGTGACGATGGTAACAACGGTTCAGAATCATCATCAAACGAACTCAACTTCAACCTTTCTCCAATTCCCACTAATCGCTGTTTCTCCATTTCCCCTCTTTCCAATGTATGTAATGTTTCCCTCTAACCCTAATTTCCCTATGAAATTCAATTCTGATTATAATAATATGTGGTTGGGGTTCAGGATGCGGCGATGGGGCTGGTGTTGAGTGCAGCAACAGGTAGAGGATGGACAACAGGTTCTGGAATGGAAGGTCCCCCTGTTCCTGCTGTTGGAAAGGATGGCCAATCTGGGAATGAGAATATTTCCACTTTCCCATGGTCACTCTTCACTAAATCTCCCAGGCGAAGGATGCTCATCGCTTTTACTTGTACCATCTGTGCCCACCGAACTACTCGTGCTATTAATCCTCATGCTTACACTGATGGCACTGTTTTCGTTCAGGTAACTATGCTTTTTAAGGAAGTAGGAATATTATACTATACACCAAAATGCTGACCATATTTTTGTGTTTCCCATTGTTGGCAGTGTTGTGAATGCAATGCTTATCATAAGCTTGTGGATCACTTGAACTTGTTTCAGGAGACCAATTGCTATCTGAATTCAAGTTTTAAATATAAAGGTCCTGGATGGGATGATCTTAAGCTCAGGTTCATGGACATAGATAGCGACCAACATGAGTGAATTGCGAACATGTATTTTCTGCCTCTCATCATATAAGGAATTTTAGACTAGCTGTCTTGTATATTGTTTATGTTTTCATGCTTAATAGTAAAATGTCAGGGGATTGCTTTGTATAGTAATAAATCTATTAATATGCGCATGTATAGCTTCGCAATTTCATAATATACAATACATTACATAACTATTTCTTTTGCTTCTCTTCATCTTGTGAGATGGTTGGAATCAATTTTTGGCCTATCTCTCAAGTCTGAATGTTCCATTATAATTAAAAATATTTTTAATCAGTGCATTTTAGCCTTGTTCCGTTCCATAATTTTATTTTAAGAAAAGAACCTATTTTTTCTTAAAGAATGCTTTGATAATCAAAATCAATAATTATATTACACAGTTCAAGTTCACATTTTCTTAAAGAATGCTTGATAATAAAAATCAATAATTATGTTACACAGTTCAAGTTCACACGCTTGATTGAAATAAATCAACCATAACATAAATTATACTAAAAAAACACAGTTCTTCACTACTTTATATGTTGAAACCTGAGTGTCAAACGGATCCCCCTAGCTAGAGGAAACTCCGGAAAAATGATAACAGCTTGAAATTTAAACAACATAACACCAAGACTGTTTGAATACAATACATAATATTGGAAATTTAAAAGTTTCCAACCCAACTGATGAGATACTGTGGCTCATAAATACATACCACATTTCCTCTCTATAATTACTGGGAATTCTGTGATTTAGCAGTTGGTCACCCGGATTACTATTTTAAAAACCAACTTTAACTGAATCATGTCCCTGTTTCTCTAATTCGATATTCAGTGTTCTTGCTCTCCACGTGTCAAAGCATACATGTCTTCTGTAGAATTAGAAACTGTGCCTAAAGTATGGTTCATTCTATTATTTTGCAACTTATCTCCCATAGGCTATGTACAACAATTTTGGAGAGGCAAAATAATGAACGATAGATAATTTTTGTTGCTTCTGCACTCAAATAATAAGCAGACTTATCTCCCACCTCAGACCAAGGTTTCTGTGCAGCGGTTACCACTAACTTTGTCACCCACAATAGGAGGAGGAGCACGAATCATTAAACTAAGGAAAAATGCGGTCATCTGAAATACAATGTAAAATGTTAAACTTCATGACCAAGGAAAATTGGAAGAACTAATTGACATAAATAATGAATAATGAATTTTTTTAGCAGTCAGCAACATGCCTAGAGAAAATTCATTTATGATCATAAACCAACTCTTGTTCATACATGTAAATTTGCGGTATCATTGTCTGTGAGAGTTAGAAAAACATGCAAAACATGTTCACGATATCAATATTCTAGCCTTACTTCTACTATTAATTCAAAGGGTAGGAATCAGTTATCTTGTTATGTAATCAAAACAGCTATAACTAACCGCAACTAAGTGCTGAATCCTAAGGTGGAAAGATCGGCTTACCAGTGTTAGCCCAAGGCACATTAGGCTGAATCCAGGAAAATTAAATGGTGCATCGTCTGACAGGAATAAGGCTGCATATCATGTAGAAGCTTATTAGTTTCTGATTTCCCCCTAATTTAGTAGCACTATATGTTCTGTAGATTTTGCTCTTAATAAGAGTTTTACCTGTCAGTGGACTGAAAATTAACGGAGATATGATGTTGGCGGCAGAAGTGATTCCTGAGAGACATCCTTGAACCATTCCCTAAATCAAAAACTGAACTTCTAAGGACATGAAGATGAAGTTGTTCAAAGTTCACTCATTGCTACAGAGTAACTATAACAACAAATTCATAGTGTGATTTTTCAACATTGTAATCTGAACTTCCTGAGCCAATCTTGTATTCTCTAACATACTCTTTCAACATATTACTATCATTAGATAAAATTCAAAAATAGATCCCATTCTCTATTTGATAAGACTCACATGAATTTTACTCAGTAATAAAACCTAAATAAAAAATGAGTGTGTTTTGAGTAGATTTTGGATCCTCTCGTGTTGTAATTCAACATAGAGGATTATGTTGGTGATCCCACCATTAAAATTTACTTAAATACTTTTTATGGTAAGATCACCAACCTATTCTTCTTATATTGAATTTCAACATGAGAAGATCCAAAATCCATTCTCAGCATTTATAATAATAAAGGGAATCATTGTCTTTTTTTCTTTTTCTTTTCTTCTTCCATAAAGATACCTGTTCATTAGGTCCAACTTGTTTTGATGCAATGCTGGTTAGCTGCGGCAATGGAAATGTGAGAGATTAGAGTACAATTCAGAAGTATAACAAATATGAAAATATGATAGAGGGAGTAATAGCAGATGTTAATCAATAAGAAACTTACAGATGGGCGCACTAGAACTCCTAAAACAGAGAAACCTGCTAGAGCATAAGGAACCTGCATGGTTTTCAAAAGTCTTGAAGGAATGTTTTGCAAAATTAAATAAACTAAGCAAATGAAAAGGTTTTAAAAAATAATTACCCATGCTGACCACGATATACTGTACATCAACATCTGCATAGCATAATAGACTAATCATGAGGTGACTGAGAAAATAAAATTAAGGAGAAAACAAATTAGGATGAAAATTGCATAAACAGGATACTATACTACTATAATTTCATAGCTAAACTTTAGTTTGAATGTATTCAATTCTATATTTTTAAGTTTTTCTTTGATTTCTGTGATTGAATTTTGCTAATTGTATTAAGTTAAACAGATTCACGAAAAACTCAAGTGTTATGGTATTGAAATATAACAATAGACACTAGCATAACATGTGGTTCAATCGGATTTGGCTCGTCTAAAATGAATAGAGAATAAAATTGAAAAATTAATGGTTGACATTTTAACTTATTCATGATTTATTATAATGTACATAAATATCAACCATTAGTTTGTCTATTAACGGTTGATATTTTAAATTTAAAGGAGCGAAATACCAACCATAACCTGTGGTTCAATCAGTTCATGAATAGTATTAACATATACTATTAGCAGCATGCTTTCAAACAAGAAATCCATGTAACTGTTAGGTGTCAGGTTTGAACTTACACTTATGCAGGAAACAAAGAGCCCTGTTGCGAGCAACTTCTCCTCTCCTACAGCGGGTACTAATATGGGCATGAGAAATAGCTGGACAAAATTGCAAGTACACAACTGATTAAAATGTAAAATTTCCAATCTTCCATTGAAATATAGGGAAATTGAAAATGTTGAACAGATTAAAGAACAATCAAATTCAACAAAATGATTATACTAGGACTATGGCATACTTGCGTCAGAGTAGCTCCAATCCCGGAAATCATCATCAAATCGGCAAACTGATTTTTGTTGTATTGAAAACGTGCCTTCAAATAATACTGCATGTGGTAGGAAGTTTATTTTAATCAGTAACAGAATTTTGGTCTTTGATTATGCAGTATCCATAGACAGTTGCTTGTTGTTTGAAGTTTACCCTATGATTTTTTGCATCTAACCTAAAATCATGCTATCTTATGAATTGATTTGTATTCTGTAAGAATCTACTGCTTATTTACCATCGTTACAACCATTGAGCCACCGTCTGCAAGACTATTGAAGAGCAAAACAATTGCTGCTTGTGAGAATGTAGGGCTGCAAAAGTAAAGCTTGTAAGATCAACAACTCTATCATATTTATGCATTGTTTGGATAAATGTTTAATTAAGCGTTTATCATTTAAGTGTTTAAGTATAAGTTGTTTTCATAAGCTATCCCAGCGAGATTATGAAAGAAAATTAACTGAAAAAGGCTTATGAACACGTCAGTTGTTTCTATACGCTCTCCCAAACAGTCTACAAGGGCTTATGCTAGTAGATAAATTCAAATAAGTTAAATCCAAACAGGTCTTTGCTTAAGTTGGTAACAGGTGATGATGACAAAGAGATTTTGCCAAAAATGGATTAGTGCCTTCAATCTATACATACCAATGAAAAATACATTTATGCACTGCCTAACTTACCTACACTTAAGCAAACAAATTAAATCCCCCATTGAAGGTAGTTTCTTAAATGTTCTTTGTGGCAAATCATCCTCACACTGTTGAATGCATGGTTCCTCTGCCTCTTTTAATAATGGCTGCCTCATAGGTGTACTTTCCTTAAGGAAAATTCTCATGTACACCAATCCAATCATTGAGGAGACTGAAGCAACCTAAATAAATCCATCACAATTCAGAAAAATAAGAATAAGGGTATTATCATTAGGGTTTTAAATAAAGGGGTCTCAACATAACGATTTTTTATGTTGCCAAAACCGCAATGTGACCACAAATGAGACCGTATCAGTCATATTTGACCATGAACCTTTCCGGTATCAAAGATTGCGACTCATCTGCAATAGTTACTGCGACCACTAAAATCTGATTATGACAGATACCATAAACAGCTAGCAGCAAACTAACAAATTCAATTGTATTCTTTTTACTTTTTAAACATTGTTCAAGTATATTATATGTAGATAGCAAATTTGATTTTACTATGTAACCTGAAATGTTAAAGCTGCGGATAGGAATCTAGCAGCTAATGTTCCACCAACAAACGATGCTGATCCAACACCAGCTAGTATTCCAAATGCTGATGCTCGTTTTCCCACTGGAACCATATCGGCCTAATAATAAGTAAATCAAAATTTAAACACATGTTGTTTATTTTTTTAATCAAATGAGTAGCTGAGAAGAATTTATATATAGTTTTTAGTGACAGTTTGTGTGTAAATTAAATGTGTACTTGAATAGGTTAATGAGATTGTGAAATACCACATATGCAAGAGCTAGGCAATTGAAGCTGCCTTCGCCTGCAATGGCAGCAAGAGTTTTGACCACATAGTATGCGTAGAAGAATTTTGTTTCCCTGCTATATGCCAATATAGCTGCATATATACAAAGATTATTTAATTTAATTAGTATGTATATAATATACCTTGATATAATGACTATGGACGAAGACAATCCCATTCCTTAAATCATAAGTATAATTTGTTTCTAAGAAAAACTGTAGAGTCACTTCAAATTTTATCCTTTTTTTGTGATTACTAACAATTTTTATTCTTTACTAATAACTGTTTAACCATTGTATCATTTGTATGTTCTATAAGGTATCATACTTTGAAGTTATGCACCAGGTTAGAAATATGCTTGTAGTAACTGATAAGATTGAACACTGATGAAAACATCATGCCATTTCTTCAAGTGATTCTTTTGGGGTATTATAGTAATTATATTTTATATAATAAAGTTTAGTCTTAACTATCTTTATCCAATAACCTATTGGATACAAAATGTAGGATCTTTCTCCCAATCAAATTTTCTCCATACACAAAAGTCATGTATCGAACTGACTACTTTTTTAAGGTGTTCGAGTCTCTTACACTCGGACCAACCACAAGTTGATACCATAAATATTATAAATTGATAACCATCACAAATTATTTAAAATAAATAATAATAAAAAAATTCATCCATAATTACTTTTCTCTTCCAAATGATGTAAATTAGCTCAACCAAGAAAGTAAATTAAGGAGAAAGTAAAAGGTAATTAATTGTTGGAGCTTTATTAGGTCACAAGAAGATATTTGATGAAGGAAAACTATGAAAAACAAAAGTAGTGGCAACCCCATCATCACCAAAAGGTTCAAATGGCGTTGAGTGCCAAACAGCAAGGGTATCCATGTTACATCTTACACTCCCATGGGAGTGGAGTGTGTTTGTGTTTGCATGTAACTTTTTTTTTCTTTCTCTTGGTCCCTTACTAGTACTATGGATGAATCATTATCATTGATAATTAGGCTTCCCACTAATGTATACATCAATAGTGTATTTTCACAAAGTTTTTATCTTTGGAAAATTATTTAGCTCTTGTCAATTATGGAAAGTCGGTCCAATGTAAATGTAATGGAATAGCCTTGTGAAAACTCATTTTAAAAGACAGAAGAAATGCAATCATAAATTAATACACTAAACACACTACTAGTATGTTGTGGTGGGGTTCACAAGCCATAACAAACCAATCAATTTAAGCATGAAATGAAATAAAGAAAAAATGTATTAACAAATTAAGCTGATAAGATAGAAAACAACATGAACAAATTGTGTTTCAAATCTACTTGGTTATTAATATTCTGTATAATTAATCATAAGCTATAATAATAATACCTTGAGGAATAAGAGAGACTGTGAGAGGAAGTGTGATCAAGGCTTTCCTGCCGTACCGGTCAGACAAATTCCCAATTAAAGGTGTTGTCATCACTGACCCAATTCCTATCATCTGCCACATGCACAAAAAAATAGTTTAATTTCATCCTGAATAAGTGGAAATTCCAGGTTTATCAACTAATTAATTTGATGGACTTTATATTTTGACATATTCGTTTAACGTTTATCATCAGAAAAGCATATACTTCAAGATAAATAATTATTTATTAATACGTTTTTATTAATTAATTATTAATAGATCTTCAAAAGCCAAAAGAGTGGTGGTCATCAAAAGCCACTTTCACTACACTATGATAGCATGTGATGTGATGAATTTAACAGCACCTTTCAAGCTACTGACAATTATCATACGATGCATACGGGATAACTAAAAGCTCATCTTAGTTAACTTGCAAGTATGTTAATATATAGAATAAGAAAAAGACACATTGCTTAATTTTATCATAAAATGATTCTCAACCAATAGTAATAATAAGCTTGTAAGTGAATCTACACTCGAACGCAATAAGTGGATTGCTCACGAGATAGTAGTTTAGCTCATACTCCCTCCGGTTCAAATACAAGAAAAGATTCATTTTGTTAGGTTCATTGAATAATTAATATATTTGCTTTACAATGTAAACCAGATACATTAACTACTCATTGAACCTAAAAAATGAATCTTTTCTAATATTTGAGATCGGATGGAGCACTACCAATTAATGGTATCTCTGTATGCACTTTCATATGAGTAAGGATAAATGAAAGGATCCTAACTCCTTTCATATCTAAAAAAATAAAACCAATGGAAAATCTTCAATGGAGCTCCCGCAAGAATACATCATTGGTTTATAAAAAAATTAATTGAAGTGTTACTCTTAGTAATTAATAAAATGCCGAATCCCTCTTGATTTGCAGCACCTCAAAAAAATTATTAAATAAATTTCATTAGTGATTTTATATCATCACATTTCAATAATATTTATTTAATCATTTAGGTTCTCTCAACAATATTTAAAATGTATTAATTAAATATAGGTGGTATCTCTCTAAGATTAACTATAAGAGGAGACAGAGTATTTATACAAAAGCCTTTCTCTGAGTATGTATGTACTCTTCTCACTCATTCTCCAACCAAGTAAGGTAATTGCTCTAAGTTTAATCACCGCTAGATTCCTTTGTTCCAATCGCCTAATAAAAAAGCAGCCCCGTAATCTATTAAAATAATCAAAGCTTGTGAATATAACTTAACGATGAAGGAACTCAATTTGACATAGTAAGTGGAGATCGTAGAGCTTTTTAATAAAAAAACAACTAAATTTTAAATAAAATAACACATTACATTACTAGTATTCCTAATATTTTCAAACAAAACCAAATTGAAATTCATCGTAAAAAATAGTATAAAATATATTTTTTATGTTGATGGGTCTCTACATTATGGTTAATCAATATCATAAACATCTAAAGTTGGTTGTTAATAAAATTCAAAATTGTGGTTAAAAGCCTTTTATATTATATAGCTATTTTTTATGAAAATTATATATATAGTTAGTTTAATGATTACAATTATGCCTACACTATATATTGAGTTATTGATGAATGAAAGCTTCCCGTAGTAAGCATGAAACGTTTTGCCCCATCGATCAGAGATATCGGAACTTACTTAAATGTATTATCGTTTTTTAGGAGTATTGTGTATTGTCGTTATATATTAGAATTAGAATTAGAATAAAAAAGAAAAACAAGTGAGTGCATAATAACTCTTGTGGCGTGTGAAAGAAAAGAAAAAGAACCGTTGTTGGAGCTAGACAGTTGTTTTTATTAGAAGAGCATTGTACCCAGAAATTGATGACAACCTATGAAGCACATACTCCGACACAAATACTGAACACATGTCAACGTCAATGATAATTTAATATAATCATATGTGCCGCCGGTGTGTGACACTGGAACACACGCCTATTGAGAAGTGAAAATTGAAATTGAAAGGAAAGAAAAGAAATAGTAAGATGATAGAACTCACAGCATGTTGGAAACCAGTGAGGTAAATGGCAAGAGAGCATTCATCTTGACCAGGACAAAGTGCAGCCATGGTGACATCTGTGATTGCAGGCATAACTATAACTCCTCCAAACGCTGCTAGAAACATTGTCACAAATAGGTGACTAAGCCCTGTTAACCCTTCCATGAATTTGAATTATGTATATATCTTCCTCAATTATGAAGGAGTACAGAGAGAAGAGAAGAGAATAGAAGAGAAGAGAGGTTATAGTACTCAGAAAATGTCACTCTGTTATGCTCCATATATATTTTCTTCCGTTGCTTCTACAATGAAACTGATCCATGTGGTAACCGTGGGCCCGTACATATTTTAACCGTGTATTCACCAAAAATATTTAAATATTTATGTATGTCCTTTTTTATTTCTATTGATTATTTGTCCTATTTTGTTAAATTCTCTTTGAATTTTCAAACGCGTTAATTATTTCTGTAACAACATAAACTCAATTTTTTTTCCTACCAAAAAATTAATACCCTTACTTATTTTATATTTTTGCTACGATCGACGATAAATATTATGGTGAGAACATAATCATCTCGATCTCTTTCTTTTGAAGGGTAAACTTGTAAAATTAATAAATTATTAACAACTATTTTAATTCTTGTAAAAAAAAAAAAACTATTTTAAATCTCTTCTCCAGAAGTTCAAACCTCAATCCCTGTATAATTTATGCAATATATCTCAATCAACTAAGTTAAACTAAATTGGACAAATCTCTCAATTTTTTTAATTATCGTAATTTAGTCATTAGAGTTCTATGTTTAGAGAATAATGTAGTTTTATCTAAGATATGATTAGACATTTTGTAAAATATATTTACAAGGTTTATTTACATTTGTAAAACTCTTTATTTATTCTAGAATGAAATATCAACATAATAATGTAATTGAAAAGTTAATGTACGTGTATACATCAAACTTTTTAACTACATTTTTTCTTCTATTTATTTGGATGGTATAATGAAACAATGTCCAATCAATTTTTTTATGTAGGACTATGTCCAATCAAATTAGTTTATTATTACTTTAATTTAGCCTTTTAAAAATATTCATTTGATATTAGTTTATTATTACTTTAATTTAGCCTTTTAAAATTCTTAATATATTTCTGGATCTCCTTGCTTACGTAGTGTGAGAGTGTGTGAGTGAGGGAAGGCAATAAGAAAAAAAGAAGATTCCAATTGTCGTTTGCAACACAACCAAGGAAAGCAAAAGAAGAGAAGGAGACGTGGCTTGGAAGCTTCTTTCTCTAAGCATATTCATTTGGTTTGGATTGTGTCGTCTTTAACGAAAGCTCATCCTTATTGGATTTACCGTATTAGTAAGGTTACTTTGGCGTGCACAAATGCAAATCAATATTGGTGGTGGGGTACAAAACTATGTTTCATTCTATTGCTTTTTCAAGATCTTATCTTCCTACCGACGTCAAGTTTTGCACCCATTTTCAACACATATATATGTAGTGGACCACATCTTTTCTTTTTGATTTCTCATAAATTCTCTCTATGAAGGTTAATTCTATAAAAAAAAAAATACTATCTCCGATCATATTTATAAGCAGAAATCAAATTTTTATTTTCATTAAATAACCAATGTATTTGATCATATTTATTTATAAATGTGATTGGAAAAAGTACTGTTAAAAACTAAACATAAACACCTCTTGCAATTGATATATTATGGAATTATGATCTTTTGCCTTAAACTCAACCCCATTGAATGTAGGTAGCATCTCTATTGTTGGTTACATGTAGACAACATCTTTGTTTCTACTATCAACAAACAACTCAAATTTCTAAGTGCTAATTAAGAGCCGTACTAACTTAGATATGGATCCCGTGATGCCCCCTCCCATGCTGCCTTCTATGTTTCTCATCAATTTTTATCTCTCATCTTTATTGTTTCATTTTAAATTCCTCTTGTCTCACTCACAAAAATCACATGAGCTGCAGTCATATGGTCGTAGGTGGTCCAATTTTTACTAACTTGTATCTTAAAAACGCAACTTAAAAAGGAATTTAAAGAAAGTTTTATATTCAAAAAATAAATTTTGAAGTTTTTAATATGTTACATACATAATTCTCAAAATTATATTTTTATATTTTGTTTCTTAACGTGTAACATGAATCAACATTTTCCATTATGTACGCTCTACACTTCATTGTACTTAAAAACTCTTGAATCATATTTGTCTCGTGAAAGTGGTTAAGGGTTGAAAATTGGGAACATCTATCAATTAAATCTTGACATAGACAAATTTTTTTTGTTCATGTATGACTTTTTGTTGGATTTATATAGTGGCCTCAAAGGTATAGGAAATAAAAGGTAGAAGGGTAAATTACGACAACACAAATCCAACATGTTTGGTTTGGGTATTTTATGAGCACATTTGTTGGACGTGATTAAAGGGGTAACTCCTGCAATCCAACGGCTTTTTTTTAGCACATGTTAGCTATTGGAGTTGCTTTTGTTGGGAGCTTTTCTTTTTTTACCTTTTGTTAGGAAAAAATCACACACTGCTTAATGCTTTAGACTGGAAAGACTAAAATTAAGTATAATTAAGTGAGTATTTTATTTCTCAATATTACTTTATTTGTTTTCTTTGCTTTGAAGAGAGTTTTAGCTCAAATAATATTTGTCATAATTTATGTATTAAAGAGATTTCCCTATAAGCCAAAGGACAGCGACAGAATATTGATAAAGTGATCGATGAGTCGCTTGGAGTGAACGATAGTACTACTATTAGATTCATGATTGAAACTAGTTTTTTCATCAATTTATCCATAAATTCCTCGAGCTATAAATTTTATTTATTGAATGAAAGTTCATAATTTGAAAAATGAAACTACATATGCTTGATCTAGAGAGGAACATGTGTTACATCACAATAGTACCCGTAATAATAATAGTACGTTAAGCCTAAACCAGTAAAGAATTTGTGTGTTATGAAAATGACAAAAATGTGAAATAACATTGCAGTTTCCTACAAGAAACGATTAAATATAAGCAAAAGACAAACTTTTCAACGTTTAGGCGGATCTATATACTGAGTGATGATAAATTGAAAAATCGTGAAAATTTTGATGAATTCCTGAAAAACTTAGTATTTAAAACTGTCAACCGTGATTGCACATATTATTTTATTTTCGTTCACACACTTTGCACCTCCAATTATCTTGGTCCCAATTTAGTTTTTGAAAATATTTTCTATTTTCAATTTTTAAAATTTGTATCAATTTTACTTGTTAATAAAGAGGTAATAAACTCTTGAATTAAATAAGGGAAATATTAACTAATATCTTTAGGGTACTTGTTAAGAAGTTTAAAATGAAAACTTTATCTTAGAAAATATGCCTTCAACATATTAAAACAATACAAAAGTAACTTTTTTTACATAAATTTCATCAATAATTTTTAATTTTTAATCGTTAATAAATGCACTTATTAACATGACTCGTTAAATAATTGTGTTTATTTTTTTATAACAATGAAAATGTCAAAAAATGGTTTTCATTATTTTCATAAATAAATGGCATGTAGCTAATATTTTATCTTCTTTTCATCGCTATGAATCACTTTAAAAGTCTTTTATCCTCTTATTAGCAAGTTAAAATTAGCACATACTTAAAAAAAATAGAAAATATCACATAGTAAACTTGATCTTAATTTTTTGAGTGAAGTTCAGTTATTTGCAAAAAATATTGTCTCAATAAAATTGACTCATTTTACTTTTCAATGCAATATTAATTAATTTTTTTCAATTATAACTCTAGTTAATATTATTTTCTTCATTTCCAATTCAATATATTCTACTTTGCATTTATGACAATGAGAAATACACTAATAATTAACAATACACTCAACTATTTTTCTCTTTCTTTCACTTATAATTTTTTTTCTTAATACGTGTGAAATGAAAAAGACTC
>Ga0228710_1002706_pt1 | contig 28089 bp, 11 predicted proteins | sample MedpolnodulmetaG_FD_177995 | JGI IMG/M metagenome (GOLD analysis project Ga0228710, IMG submission 177995) | Root nodule microbial communities from Medicago polymorpha collected in Santa Monica, California, United States - pink nodules | ecosystem: Host-associated > Plants > Roots > Nodule... | reverse complement strand
ATTTCGTTGGATTTTAAAAGACTTTTTTTAAATGACTCTTTACAATTAGGATTTTGAAAATGGATTTATAATAGAGATTTTTTAAGATTTCAACGGACTTTATAAGATTTTAGGATTTGAAAGGATCGTATGATGTTTTAAGAAAAAGTCAAAATGAACGGCGGTGGATGAAAAATGATTATAAACTTATAATATGAAATTGACTAATAACAAAACATGCACAGTAATCGTAAGGTATCTAACAACAACAAAATAATCTGCTAAAAAAACAAATAATGTAAGAAGAAAAAGATGGCTTGAAAAAAACCTAAAACTCTAGAACATGAACAATTTTTTTTTGGTTACAGGAACATGAACATACAAGAAGCAACAATATAATGATAATAGATATGTAACGTGCACAAGGACAATATTTGTTTTACTGGAACATGAACAACAACGTTCATAAACAACTTCCGTAAAAACAAAAATAAAAGACACAACGATAGAAAATGAATAATATCAAAGAGGGGCTTATGAATAGTAACTAGAAGAGTGTATGAGAGTGGTAACAGACAAGAAATGTTATGACCCTGCTAAAAAAACTATGAAAGTCTCATGGTTTTCTGTGAGATTGTTGAATGAGTATGTTATGTGTATTTTCAACTAAAAAGTCTCATGAAATCCATTCCTCAAAAGAATCTATTAAAATCTACATACTTTTCAAAACCAAGAGACATTTTATAAGTATGGGGAAATCTCATTTGAATACCACCTGATTTCGTTGTCTTAGAATAAACAATCTTGATTGTCTTAATTGAATACCACAAGATTTATTTATATTCTATAAAAGTTTTGATTGAATACCACAAGACTTTTTTATTTTTAAAATGTCTTTTAAAATCCCATGAAATCTCAATTCAATACACCCCCTTAAGTGAATTCGAAACAATTGGAGGTTTTAACAGTCCGTTAATCCATGAGTCATAACCTAATAATTTTCTATCTCTAGCTTAATTACTTAGGTTAAACCTATTACCTAGATCGGAGTCGAAAACCACGGCTAGTGGTCATTCAAGTTCTATGATCAGTTTGCATATTCAAAAATACTAGTGGTAGTAGTCAATATAATAAACATACAAACAACATTAAACACAAGGTAATGTGAATTAAAACTAAACTTTCATTGAAATTCAAGGGAGTTCATACAAATACAAATTAGGGTTTCATGAAATTACATCAGATTCTTCTAGGTTTCAATCAAAAGAGAATTAACTACTCATGTTCATAGAAATAAACAACATAAAAAGAAAAGAAAACCGAGAGTTTCATAGTTGCCAACGTTGCTCCTGAATTTATTTTCAAATCACTGTTGTTGTTTGCATGCCGTATCTCTTCTCTCTCGTGCTCCTCTGTTCCCCAAAACCGTGATTCCTTTCTGCCGAAACGTGAATGCCTTTGGTTGTGCTGCGCGGCTTCCTTTTTATAAGTCATGTAACCTAGTTGCTTTCTTTCTCCACAAGCATGTTACGTTTTTCTTTTCTTTTGCTCAAGCCCACTTCTCTTTTTTAGTCCAATCACCAATGTTTCTTACTAGCAAGTCTCTAAATAATGTTGTGCTTTATTTTGTCTCATTAGCTCATGACTATCAATGAAAATAATAATAATAATACTCTTTTTGACTCAATAAATTAAAAGTACTATTTATTTAAAATGACTCTAAATTAAATACTAAACTAATAAAAATAAATAAAAACTTAATTAAAAGTGACTCTAAAAATGTGATATGACGGACTGCCATCAAATATTGTTTTGCTTTTATCAAAAAATATATATGTACAAACAAAATTAATTCTCCTTTAAATCATCTAAACATGATAAAATTAATCCTACAACTTCTAAGATCAATTTTGATCTTCCAAAATTGAATCCAATCATTAGCTAAATTATTACCCCCTCCGTAATTTGTCCCGTTTTATAGAACCTTATAACAAAAACCACGTGAAAAAATGTTAGAATAATAATTTCGTCTCAAATGTGTGTGACTGTTACTAAATTACCCTTCGAGTACTAGATATATTTAATGTTCATTTTTCATATTTCAAGACAAATGGATAATATTAATAAGGGATATATTTGAAAAAAAATAATAAATGTATCTAAAAATTTGTAGAATGTATTATATTTAGTACATTATTTTAAAATGTGTTTATATTTAAAGACAATATCTTTTTTTTTAAATCTTAAAAATTAAAAAATTTATTGTTTGAATACAAAATTTCTCTTTCAATTTCACTTTTTTCCTCTTTATCTTGTGCTTTAGAATATAAGTTATCATTAACATGACCCTTAATTTTCTTTTTTTAAAAGCATAACTCTTAATTTTTTTAGACCATGTAAAACTTTTTGACACATGTATCTAATCAAATCATTTTATGGTACCACCATTTTGAGTCAGATCAAAAAACATCTTTTTAAATAACTATTTAACGTGATTTGATTTAATGCATATGTTAAAAAAAATTACAGTGTCCATGCGTAACAAAGAATATATCTTTTCCTCTAAAATAAATTTAATATTATACGTTGGATAAAATTAAGCTATTACTAACTGGATAGTCAAATCGTTAGCTTAGTTCTCCAATAGTTAAACATTTATAGCTCAAAAGTTGGTTGATTGAAATTAATGTGTTTGGTAAAATAATCTTTTGAAATAGTTGATAAATATAAAATGACATAATACTACTACATTTATTAATTTTTATAAATTATATTTATAAACATCAAATAATATCTTGATTTTTTTTTCCTATGTGAACCGTAAATTCTCTCTGGACCACCAAAATCTCATAAATGGACATGGTTGACAACAAGATTGTCAGACTTGAGTTTTTACTTCAACTCATTTTGCATAGGTGAAACCGACTCGTAAAATCGTACATGTTTACATAAAATTATAATTTTATTAAAGTTCTAATATACATAACATATGCACATACACTAATATAATTATATAATTTTGCAAGTAGGTCAATAATTCAAAATATTAACTTAATTATAAAGCCAAAATATACTTGATCACCGGAATAAAGCATCAAGCTCAACTCATAGATTTGTGCTTTGAACTTTGCCGACGTCGAAGCCTTGTTGTCGTTAGGGTTTCATTGTGTTCAGAATACTATGTTTTGTTACGTTATCTCGTTTAGTCCTTTGAGTGTAATGTGTGGGAGAGGAGTCTTTTGGTTACTAAAAGCAATTCACTCTCACACGTTTAATGGGTTTATCGGATAGAAAGAAAGCAAAAAAAAAAAAGGGCCAAAGAAAGAAAATAAAATACTTTTTTTAATGTAAAATCGCAAACTCGCTTAACATTAGTCATCTTTTTGCATCATTTTAGTTTCCTAGTTAATGCATAAAAGAGAGTACTCCCTTTGTGAAGACAATAATTTTGAAAGTAGTATGCTGTTTTGAGCCTCTTAACATTGAGAAAAGGGTCTCATTTCTCATACTTTCTTCATTCATGTACAGAAAGCACTCCAAGTATATATCAAAAAATAGTTAAGAGTTAATTTGGCCTAACAGCTTCTCCAGTTAATATCATAAAGGATGGCTGCACAGATGGAATCCAGGTCATGACAATCAAGATCATTGCGTATGTGTATTCGGAAATCACCAACGAAACGACTAATCAATGTAGTTTTTAAAGCATTTATGTAACTTCATAATTTCTCGCTGCAAACATATTATTATAACATTATATTTTCCTGTATTATTATGTTCAATCATTCTTCAAATGTTGGACCTTTTTTTTAAAACAAATGTTACATGTTGGAAAATATCTGTTCATACCACCAAAACAGAATTACAATAATTTATAACAAGAACATCCCAAGTTAATAATTAAAAACAAATTTTCAATCTGCAATGAAAATTAATTTCTCTTATACAATTGCTCCTTTTCTGCAGTTTCTGCTGCTACTACAGCCTTTGTGAATGGTCCTGCAAGGTAGAATATAATAGATTATAGTATCAAGCTCATTTTCAGCACAAAAAAAATAAAATAATGATGCATACCAATTTTATTAGATTGTTGAAGCCTTTTCATTCTTCATAATCATGTGAATAGCTTTAGACTTATCCTCTTCAACCATCTCCCTAAGTATATCATCTTCAATCTTCTCTGCTTGCCATTTAGAAGGATCTTCCACAAACTCCTCACTAAAAATCATGCAAGAAACCCACTCTTTCCAAGTAGTTCTTCTATACTTATCTTCCTCCATCGACCCGGTCGTCAATAACTGATACACATAAACCATTTTCTGCTGGCCCGGTCGAAAAGCGCGTGCAATAGCTTGCTTTGTTTTTGAAGGATTCCACTCTGAGTCCAGAAAAATCACTCTAGAAGCTGCTGTTAAACTTATACCTTCAGCACAAGCATTGATTGAAGCAAGAAGTATCTTTGAACCGCTGCTTTGATCTTCAAATTTATCTATCACTTTCCCTCTTTCAAACAAGTCTAGCTCACCGGTTAGTACCAGAATCTCTTTACCATTTTGCCACTGAAAATATTTCTCAAATAACTCTATTAAGAATCTCACAGGTGCAAGGTTGTGACAAAAGATAAGAACCTTTTCATTTTTCACTACTCGAGAGATTAGGCTCAAAACAAATCTTACTTTGGAACCTTTTCTCAAATCAAATTTGCTTGTTTCTAGTTTCTTCAATTCTTCCTCCGCAAAAAACTTAGTTGCACATGATGCAGCTGTTTTGATCAGCCATGGATGTATTGATCCGAGTGTTATCAAAAGCTCAACCTCAAGAGGGTAACTGGTACTCTCAGCCATTTTCCTCTGTAGTTTCTGAACAACCTCATGCTGTTCATCGGACGTATTCATGAGCAATGTATAGATTTGTAAACCAGGAAGAGTCTCAGAAGAATTTCCACTGTCGTACACATCAATAAAACCGGAAGTGATTTTTCGCAGCACATATAGACCCTGCATCTTCTCCTCATCAATATCTGAATTAATTTTCTTTTCAATGTTGTTCAAGAAGAATTTTCTTGCACGCGCCTCAAGCAAATGACGTTCTTTCTTCGCAATTTTTCCGCCTTTCCTTCGGTATTTAGAATCTAACTCTTGTAGAACTTCATGAACAAATTTCGGTCTAGCTAAACAAAGTGTGTTGAAATATTCACAGAAATTGTTCTGAAACAATGTCCCAGAGAGTAATATTCTCAATTCTGTTGGAAGTTTCATTAAACATTTCCTCAACCTTGATTTAGTGCTTCTAGGATTGTGTCCTTCATCAAGAATCAAGATTCCAGGGCTTTCTCTCAATGCTTTAGCCATGTATTTTCTGTGTGCGAATTTCGTATCTTTTGATCTCATTAATTGTAAAAATGAAGTATAGCCCATGACAAGAACACTAGGTTGTGAGTGCCACTTCTGTATCTTTCCAAGACAATCCAAAACATGTTTGACATCACTAGAAGGTCTTGGAAATCCAGGAAGAATCATTGATTTTGGTGTCGTCGAACTTGAACCAGGAGACGTTCGACGGCCGTGGATAAGATAAACCGGCACAGGAATCTTCCATTTTTTGAACTCTTTTCGCCACGTGTAGAGTGTGGTTTTTGGAGCTAGGACTAGAGGTCGTTTCCCTGGAAATAACTTCAAGTAACTTAGAAGAAAAGAAATGATGAGAAAGGTTTTTCCTGCTCCAGGAGCATGTGATATAACACAGCCACCACTTGAGTTGGATTTTTTTTCCATGAGTGATGGTTCCATAGAGCCAGCAATGTTTTGCCAAAGAAATTCAAAAGCTTTTTTCTGGTGTTCATGCATCTTTTCTTCAAGTTCAGGAATCAATTTCCAAACATTGTCGATTTCATTAGTCAATGGTTCATCAGGATCAGTAGCATGAGTCAAGAACATATCATTATTATAATCTTCATCAACATTTGGCTCTGATTTATATTCCTTATTTTCTTCACTGCATTGTTTCTCCTCTTTGTACCTTTTTGGGAATTCCACCTATCATTAATTATATATAAATTAAGTTATCAGGTAGATGCATACCGGAGCAAGCAATAGACAAAATATCTAACCAAATGAGAATACAGTTAACATCAGCAGACCAGTGTTGTCAATTGTGAATCACAAAAAATAGAAATTTGTTCAAATTTTTCTATGCAACATATAGCGCCACTATTTGACAGCATTTTTGTACTAAATAGCATATTGCAGAACAATAGCGATTTGTTCAAATTTCGCTATGCTATAGCCGCTATTTAAACATTGCAGTAGACAACATATCCAACAAAATGAGGGACTGAATGTACATGTAGACTATTGTTATGATTTTTTTATTTGACTTACAAAGGGCTCAGAAATGTCTCGTATTGCGGTTTTCACAAATCCACATCGAAGGCAGTATATTCCAATTTCTTCATCCAGTCTATAATCATGTTCGCAACTATCCTTGGATTCTTTCTTGGTATCAGCTACAACCTCAGCAGTTGAACCCTGCTATATTTGAACTGAATCAGTCTTTAGCCTTATAAAAGAAGATAAAAACAAAAAAACAAAGAATTTAATTCATATACATCGCCGGTGTAAAGATTTTGTACACTGTTAGCCAATCATAATTGTCACATCATTAAAAATGTTTGACTTCAATCATAGTTACTTTTAAAGTCACACATACAATTGGTTGTGATTTGCTAACAGTTTTAAACTTTTTACACTAACGGTGTAACAAAAATAAACTCAAGAAAATATTTAAAATAAATACTAAAAATTGTCACACACACCGCAGTTCCATCAAGAAGATAACTTGATGTCAAAGCTGTATTCATTTCTTCCCACAAGGCAGCCAAATCATCAGGATTTTCTTCCTCATCATCGCTTTTCGATACCTTTTCTTCTACCTTTTTCTCCAAAATGCTTGTTTCCTTCCACTTCTCATTTACAGTAGGCTCCTCTTCAGTTGGTAGACTATCAAAATTCTTCATGTAACTATCTATTATTTCCTTGCAGGCATCAGCATTGAATGTTCTACCACCTTTATGATCTTGTTCTTCATGAACATGACTTCTATTAGACGAATAACTCGAATGAAAATTTTCTGTTGGAGCTCCTTTTTTGAAATTTATCCCTTCCCATTTGGTTTCTAAATCCATATCATCCACAACATGAAGTCTCTTCCTCTTAATCTTCTCTTTGAAGAAACGATTATAATCTCTCAAAGTAACATTACCATCAACTTCTTCATCACTTGATATTGTTGTAGGCTCATTGCCGTACTCCAAATTCAACACATCAGCACCATTCTTCTTTGAACTAGAAATATAATTAGTCAAATAATGATATTTGGAAGAAATGTCATCAGTTTTATGTACCTTAAACTTGCCATCACCGTCATAATTTTTGTTCCTTGTGCTCACATTAATAGCTTTGCAATGATTCACCTTATTAACCTTTTGGTCACTCTTACCACCATTCTCTTCTGAATCTGAAGAAGAGTTTTCATCTTCTATCATATAAGTTGCTCTTTTGTAGGGACACGTTCGAAAATTACCAACTTCCAACTTCTCAACAACACAACCTACGTAACGTTCAGGCTGTACATTCCTACGTTTCGAACGTCGCAAGCCTTCAACTTCATTTGATGGCTTTGGTGGTGCTTCATCTTCTTCTCCATCATAATCATGAAATACATCAAATTGAAAAACAATAGGTACCAGTGATTCCTTTTTTAAGTTGAAGTTCACAACATTTATAAGCCAAGGACTAATAATATCAGTATCATTCCCCATAACTTGATACACAATCTTGTTTTGCACAGATCTTACATGGAATGAAACCACCTTTAAAAAAGATGTAATTACAAACCACGAAAGATCGGATACAAATTTCCCAACGAGTAATCTAGATTGTGATAATGAAGAGCAATCTTCTGATGAATCCCACCTATAAGGCTTAATTTCAGAGGTGTCATTTTCTTTTAACAAGCCTTCACAAGTATTATGTTGAAGCCTTTGGAGGATGAAAATTTGATCTATTCCAATTGCACTAACCTCTTTATTAAGAGTTTTTACCTCTGTACCAAGTGAACCTTGATCATCATAAAAGTTTACATAAAATTGACATGAACATTGATCAGATTTGTGAGGCTGTCTATGTATAGAATTTATTCTTGCATCAATCCACATCTACAATTTACAAAAAGATAAATATCAAGCCAAGTGTTTGGTAAGTCAACATCCAGAAATTAAGTATCTATCAAATGTGATTTATTTCAAGTGGTTAATTCAGTTAAGGACAAATCATTCAGGATAATCCAAGTTCATATTATGGCTAGAACAATCATTGACTAGACTTTAATTCGCTACTGGGTGAACTCCGAATTACCGTGGCCCGTTCCTTACGAACCAGAGGGTTCAGATAAAAAAATATCAAGAAATTAAAGATCAACAAATAAATGCATATAAACACCAGTTTACTAAGAAATGAAGTTTAATAGAAAGTTTGAACTTACTGGAATAGACGTAAGTTGATCTGAATTATCATTGTATCGATAGCCTAATAGCATAGATATATCAATTCCAGGTCGTAAAAAGCTGGAGCAATCAGATGAAGTAGCTTTCCTTGATCTTATCCGAATATCTGATGACATAGTGCTTTGAATTTGTTCAGTATCAATGAAACGTAAGGTAGTTTTTCCTGACTCTATTTTTAAGAGTTCCACAGGTTGCCATGATCCATTCAATACTGCTTCAAATGCTGTTTTGAAAAAGGAATTAGAGGAAGCAACTATAGTATAGAATCTATATATTATTAATGAATGGGAACATGAAGTTATGGAAATTTGTTCTAACTAGTTTGTCCAGTAATTAAAATGTATTAATTTTCAATTACATTGATCAGAACTGAAAGTACACGCATGCCACATTCAAAATCAGGGTTAATGTCTTATTAGTTGAGTTTTATTAATGAATACATAATACAACAATTATCAAGGTTGGATGGTTTTTTCAAGCAATAATTGGAGTTGCAAAGAGATATAATTATGAATTACTGACATTTCATTTTTGTTGGCAAAACAAAAATCATCTCCAAAAACCCAGAAGGAAAAATAACAAAATATGGGAGACATAAACCAAACCTAGAAGGGAAACCAACAAGCGTTTAATTAAATCAAGATATTGGATAATTCCTTAATCATCTATTCAACTATATTGACTATGATTTTGAAATTGAAAGTTAATAATCAAGAACCAAGATTAAGTGACTTGTTAACAATTCAATTAGCTTTGTTTATTCACAATTTGGTTAATAATATACAAAACCAACAAATTTTTCAAGTGTACAAATACAAAGTGGATCCTTTGCAGCTAACTTTATAAGCAGTAGTCAACTGCATCTCTCTTAATCGAACAATCTATAGCCAATTGAAGAGGATTCAAGTCTCTATATCATTCATTGCATTGATCATGATAATGAATAACAATCTTTTCAATATCACAAAATCAATGTTGTAATCCATTGATAATTTTTCATATGCTGTTGTTCTTTTGATTTCATTCTCATGTATGTATAGTAATAAAATTAAGGTAGAGAAGAAAAAAACACTTACGGTAATTAGCATTGAATGGATGCTTCCATTGATGTAAATGCCTTTTTATAGGCGCCATTGAATTCAAAATTCAAAAATATTTAACAGCTAATAGAGCAGCGGAACATGCAATGCGTGATTCGTCAGTGGCTGATTAGTCTGCAAAAATATAAACATAAATTTTAAATATCATTCAATTGCACCGAAAAAATGTCGAAAAAAACCAAAGATAACGGTCTCTATAAACTTGAGATGGAATTTTGAGAACAAACGAGGTGGATCAATCACAAGACATGATCAACCTAACAGGTTAAACATGAACCAAAACATCAAATAGAGATCAGCAGCATGAACACGTGAGAGTGCAACAAAATGAAAGAGAAAGAAAGACAGTGGAAAACAAAGAGTGATGGTAAGTAACCTAGTTGACTATGGAGTTTGTGAGAGAGAAAAAGAGTGAGAGGGGTTCCAAAAAAAAGAGGCTTAAACTCCGTTGATTATGGACGTTGAGAATTTTCCGCTGATTAAATTGCAAAAATATTGCAGGATCGGATACATCATACAATCAATTACAACGTCATTTATTTCAAACCAAAAATTGTAAAAATATAGACAACCTCAAAAAATACAAACCTCGCTGCCTATGATATTTTTTTTTATGTGGGCGTATTAAAAAAGTTACACTCAATATAAGCAAAAAGAAAAAAAGAAATAACTCTCTATATTATATTTAATTTTTTTTTTGAATAACAAATATACTCTCCCAAATGAGTGTAATATTATGTAACCAAAAAATTGGTGCAATATTAATTTTTTATTTTGATATATTTTAAATATTAGTACCTGCATTGTACCCAAAAGAAATTAACAGTTGTAACAAAAAAACAATTGCACTATTTCCAAGTCTTATATATTTTTTTAATATATTTCATTTTATATTTATGATAATAACGAATACAATGATACTTGAAAATTTTTATTTAGTAAAACTATTATTAATTTTCATTTATTTATACTCTTCTTTTAATATGTGAAATGGTCAAATGAACCACTTATTTTAGAATGGCGGAAAAAAAAATATATTTTTTATTCAAGTAGTCTAGTGGTTAGAAATTCCCTATTAAGGTAAATAAGTGGAGTCTATAGGGTTCAAACTTCGACCATTTTATATATTATGCAATGTCCCTTAGCAGCTGAGTTTAGCTCACGAGGGACGGGAAAAAATATTTTTAAACTCGCATTAGATGAGGATGCATTTTGGTGCACAAGCCTTTAAAAAGGAAGTTCATTCTTGCTTTCAGGTTGTGTGCTTGTCTTTGGGTTATATGAAAAGAACATAGTTCCAGAATTTATTATAACAAAGCTTCGTCTCATGATCACCTTCTTGACAGTATTAAACTTCATTCATGGTGGTGGTTGAAAGAGCATAAACCAAGTTTTTATTTTAATTTTCATTGTTGGTACTCTTCTCTGCTCTCTGTATAGGATATACCACTGTGTAATAGTGGCTCATGGTTCGGCGCTATTTGTTGTGTTTTGGACTCGTGTTTTTTATTTCCTTTAGGCACATCTTGTGCTTAACTGGGTTGGTTTCTTGTGCTTAACTGGGTTGGTTTCTTAATATAATTTTTTATTGGCTTCTTCAAAAAAAAAAAGATGAGGACGCATTTTAGATAACTATTTACATGTTTTTTACACATTAAACTGAAATATGAAATATTTTTCTATATTGGTTTTCTTAACTAGTATAGTATCAGAGGGCACTAGTTAGTTTTTCCCATATTTATATATCATTATTGCTTTTTTACTCATTATATTAATATTATTAAAGTTTTATTTTGTTGGTAATAATCATTGAAGCTTTCTTGATAAGAAAAATTATTATACCTTTTAAAAAATAATTTATTATTGTAAAAAAAATTATTAAATATTTTATAAAGGGGTTTTCTGGCACGTCTAAGAATTATTAATTTTTCATTTCCATAAGGGGAATGCTAACGAGTGCCCCTGGGGGCACTCTTTAAGGAACATATGTGGTATGTATTTATAAAAATGTGTATATTCAATGCATTGGAAATCGAAATATTTGAATTTTTAAAGAATAATTGCTTAGTTTTAAATACTTAAGGAGTGCCCTGTGAGCACTCGTTAGCAAGACTCTTTATATAATTGATTTTTTTTGTTACTGATTCATATTGGACCAAAGATATGCGTCATGAGAGTTGATTGAGGGGGTGAATACGATAGTTGTTGGTCATTTGATCCATATGGGAGGTGGTGTACTTGGAAACACTCCAACAATTAAGTACGGAAGAGTCATGGTGTTAGGTCATTAGTGTTATAAATAGTATACCTGGACCAGAACATGTGTTGTGAGTAAGGCTTTATAACATAAGGATTACAGATTTAGAGTCCAAACCTAGTTTCCTTTTTCCCATTTGGTGTGTTGAATTCCAATAAAAGATAGAGAGGGAGAAGGAGTTTCATTTTCACTTTCTCCAAACTCTCTCTTGTCTCTTCCTCTTCAAAAGTTGTCATTGTTGAAACGAAATATTTCAAGTTTTTTTTCCCATTAGAGGTGCAGTGTGGACAATTTGAATTAAATTCACATATAGTTGCGGTACTTATTAACATGTTTTGCATGAAATCTCAAGAAACTCCTCCAATTTATTGTAAACTAGTATACCCGTGCCCAGCACGGGAAATTAACGTACTTACAAAATTTTAATAAAAAATATTATATTAAATTGAATGAAAATTATTTTACTCAACCACATTTTAACGTCAACCATTATCACACTTTCTGCCCAAAATTAAAACCAGATGTTACTGGTGTAACCACGAATTTGTGGTGGTTTGATCGACCATCAAACCCCAATTGGGGTCACTCAACATCGTCTAATGCAACGACAACGCCTCATCATCGTCAACATCACTTATTGCTTTGTTGTCTCTCTAAATGTGTTAGTGTTGTTTGATTTGCTCGTTCACCTTTATAAGTGTGGTGCATCTTGCTTCCGGGTTCGTTGTGGCGTCTATAGGTGTGGTGTTTATCGCATCTGGGTTCGTTATCAATACAAGACAAAACTGAAGGTGAGAAAATCACAAGAAGAGGGGGGGGGGGGAGTTTGAATTGTGTTAGCTTTTTCTTCGTTTCTCCTACAGATGTCACAGTTCAGAAGCAGATAACAATCAGCTTCTGAAGTAGTGATTAGGAACTAAATGTGCAGCGGATAAAAACATAGTAAGAGAGAGAGAGAGAAGAAAGACACAAAGCAATTATACATGTTCCTTCTACAAACCGGAAGTAGTCATGTCCCCCTTGCATTTCCAAGGAGAGTTCACTAAAATGTAATCTCAAATTACAAGTACTCAAGCACACAAGCAAGAGATTTCATATGCTCAAGCACACAAGCAAGAGACTTTCCTATGCTCTAGTACAACTACAAGAGACTTACAAATGCTCAAGCACACAAGCAAGAGACTTACAATCAAACAAACTTACAGAGAAATATGTCTGAGTTTGAACACTTGATATACAATCAGTGGTGTTCACAATACAAAACAGAAACAGACTCTTAAGACTCTTAATACTATAGAATTTCTAAAATGTGAGCTTTGCTAAGAAATTCTAAGTAACAATGAAAACAGAACAATAACACAGTATGAACTTTGAATTGTTGAGAGTCTAGCTTTTGTATCTGTATACGTTGTGGATTCTTGTATTGCTTGTATATCAGTTGTAATGTGTTATCCAACTGGTAGGTCTTCATTCCTTTATATAGAGGTGTGAAGAGATACGTTGGAACTTGACAGCAACACAAAAAGAGTCGTTTGAAGCTTGTTGATAATCACCAATGATCCTTTGCCTAATATGGTTATTGTCCTATAAAGGATCAATTTCAAATCCATTCCTTGTATGAAGGAACATTTCTGCAAGCAGAGCTGTTATCCTTGTCTTGTTGCAAAGCACGACCAAAGTAGTGGAGAAGGTGGTTGTATAGTTCGTACATTTGTCCTTTTTCAACGCTCTTGATAGAATAAGCATCCATTGCTTTCAAATTTCATTTCAAGGCCGTTGTTACACTTCTTTCGGTCTTTAGCAACTCTTAGGCATGATTAAATGAGATTCCAGCTTTTGAAGCTTTAAGTTCTTCAGCTCCTAATGAACAGCAGCTTCTAGTGATCTTGCTTCTGATGAACTGGCTTCTAATGACGTCATCACTTCAGGAGCGCTTTGAACTTCAGGAGCACTTTTCTTCAGGAGCTCCAAGCTTCATTTTTGTTGATTCTTTTGCTCTCTTTTGTTCTTCCAGAACCTTATAAAGATATAACATTTTGTCTATGGTCCTGTACACTTGAACAAATATTAGCATATCCAATTGACAATTTTTAATACCTTGTTATCATCAAAACTCTAAGGGTAACTAATTGTTAAACACTATTCGTTTCAACAATCTCCCCCACTCTAAGGGTAATGTTTGTAAAACGTATTTTGTTCCAACAGAAACTGGAGGTACAACCTCGACTTTGGAATTGCTAGAAGGAACTAGAGGCGGAGCCTCAACTTTGGACCTGTCAGAAGGATTCCCAACTATAGTGGAACCTAAACTTTGACATTGACATAATCATCTGAAACTTGAGGTGAAACTTCTGACTTCACATCAACAAGAGATTCACAGTGTGAGGTGGAAAAACATATGGGGGTTTAATTGGAACATCCATATCTGAAACAGTGCAAACAAATCTTATAAAAAAAAATGGTATGTTTCCATAAATACACAGTTCTGATTATATAATCTGAACAGTGCCAGACTGGGTGACGTGATTTGATGAAACTCTCTTGTATGATATTATTTCAATCATTTTAATGTTTTTCAGTAGAGTTTTTAAGGAGTTTTAGACTGTTTGGAGGTTGCAATAGTAAAAGAAGTTAAGATTTGAAGTTTAGAAATATGCCACGATTTAAAGATATCGCGACACGATCTTGTAGATAAAATGATGATTTTAATTCTGGAAAAAATGTGGCCCGATTTGAGGTCAACATGCCACGATTGGAGAAGAGCCAAAAGATTAATTTGGAAATGCAAGAAAATTGTGCCATGATTTTCAGCAATGTGGCACAATTGTACTATTAAGACGCTAGACACATAGGATTATTTCGTAATCGTGGCACGATTTCTCAGAATATGGCTTAAATTTTCAGTTACATAACCATATCTACAAAAAACAAACTTCATTTTTTTTAAGCAGGAGTTCAATTTGGGAGCTTGGAAGTCTTATCCTGCAGAATAGGACCAGAGAACTTAAAATGGATCATCAACCTACTCATAGTGTATCCTGATTTATGTAATGTCTCCAAATCTTTTAGTTATTTATCTTATAGTCATGAGTAGCTAATTTAACTCTGATTAGGTCTTGGATGAATCTATTTTAAGTTGTTTGAACCATGTGATTGTATTAACTTTGTTAAATGCAATTACTATCCCAGTTCTATTCACAATTATTTGTGTTTAATGATTTTTATATATTGATCACATATGAAATGAATCTAAATATCAATTGACTATTAGCCCTAATTATTGAATTTGATCTAATGGTTATTTTTAACCTAACAGGTCACTTTAGAGATAAAGGATTGTTAGGTTATGATTTAGAAATTAACGTTCCATTAAAACCTTCAACGATTACGGACTCACCTAAGAGATTAGGGGGTTGTAACCTTAGCAGAGGGTTTTTGAGTCAAGAGATTGATCAAAATTATTTTGTTGATGTATCGTGAAACTAATAGAATAATTGTAGAAGATACGTACAATTTACCAAACAACAAGCAATATAAGATTCGAAAGATCTGATCACCTTTTTATCTTGCAATTATAAACCATTTTATTTGAATTTTACAATTGCTAAGATTACATCATGATTAAAGTGAAAATGCATAGAAATCGAATTAGGAAGGTTTTGGAAAATAGTTTATATAAAGTCCATTGATGTTTGGAATATGCTAAGAAATCAAGTTTTCAAGAAATAAGGGTGTTTTTTGGAGAGGTATGGAGTGGAATGTGAGAATATCTCTGGATATTAATAACTAAGCAACCATTTCCTCTCTAAAAAATATAACCAATAATTTAATCATTTATTTCTCAGGTGTTGCATGTGTTCTCATTTCTACATCTGTAGTCTCTCTTGATTGTTGTTTTTTACTTTATTTGATGTGAAAAAGTTTTTATGTTGAGAAGTAAGGGTTTATTGTGGCAAGTGTGATGGGTGTGATGTGGGCCTAATGAGAAAGGTTGTATGATGTGTGGGTCAAGTGGTCAAAATGTCAACTTATATTATATTATACCTACTCAACAAAATTTCTAAAAAATTTGTGCAGGCACGTGCCCATAGAGAAATGATATTTGTACAACCACTTTATGACAATTTTTGTGACAACTTTATCTCTCATACTCACATTATGTTTTTACTTTCTCTTTCAATTGCTTTGGTTTTTGTGTCAATACCTCTTTTTCTTTGTAAAATTATGGTTGTCTTAAAAGTTATCAATTAAATGGTTGTTCAAATAACACAACTCGTGCCCATATACCCTCCTACATGCATCTGTCCATGTATATATATGAGTTTTTTTTTTATTATATAGTCCGAAATGGGAAACCATACTCCAAATTATATAATCCGATTTGGGTTTTTTTAAAAGAAAAAAATAAGGTGAATGGCTAGACACTGGCAAATGGGAAAGATATACATTTCTAATTTTATAATATAATACAAAAACCGTTAAATACATTTCAGATTATAAAATCTAACGAGGTAAAATAGGTTAAACATACATACTGAATCCATTAGGTAGAATATAGGAAATATTGTTAGGCAAGCAGTATAGTTTTTTTTTTTTTTTTGAGGGAAGCAGTATAGAATTATCTATTGCTTCTATAAAGCACTGTACTTTATGTTTTGCTCTGAACTTATAATTCAGAGAGAGTTTCATTCATATCAGAATATCTGCAAGCTGAAACAATTTAACTAGTTTACCCCATACTGCCTCCCTGTGCTTCATCTCTGTCCCAAGGTAATATACCCAGACACTAGCTGCAAAAATCTCCTCAATATAGAGCTCCTGCAGAACCAGCATTGCCTCTTAAAAGCTCCTCTATCAGAGCTAAATATGAGTTATATCTCTATAAATATGTTGTAATAAGATACTAGAAAAAAGATACTAAGGAAGAAATTATATGTGAACAACAATAAAAGGTATAGCGTGTCATGTATGCATACCAATATAATTCAAACTAAATAAATATGTCAAATTTAATACGTTTTGACATTTGATTGTTAGACATCTTTAATTAGTTAATATTAGTGTATGCTACTTTTAAGTAGGATTTCTCAATATTATATCCATATACAACAAAGTCGTTATACATTTTACTAAAATAGCAATGTTCTAACTTTAGGATAGTAAAGATAATAAGAAAAAAGAGCAAACACAAGCTAACTATTTTTTCTTCTTTAAAATTATTTTTAAAAAAAGAATAATTTGGACAAGTATATATTCAAGCTCCCTATTATTCGTGCCTTTGATCATATATCTATTTCCTACTATTGTATGAGTGGCTAATACTTTAGTGTCCTCGTTGTAATTTAAATCTTTTTGACAAAAATACCAAACGCGTGTCTATTATAGCTTAGTATATATTATTGATTCTTAACCTCCACCTTTCTATTTTTCTTGTATATATATAAAACCCTTTCATCCCTGTCTCCTCCATTTTTTCCCTTTCTGCTAGGGCTTAATTTTTTGTTCCCCTGTGTTTGTGTTTGCTGCAACACAAACACAGGAGTGAACCACAATAATTAGTTATTCACATTCGTCATTTAATGTGTTTGGAAACACGATGGTAAATTAACTCTGTTATTCATATGGTCGCATCGCAAATCCAAGCACACATTTAATTAATTGGTTTGATATTGTCTATCAATGGAGAAGACCTTACGAGGCAACGGAACTGTCTCACTTTCATTTAATTCCCAGGGGGTGTTGGAAATTTGTGTAAAAAATGATAGAAATGTTGGCTCTTATGGCATATTCCTTGGAGATAATCCATTCGATTTCCCCCTTCCAGCAACATTGTTCCAAATCATCCTTATTATCGTCATCTCTCAAACTCTTTACTTTCTCCTCAGGCCATTACGAACACCAAGATTCATCTGCAATCTCATCGTAAGTTCCAACAAATTAACTCTCCTCCATTCATTTCATCAATGGATCACAATCACTACATTTTTCTTTTTTCTTTTCCATTACCTCCTTTCTATTTTTTTGTACCTGTTCTAATTTTAGACTAATTATATTTATAGCTTAATTAAGCATGTGTTAACTTATAGATAGTTATTACTATTATTTTATAGAAGCTATTGACAAAAGAAAATTAAAATAGGATTATATTGAATTATGAGAAAATCAATAATACCTCGGACAACTTATATTATTGATAATTGGATTTATATAGCTGATAAGAAGAAAAACCTACTACTGTGACAAACTAAACTGGTATAACTAACTTTTATATCTGATAATAGTCTTTAAATTTATGTTTAAGTAAAAAATGTGTGCAGGGTGGAATTATTTTGGGGCCATCACTTCTAGGGAAGAACGAGAGTTATTGGAAGGCCTTGTTTCCCCCAAGACAATTTGATGTTTTAACAGTGTTGTCATTACTCGGAGCTATATACTTTTTGTTCTTGATTGCACTGAAAATGGATCTACTAATGACTATAAGAGCAGCAAAAAGTACTAGCCTACTTGGAATATTACCCCTCATGGCTACTTTTACGGTTTTATCATTACTCCTAAAAAAATTTTATGTACCACACAACCCTCATCTCAATTTAGAAGCTTCGCGAACAGCATTAAGTGCTACGATAGCATTCAGTAATTTCCCTGCAGTGTCCGATGCTTTGATAGAACTTAACCTCATAGCAACTGAATTAGGACAGATTGCATTGTCTTCAGCCACACTCAATGACTGTATACAATTTTTCTTCATAGTATCACACCGTATAGTGGGGGATCACACTCGTGAATTAAAATTCTCAATCATGGGATTTGTTTCTTGGATATTGTTCATGTTTTGCAGTTTCTATATTTTACAGCCAATGATGAACTTGATTGCACGCAGCACACCAGTTGGGAAACCAGTAAACCAAATGTATGTTGTGTTTATTCTTCTTGGTGCTTTAGTTATGGCTGGTATTACTGACATGATTGGGCTAACATTTCTTATTGGACCATTGATTTGGGGTTTGATTATTCCGAGTGGACCCCCTTTAGGGACAACATTGGTTGAAAAGTGTGAACTTATCATCTCAGAATTTTTGTTACCTTTCTTCTTTGTTTATATTGGCATGACCACAAATTTGGCTGCACTTAATGATTGGCGAGAGTGTATTACTATGCAACTTATCTTTTTTGCTGGAGACATAACAAAGGTGGTTGCTTGTGTGTTGGTTTCTATGATATATAACATTAAGCCTAAGCATGGCACGGTGCTTGGCCTCATGTTGAACATCAAGGGCATACCTCACCTTATAGCTTTTAGTAAATTGCACCAACTCAAGGTACGCAATAGTTTAAATACTTAATTAATCTTATATATCAGATATGGATCCATAGTAGTAATATTTTTTAGAATTATTCAAAAAAGGTGAAAATTTATAGGAATAAAATATAAAATTTATCTTTGATTAAACATTGACAAGTACATTACAAACAAACTATGTATATGTTTTTTTAATGATAATAAATGTCAGTATGTAAATTGTTTGTATATTAGTATTCTTTTTTTGCAAGACTTGAACCTTGAATCTTGAACTCTTAAACTCTTTTTAATCCTTTAGCTATCAGTTGAGTTATCCAACCCCAAACTACGTATATGTTGTCTTTAATTTTAGTTTTTGATCCTATTTGTTTTTTATTGTAGTTTTAGACAACAAATTAACAAATTAAATTTATGTTTGCAGCTATTGGATGATGAAACATTGGGTCACTTGCTGATAGGTATGGTGCTTACAACTTCAATCATCACACCCCTCATTAAGTTGCTATACAAGCATCGTCCTCGAGTATTAAATTCATCAAGCATATTTGATGAAGAAATGAGAACAATCCAAAACACTCCAAGAAATTCAGAGTTTCGCATTGTTACTTGTTTACATAGTGAAGGAAACGTTCGTGGCATGACCGCCCTAGTGGAAATTTGCAACCCAATACAAGAAAGTCCCTTATGTGTCTTTGTAATTCATCTCATCGAGCTCTTAGGAAAAAGTGCATCAATTTTACTTCCTATAAATTACAAGGAAAACAGAAAATTTTTGTCGGTTAATTACCCCAACACAAACCACATCATGCGAGCATTTGAGAATTACGCTAATAACTCATGTGGTCCTGTAACTGTTCTTCCGTACATCAATGTAGCACCTTATAAGAGCATGCTTGATGCTGTTTGTAACCTAGCACAGGACAAAATGGTTCCTTTTATTGTGATTCCTTTTCATGAAAATGATCATATTGACCTTCATGGACACGTGTCAACGTCTATTCGAAAGTTGAATACTAGGTTTCAAGCACATGTTCCATGCACGTTGGGGATATTAGTGGATAGATACTCAAAACTTGGTGTGAGTAATGATCACACAAAACCTTATTTTCATGTTGGGATATTTTTTATTGGTGGGCCTGATGATAGAGAAGCATTGGCATTGGGGATTCGAATGTCGGAGAGACTGAATATGAAGGTGTCTTTGTTTAGGTTCATTGTGACAAACAAAAAATATGTGAATAGAATTGATTCAAGTAGAACAGGTACACTAGATGAAGAACAAGAGGAAATGTTGGATGAAGGTTTGATTGATGAGTTTAAGAGTATGAAATATGGGATTGGGAAAGTTTCTTGGTATGAAATTGTGGTGGACGATGCAGTTGAGGTAATGGATGCAATTCGTGGTTTGGAAGGAGACTATGACCTTGTGATGGTAGGGAAGAGGCATAATATTGGAAATTTGAAAGATGAAGAAATGGGAAATTTCATAGAGAATGTCCAAATTTTAGGAATATTGGGAGACATGTTGTCATCAACGGAATTCTGTATTGGAATGGTTCCTGTTTTGGTGACACAATGTGGTGGGGATAAAAGGGTTATTAACAAGCTTGATAGAGTAGGTTCAGGTTCAGTTAATGTCTCTCAGATAAGTGTAAGGAGTTGATAAATAAATTTTTTCTTCTCCTCCTTTTGAGTTTGTACATCTTTAATCTTTAAATGACATACAAACACCTTCAGGTATAAAATTGAAGGTCAGAAAAACAAATGAAGGATGAGTTGAATTGTATTAGCTTTTTAAAACTTGAGAAATGTTGAATCTCGCGAGAAAGTGGATTGCAAATTTGTCCCGAATTAGCATGCAACCATCCACTTTGCATTAATTTTATTAGTCAAAGCTTGCATTGTTATTTTTTTATGTAAAATTACATTATATAATTTTTTTTGAACAAGTGCATTATATAATTATTAATTGAGCTATATATACAAGACCACGACCACTTCACATCTAACTATTAATTTTTTGGTTTAATAGCAATTTTCGCCTCCTAACTTTCACAAAGTTGCGATTTTGGCCCCCTAAGGAAAAAAAAACTACAAAACCGCCCCTAAGTTTTGCAACTGTAGCAATTTTAGCCCCCAAGGCCAATTTTTGGTAAAAAATAAATAAATAACACGTGGTACCTCACTTAGGGTGCCACGTCAGCGTAGACCGAGTCAAAATTGGCATTGGGGGCCAAAACTGCCACAAATTCAAAACTTAGGGGGCGGCTTTGTAGTTTTTTCTTAGGGGGGCAAAATCGCAACTTTGGGAAAATTAGGGGGCTAAAACTGCTATTAAACATAATTTTTTATAGCTTCATATGCTTTTAATTGGATTGAGGCATTGAGCTATACGGTGACCTATGTTTTTTTTTTAATATAATAGCTGCACATATATGAAAGAAATGTAACAATAAGTGTATTCGGGATAATCGCGAGCAAAACGGTTCGGGAGATATAGCATCGCTCTTAAAAAAAATTCTAAGTGATTTACTTGTCAAAATCTAAATAAGTTCAGAGTCTGATTCAGGTTTTGAATGCAGCAGAAAAAACAAACACAAAGATAGAGAGAAAAGGAGAGATACAAAGCAATTATACTGGTTCCTCTCTTAAACTGAGAGTAGTCCAGTCTCCTTGCACTTCCAAGGGATTTTCAATATGATCACTAAAGATTACAACTGCTCAAGCACACAAGTAAGAGACTTCCAAATGCTCAAGCATACAAGCAAAAGATTTCTAATGCTCAATCACAACTTAAAGAGACTTCTCACAATTTAACTTAATAAAATAAAATATTAATTTTTGGTAATTTACACTTGAAATACAATCAGAGGAGGTGTAAGCAATTACAAAACAGATCAGTAAGACTCTTAAGACTAAAATTTCTAAGATATGAACTTGATAAGAAAATTTTAAATGTTTATACGCTTTTCAATTTGGCAGAGTAATGACACTTATAAAAATTGCAGAGTCTTTTTTAATTTCTTCAAGTCTTCAGCTCCTTATAAAAGGAAGGAATTGAGAGACATTCGAGAGGTGCCAGCGCATAAAACAAAGATGTACTTGCGATGAGTGCAATATAGAAAACTAGAGTTTGGTCTGTTTTGGTCATGCCATGAGAATGATCTCGAGGTGGGTATTTATAGCAATACTAGAAACTCTCAATTTTTTTGTACCAAAAAAATACTCTCAATTTTCCTGCAGAATTACATGCGGAATCTGGTGAACAAATCGCAGGAAACATGTTGCCTGTGGAATTTGCCAAGGATTTGCACTCCCAGGTAATACCTGCGTGCGTAATTGTTCCTGAGGATTTTAGAAACCGCAGGAAACCTTTGGTCAGAGTGGAAGAAGTTCCCCTGCTTGTAAATGTTTCCTGCAAACATACCGCAAGTAATTCCATAGGTAAATCCGCAGCATAGCTGTTTCCGCAGGTAAATCCTCAGGAAACTGAACCAATTCGCAGAAAAATCCGCAGAAAAATCCGCAGGAAAGCTGCCACAACCATTTATTTTCTATTAATGAATGCCAAAAACCATATTAAAAGACATTTTTAATTATTTTTTTGATAAAGAAGTTTATCAGAAACTATATTGAGTCAAATTTGTGACATAGCATATGTTTTATTTAAAATAACATATAAGGAGTAAAAGATCCAAAAATAGCATACACTAAAAAAAAAAACCAATGGCCATAAAAACTTGTTCTTTGTAACAAAAACATTAGTCATAAAATACATCAAGTCTCCATGAATATGAAGCTGCAAAATATGCATAACAAACATTTCAACAAACACTAAAATATGACAAAAACACTCCAGTCATAGTTGGGAACATGATTCATGTTGTGGAAGAAACTACAATGTAAAATTGCACTGTCTTCTGCTCTTAGTCTTGCAGCTTGCTCTTTTGGCAATTGTTTCTCAAGCCTTGTAATGGCCTCCTTCAACTTTACTGAATCTACGAAACCATATGATTGATCAAACACAAAAAATACTAGGAGAAATATTCAATTATGTAAGATATATCTCATATTCTACCATGTGAATACTATTTTGAGAGGCTAAGATCTTCTACATAAAGTTCAAACTTTGAACAAAAACGTACAATTCATAACCATACTACTAATAATACACATATTTTCGACAATAACATCAAACTGATGGAGCAAATTACTTCATATGCTAATATATGTGAAAAAAGGCAGTTGTATGTTAGCCTAGTTTGGATAGTTTTTTCATGCTAATCTCCTATCATCCATTTCTCAAGGAACAACATACTTACTTTTCTGTCTGCTTGAGCCGCCTTTAGGAACCTTCTCATGAAAACATATGATGTTGGTACAGATATGTTAAACTTCAATGCATTGATCATCACCTTCTCCTGCAAAATTTTACACACAAATCTCAGTTACTTGTCATTGGAATTTTTAGAAAAATATATGTGTGTTACCGCAATATAAGATTAAGGTTTAGGTTTTTTATGTCTCTGCAGTCGCTCCACAAATGCTAGTATAAAGGTAAAGATTTTCAATGTTGAGGCAGAAACCGAAGAGGACCACAGTTTTAAAACCTTGGTTGTGATATTGAGTGGCTCCACAAATGTTATAAATGACAATAAGCAAGCAAACAAATGTTACAATTTCCAGAACTTCTTTCCGGGTGTATGCTCTGTCAGATATAAAAATTAGATCTCCAACCACAGACACTGAAACTTCCTCATACTTGCATGCCAAAAGCATTTCCAGTAGACCATAAGACCAACCAACTGAAGCTTCTTTCTTACCACAGATTGCTTTTCCAAAAATATGTCTATTAGATCAACAGTGAGATATGTTAAACTTCAATGCATTACCATCAAGATAAGTCCATCATCATTTTAGCAAAGCTAGCATGGTAATAAGATGAAAAATTCCATTATTTCTGATCTATAACGCACTGACATAGAGATCTGACATGACAGAGACACCGTGACATGTAGATGTAGATACCGATGAAAATTTAATTTAAGAAAATAATAATTGAATTTAACCACACCTGATTGTCTAATAGCTTCGTTCATACATAATGTTGCACAAAGAAGTATTCGAGATTGTTCCAGGAAGAGGTGGGACCAGGCCGACCTAACTTCCCTTGAAGAAACTGAACATTAGTTTTCTAGCATCCTAAATAATTGTTATTACAAATGTGTAAACAGCCGCTAGTCTACTGGAGGTTATGTATTCGACCATTGATAACAGTCTTTTATCTTTTGAATGAATTAATAATGGTCTTTTATCTGTGTTTTACTTTTTTCCTTCTCTCTCTCTTCCTTAGAACTCTCACTAAATGATTGTGATACACCCAAGTTATTTAGCTAGAAAAATCAATTTTCAATGATCTTTTAACTATGGATGAACTACAAAATAGCAAGGAAACATAAAAATCTAGATGTCGATTAGCTAGGAAAGGTTGTGGAGCTAATTTGCCATCCATTCCATGCTACGTCCGCTTCAGTAGCCAATTCAAAACAAATACGTAGCTAACACATGTTTGCTACAAATTATCTACGATTTAGCTTCAATGTGATTCGTAGCAAATGACCAATTTTCTTGTAGTGTGTATGCATTCCAATATAATTTAAACTAAATAAATATGTCAAATTTAATACGTTTTGACATTTGATTGTTAGTCATCTTTAATTAGTTAATACTCCCTCCGTCCCTTAATGTAGGCACCCATTGCCTTTTTCACTTTTATTAAGAAAAGTTGTCAGTGTAATTAATGTGTCTGTTTTGTGTGTTAATATTACCAAATTGTCCTTTGGTTGTATGTGTATAAAATTTGACTTTTCATATTTCAAGATAAGTTAGTAGTATTAATTAGGGGTATGTTTAGGAAAAAAAATAATAAATACATCTAGTAATTTGAAAAGAGGTTTACATTTAAGGACAAAAATAAAGTCAAATGGATGTTTAGATATAGGGACGGAGGGAGTATTAGTGTATGCTACTTTTAAGTAGGATTTCTCAATGTTATATCCATATGCAACAAAGGCGTTATACATTTTGCTAATTAAAATAGCAATTTTCTAACTTTAGGTTGAATCAATTTATTATTCAATAATAATAAGAAAAAAGAGCAAACACAAGCTAAATATATATTTTTTCTTCAAAATTATTATTTAAAAAAAAAATTAATTTGGACAAGTATATCTTTTAGCTCCCTATTATTCGTGCCTTTGATCATATATCTATTTCCTACTATTGTATGAGTGGCTAATACTTTAGTGTCCCCGTCGTAATTTAAATCTTTTTGACAAAAATACCAAACGCGTGTCTATCATAGCTTAGTATTACTGATTCTTAACCTCCACCTTTCTATTTTTCTGGTATATATATAAAACCCTTTCATCCCTGTCTCCTCTATTTTTCCCCTTTCTGCTAGGGCTTAATTTTTTGTTCACTTGTGTTTGTGTTGGTTTGTGTTTGCTGCAACACAAACACAGCAACACAAACACAGAAGTGAACCACATTAGATATTCACATTCGTCATTTAACGTGTTTGGAAACACAATGGTAAATTAAGTGTGTTATTAATCTGGTCGCATCGCAAATCCGAACACACACATTGAATTAATTGGTTTAATATTTATCGATCAATGGAGGAGACCTCACGAGGCAATGGAACCGTTTCACTTTCATTTAATTCCCAGGGGGTGTGGGAAGTTTGTGTAAAAAATGATAGAAATGTTGGCTCTTATGGCATTTTCTTGGGAGACAATCCATTCGATTTCGCACTTCCAGCAACAATGTTCCAAGTCATCATTGTTATCTCCATTTCTCAAACTCTTTGCTTTCTTCTCAAGCCATTACGAACACCAAAATTCATCTGCAACGTCATCGTAAGTTCCGACAAATTAACTCTCCTCCATTCATTTCATCAATGGATCACAATCACTAGATTTTTCTTTTTTTTCTTTTCCATTATCTCCTTTCTATTTTTTTGTACCTTATTCTAATTTTAGACTAATATATTTATAGCCTAATGAAGCATGTGTTAACTTATAGATAGTTATTACTATTATTTGATAGAAGCTATTGATAAAAGAAAATTAAAATAGGATTATATTGAATTCTGAGAAAATCAATAATATCACGGATACATATAAGACTTATATAGCTAATAAGAAGAAAAACAACTTACTAGTGTATTAAACTAACTAAGTATAACTAACTTTTATATCTGATAATAGTCTTAAGTTATGTTTGTGTGAAAAATGTGTGCAGGGTGGAATTATTTTGGGGCCATCATTGCTAGGGAGGAACGAGATGTACTGGAAGGCCATGTTTCCCCCAAGACAATCTGATGTTTTAATAGTGTTGTCAATACTCGGAGCTATATACTTTTTGTTCTTGATTGCACTGAAAATGGATCTACTAATGACTATAAGAGCAGCAAAAAGTACTAGCCTACTTGGAATATTACCCTTCATAGCTTCTTTTATGGTTATATCATTACTCCTAAAAGTTTTTTATTTACCACAAAACTTCCCTCATCTCAAATTAGAAGCTTCGCGTGGATCATTAAGTGCTTCGATGGCAGTCAGTAATTTCCCTGTAGTGTCGGAATCTTTGATGGAGCTTAACCTCATAGCAACTGAATTAGGACAGATTGCACTGTCTTCAGCCACACTCAATGACTGTATACAATTTTTCATCATAGTATCACACCATCTATTGGACCTTCCTGAATTAAAATTCTCAATCATGGGATTTGGTTCTTGGATATTGTTCATGTTTTGTAGTTTCTATATTCTACGACCAATGATGAACTTGATTGCACGCAGCACACCAGTTGGGAAAGCAGTGAACCAAATGTATGTTGTGTTTATTCTTCTTGGTGCTCTAGTTATGGCTGGTATTACTGACATGATTGGGGTAACATTTCTTATAGGACCATTGATTTGGGGTTTGGTTATTCCGAGTGGACCCCCTTTAGGGACAACATTGGTTGAAAAGTGTGATGTTATTATCTCAGAATTCCTGTTACCTTTCTTCTTTGTTTACGTTGGCATGAAGACAAATTTGGCTGTACTTCAAGATTGGGGAGAGTTCGTAACTTTGCAACTTATCTTGTTTGCTGGAGACATAACAAAGATAGTTGCTTGTGTGTTGGTTTCTATGATATATAACATTAAGCCCAAACATGGCACAGTGCTTGGCCTCATGTTGAACATCAAGGGCATAACTCACCTTATAACTTTTAGTAAATTGCACAAACTCAAGGTATGCATTAGTTTAATTAATGTGGTAATTGTGATGTCCGTAGTCTGTATGAAAGATACACTTTCAGCGACTCACAATCAAATCATATGAGTGATTTTTGAAGTAGTTAGGATTTAAGTCAAGCATGATTAATGATTTAACGTTTAAGATCAATTGACGGTGCCATTTTTTTATACAATGTATATAAATAAATACTGAGTTAATCTTATATAGTGCTTATTAGATGCATAAAAATTTAGAGACTTAATAAAAAAATATTATCTTTGATTTCTTTATTAAACTTAGTAACAAAGTAAATTTCAAACATACCATGTATATGTTGTCTATAATTTAAGCTATTGATCGTATTTGTATTTGATTATACCTTGTTTATGTTTGCAGCTATTGGATGATAAAACATACAGTCACTTGGTGCTATGTGTGGTGGTTACAACTGCAATCGTCACTCCCCTCATTAAATTGCTATACAAGCATCGTCCTCGAGTATTAAATTCATCAAGCATATTTGATGAAGAAATGAGAACAATCCAAAACACTCCAAGAAATTCAGAGTTTCGCATTGTTACTTGTTTACATAGTGAAGGAA
>Ga0228710_1002705_pt1 | contig 28101 bp, 7 predicted proteins | sample MedpolnodulmetaG_FD_177995 | JGI IMG/M metagenome (GOLD analysis project Ga0228710, IMG submission 177995) | Root nodule microbial communities from Medicago polymorpha collected in Santa Monica, California, United States - pink nodules | ecosystem: Host-associated > Plants > Roots > Nodule... | reverse complement strand
TTATAAAAATTTTTTTTTTTTTTTTTTTTAATAAAAAAAAAAAAAAAAACCTCTTGCTATTTAATACAGTGATAAAGAATTATGGATTTTATTTAATTGGGTAAAAAAAAACTTATTATGGATTTTATTAAATTATGTGAGAAGGCAGACGATGCTTCAATATGTGAAAGACTCATCATCACTGTGAAGCATTACATGCTCTTAAATGTTTTTAACTGTGTTAAACATTTTTAATTTTACTACTTATTTATGTTTTTTTAAAACAAAACTCTTTTATGTTTTTAACATAGTTAATATATTTCTACCAAAAAAAAAACATAGTTGATATATCTTTTGAAGCATTTCCAAACTTTTACATGATGAAATGCTTCATTATTTTATTAATCAAATAGTATTCCCTTCCCAATGAAAGTTTTTTTCTTTGAAAAAAATCCTTTTAGGAAAATTCAAATCTATATAAATTAGAGTTTCTTTTAAAAAAAAAATCATAATGGTGGTCGGACCCTTTGTTATGCTTGGGTTTCGACTGACCGTGTTTTTGTACATATTTTAACTGATTGATTGTATTTTGGAGTGACCTTTTTAGTATACCTTGTGCTAAAGAGGTTCCATTGTCGTAGTAATATATTCCATTTTTTATTCTTAAAAAAAAATAGGGGTTATCACAATCAATTATTTTGTGAAAATATTTGTTTTTTTCCTCGCATTTTAATAAAGCATTATCATAAAAAAGTTAAATAATACATTTTCTTTTCAAAGGAACGTAATAACGAAATTATACTTTTCAAAAGAAACAAATAACAAAATTATACACACTGAGTTATGAAAATTTGCAGATTATAATTTGAACTCTAACATATCTAATATCTTTGCGAACTTTTTTTTAGCAAGTCTTTGCGAACTTTTAACATTTGTAAAGATTAATAAAACATTCACTACCAAAAAAGAATTAATAAAACATTGTTTTAAAACTTTTCTATACCCCTCCCTCAAAAAAAAACTTTTCTATACCCCAAATCTTTTATATGCTTTTTTTTTAGGGAGGGAAACTTTTACATGCTATCATAGGACAAACACGATTACACATTCGTGTAAAGTTAATTTACACCGTTTTCTCTCAAAAATTACCTACGGAAAGTGCTTTTGTGGCTTTTGAATTTGAGTTTTACTCGAATGACAAAAAGAACTAAATATCAAGCTAGCGTTATACCTCAAAATTTAGTACTATTTTAAATGTTTGTAGAAAGTTTTTTTTTTCTTTATCAAAGTTCGGTAAAATTTTATCGGAAGATAAACTAATAAAGTTGTTCATTTGTTTTTTTTTTTTTAGAGAAAAGTTGTTCATTTGTTAACCAGAGTTACATTGTCTATTTGTCTTTATCATAGCACATATTATTATATTTTAACATGTGTTATAACTATTTGATGAATAAAATGATTTAAGTTTGTGTTTGTCAAAAAGAATATGTAAAATTTATTTACATTGGATTAGTGAGATATGTACAACGATTTTATGATAATTTTTAGAATCTCCTTTTTTTATCTCATAAAATAGTTGTACAAATATTATGTTACATTATTCGCTATTTTTATTTTCCTAATTCATTTCTGGCACAGAGTTTTTTTTGTGGTGGTCAGAGTTCGAACCTCAAACATTACATATTTTATGTACTATTCATATCATCTGAGTTAAGCTCACGAGGACAGTGTAACACTGAGTTTTATTTTAATTTTTAATCTCATTTGATTACAAATAAAAAAAATACAATTCTCTAGTGTCAATTTACTTGGGTTGAGTCCATAGAGTTATAGTATGGCTTTAAATGATGTCATACAAGTGGACTTATATCTTTTCTAATTAATTTGTTGGATTTGATACCGAGTTTTAAAAAATTAATAAATAAAAAATGTAATAGATTTTTTATTTTTTAAAGAAAAAATTTTAATAGACTTGTAACCAAAAAAATAAGTTTAATAGAATTATTTTTTAGCAAGTTCTTTTTTTGGTTACAATCACATATTAGTATTGATATAATGCAAAAATAATAAAACCTGATTGGACCAAAATCTTACAATGACGTGCATCGTCACTTTCTGATGTAACAATCATCAATAAAATAAAAACGAAGGTTTTTATTCAGTGCGCAAATTCTCAGTTTTTTTCTTCTTCTCATCTGGGTCAAGCGAAGTCTCAGCGAAGAATTCGAAACATGGCAACCAAAGGACAGAAGAAAGCGAATCTGTTAGATCACCATTCAATCAAGCACATTCTCGATGAGTCTGCTTCTGAGGTTCCTTCATTAAACCCTAATTTTTTTGATCTTGTTGATTTTTGATGAATTTTGCGTTTGATTGAGTTTTCTTTTATTAATTGGGATTGAATTGGTTTAAATTTTGGATTGTAGGTTATAACGGGTCGTGGGTATGTTGAGGATGTGAAATTGAGCAATATTAGGTTGTTGCTTGGGTCTGTTATCATCGTCATTGCTCTCTTTGCTCAGTTTTACAAGAAGAAGTTTCCGGAGAATCGCGATTTTCTCCTTGCTTGCATTGCCTTATATCCTTTACATACCTTTTATTTATTTACTGTGTGTATATGTTTATGTGTGTGTTTAATTTTAAAAAATATGTATATGCTTGATGATATTGCCTAGTGAGAGAAAAATTGGATTTTTTTTGCTTAGTGTTGTCAAATAGCGGATATAATGTTGCTATAGGGTAGCCGACTTTTAACAAATCACTTACACAGACACAGACATGGACACCAGAGACGACGCTACATGTCGATATCAGTACTAATTTAAGAAAATGGCATAATTGAATGAGATCACTTGTGTCGATGTTGTGTCAGTGTCGGGTACGGCTTTGAAACAGAAGTGCCGGTGTTAAAGAGCAAACCACTATTGTTTCACAATACGAGATTTAAAAATTAAAAAAAAAAAAAAAAGAAGTGTTTTGAAATAACAATTATAGGAGAACTATATCATTGTAACCCAGTGGAATTTGAACAACTATTGTCTGTGATTTGGGATTGACAGTGCTGTTTTTGTTATGGTTTGGATGGGAATAATTGGATAAGTAAATATCTAAATTATGGATTTTTTAAAATGAGAACTCTTGTTTGTATGTAGGAGTGTGTGTGTGTGTTCAAATTGAAAGGAGTGTGTGTGTGTGTGTTCAAGTTGTTGAGGTTGTTGGCTAAATGAAATTGATGATTTATGTGAAAAGGTATATGGGATTGTTTGTGTTTGTAAGTCGTACTCATTCTTCTGCTTCATTGTTATCCTTGACTCTCGTACGTATGTAGTCTTCAACTTGGTGTTGCAGCTGATCATATACACTAAGGAGAAGAATGCCATTCTGTTTACTTATCCTCTGACTGTAAGTTTCTGTGAACTTAGCTAAAGCACATTCCTTTAAATAGCTCCCTGTTTTGTGCACTGGTTCAATTGTTGTTTAATCTGACCATTTTAATCCACTTTCAACATATAGAAATAACATTTAAGAATTGTCGTATTTCTATAATCTATTGTGTGCCATTTTGTGTCTGTTAGAGATTGATTGTGACAAGAGTATACCTTTTTCTGACTGTTTCAATTAGCAAGTTTCTTTTGCTCTTTTGGAGAGACAAATAATGCTAATGTCTGGTTAGTTTATTTAGGACTGTGCTATAGTAAGGTATAAAGATACATACAAATACATTGATTTGAAAATGACTGTTTCAGCTCAATAACTATAACTATAATAAACATGAAACACTCATGCTAAACTGGGCTACACGAAATTGACAAATAGCTGAAACTAATCATGGTTTGATAAGCGAGTAATATTTATTTGATATTTAGTTGCATTTAACATTTTATTATGTATGGGCAAATAAATGAAGGCTATGGGACACTCTCTTTTCAACACTCACTTTCTTATTAGATGAAATCAATGTGGATCCTACCACTTTATGAGATCCATTCCCAAAGTGTGGGACTCACATTGATTGCACCCAATAAGAGAGTGGATATGTTAGAGTAAGTGTTGAAAAAAGTGTAGCAATCCTCTGGGTAAATATAATCCGGTATCATCACTCTATCATGTTCTCTACATCCTTTTGTTGAATTTCAATTTAAGTTGATAAAAGTTGCAGCAGGATAATTTTTCACATCCATGGGTTAAAAACAAGGCAACCAAACTATTTATGTACATTATGGCATGTCTTTAGGTTAAAAATTTGACCAGGATAGTGCCTTTATCTATGTTATTCTAACTTTCATTCATTTTCATATGAAATTTGAGTTGACCTAAACTACTAAAGTTCTTTATGGTTTTAGTTGCCTTGAATTTTAATTTGGATGTTGCTTCATTTTTCAATAGTGATTTAAAGAGGGTAAGTCATGACATCTATCGATTAGTGTCACATGTAATGATGCAAACTGTGTGGTGTAGACCGTAGATATCTCATGTTTTGTCTTTGTAGTGGCTACTGGTGACGGAATATATTATTTTCAGTTATCTAAAAAAGATTTAGGTCTGTCTTTGAACTGTGTCAACAAATCAAGTAATGCTTTTGATTTTATTCTCTCGGCAGAAGTTTAAGACATACATTAATTATGAGTATTGTGTGTTCCAACTTGGCTTTTATTTCTTCTTTTTTACAGGGTTCCTTTACCAGTACCGGTTTGGTAGTTTCCTCCAAATTACCCAGATTTTCTGACATGTATACGCTTACCATAGAAAGCGCAGATCCAAAATCAGTTTCTGCAAATGAACCAGTACATCTTACCAAAAGTGTTACCCAGTGGTATTTGTCTTTTTCTCTTCATCCCTTATATAATCATTCACACAGACACCAGACATATGAATCAGTATTCATGCGTGCACTGATTTTTTGGTAATCAAAATGCATCAATCTGTTTTTTGTTTGGATTCCAGGTTCACTAAGGATGGAGTCTTGGTTGAGGGCCTCTTCTGGAAGGATGTTGAAGCTCTAATCGCTCAATATACGAAAGAACCAAAGAAGAGCAAGTGATATGGAGTCATGAACTTAGTTCTGCAAAGAGCTTTTATGAGGATAAACATGTATTTGGATGTGGTTTACATTTCTATACATTTTCAACATTTAGAACGAAAGTGAGTAAATTAAGCTTTCAGCAACTTTAGAACACAATTAATTCCCATTTTTCATCCGTCTATTTTACAGGAAAAGGTTCCTATAACCATTTGATGGTTTATTTTTATTTTTTTTCTTATAAAGAAATCCATTTGATGGCTATGTTATAATATTTTATATTTAGACTATGCTTGGTAGAAAAAGAAATAGTTTGGTCTCTCTCCTCCCTTCCTCGGTCGATATCTACGGAAAATACCCCAATCCTAAAGGTTGTGTTGGGTGGCTAGTAACTAAGGGCTCTCATTTTGGGGGATCTCAACTTGAGGTGTCTAATCTTATGCTATCAATCTACTTTGGATTCAAGGTTTCATTAATCCATGGATTTTTTAGTCTGTTTTGGCCATGATTTCGACCAAAGGTGGTGGTGTTCTTTTTGTACACCATGCGTCTATTTTTTATTTTATTAAAAAATAGTTTAGATTATAATTTTTTGGAAATTACAAACTGGCTCCTCTCCTTTCCCATTACATCTCCAATCCCTCTGTCACCCTTATGTTCCTCCGACATTCTCAACCAAACTTGAATCCCACATGTAGTATTAGGTTGAATTATAATGCAATTACACTAGTTAAACTATAATAATCTAGACGTTTCGCCGATTTGATTTTTAGTTTGATTTTCAATAACATTGCCCTCAAGGTGAGTAGATCTAATCTCTATCGAGACCAAATTGGATTCCAAAAGTCGTGCTTGTTGGAAAATCTTATATGTAGTTGGAATGGTAAATTTATCGATGTTGTCTCTATTAAGGTGATTTTCATTATTGAGAAATCCTATCAGAGCTAGTTGAGATGTTCATGTGCTTGTAAAATGCTAACATTGTTCTCTAATACTATTATTCTACTAATGTCGTCACTAATTTGAGTGTGATAGAGTCTTTTTGCATGCATCCATATGCTCCGGTACATGTAAGGTGACAACATCCCGATGATAGGTGTATTTAGTTCTCGATGTAAGACCATTTAAATCTATGTAAGATTTTTGTGATAAATATTTTGAAGTTTTCATGATGCAAATACTCTAATGATGCTCTATCCTTAGAGTATCATTTATTAAAAGTCTTTGAAGATAATTAAAAAAAATTCTTTTAAGGTGTTTTTCATTAGCATCTTAGTTGTTCTGTCAATTATAAAATTGGCAGTTTGTACACAGTTTTAAGTGTGAAAAAAATGTGAATCTTGGAGGAGAACCAAAAGAATGGAATATTGGGAAACTAGAATTTACCAAAAGAGAAAATCCTTATGAATTAAAGGCTAAGGATCTGGATCGATTCCTTTTGAGGATAGAAACTAGGGTTGGGAAACAATTGTAAACACCTTGGATAAAAAAAATCATTAGAAAAACCGCTAGAGGAAGAAAAAAATGTAGAATTAAGTTTAAAGACTGACTCTTATTATTCCTTTTGTAATCTTTTTGTAAAGTTACTCTCTTTCTCCTCCAGAGTATGTCAATATTGGACCGAACTGACTAAACAATATTGTGTGTTGTTCTTCTTCTCTACTATTCTCTTATCTTGTTTTTTCGATTCCGTTGTGGTTTTGCTTTACACAGCTGTTAGACTTGTTTTTATCGCTTGCGACTGTTTTAACTATTAGTTGTCGGTGATCCTTACTTCTCATAACAAAATTTATTAATGTGACTTTTGATCCGAATTCACAACAACATTAATTTTAAAACTATTATAAAATCATATAATAGGAAAATGTCAATTTATGTTCTTGAAATATAAGTTAAGACACTAAAGATAAATATTTTTTTCTAAAATTGCGTATTTAATATTTAAAAAATTTAAAACAGTATCTTTTCAATAAAAAATCATATTTTTAGTTCTTTAACTTGTACTCGAAAAACAGGGGTCGTCCAAATTAACATGACCATATGCAAGTGTGTCAATATCAAAGCAAAAATGTGTTCATGCAAGTAGCATTACAGGGACCTACATGAAAGAGATATCCGTGAAAACGAGGGCCCATACATGTCATCAATGGTCCCCTGATAATATATTATTTTAATCCAGTCAGTCCCCACCACAGTAAACTCCTTAAAAGAAAGAGAAGAAAATAACTAAAAAGAAGATTAATAAGACAAGCCAGTTCATATTAAGCCACTGGACCACCATTCCACCAAGTCTATTACAAGTAATTGGTGTGTAATTGTATGTGGAGTGTTTTAAACTTTAGGATATCATTGTTCATTTTGTGCTTGATGTGCATTTTTTTAATCAACGCCTCTTTCTTTGATTAAATTAATTGTCATTTTTCTATGATATATATTTGAATATTTGTTGTATTATTGAATCTATTTCTACATGTAATAAATAGTTAAAAGTAAACCGATTTTATAATACACAATTTAGTTTATATTATTCGGCCAATAGATTCATTCATTAAATTAAAAAAATATGATGTGACTTCTGAATCTAATGGTGAAAAAACACTTATGCAAGGTGCAAGACAATTTTAATTTTACATTTAGTATTTTTTTTTTTTGAGAGAAAAGCCATAAAAGTATTATTGAGATAAGAATAATTGTTTATGTCAAAAAAAAAAAGAGATAAGAATAATTGTTGTTAAATTGAACAAAATTTTCTTAAAAGACAACAATTAAAACTAAAATTCTCGTGAGATAAGAGATATATGAGTTCTCGTGAGTATAACTCACTTGCGAGCGATATTGCAGTATACAGAGGTTGGAGTTCGAACATCGAATTCTCCACTTATTTATCTTAAAGGATGAATTTATAACCACTAAGCCAAACAAATAAAAAAAAACATACGAAACGAATGTCACATTTTTAGGAATAAGGATTTCATACTTGTTTACCACCCTTGTTTTTTTTAGGCAACATATTACGTTCATATAATTGTAGTAATGCATTAATATTTCTATTATATAGGCCAAAACTCATTCTATAATTTATTAAGCAGTTTTTTTTTTCTTTTTTCCGCAATGCTAAGAAGAAAACAAAAAAAAGAAACAAAAGAAAGCTAAGCTCTCAAAAACAAGGTTCCTGAAGCATCATTCCTCATCAAGGGGTGGAGATCATCTCGGGAAAACTGGTGAGATAAGAAATTATCATTTGGAGAGGGTCCTAGCTTAGTCAGAAAATCGGCACACTTGTTACCTTCACGGAGAGTGTGATGCTTCTAGCTTAGTCAAAAAATTGGCACACTTGTTACCTTCGTGGAGAGTGTGATGTAACGAATAGTTAACCTAAGAAAGCAATATTTTTATTTCCTGAATAAGCACCATATAAACATGGAACTTTGAACTACTGCCATTGATGACGTTGATAGAGAGGAGAAAACCTAGTAACAGACCAACTCGGTGATACCCATATCCTTAGCCATGGAGAGAAGAAGATGGGAGGAAACTTGAGGATCCTGCAAGATAAAATCTAGCACCGTTGCGAATTATGCCACCAAAGCCAACTCTAACCGGACTACCATTACAACTTGCATCAACGTTGAAAATTGTACATTCGAAATTGTTATTATTCCACCTTATATGCTGATCCAGAGAGGTAATCAGATTGAAACCACATTGAAATTCCTTTCCAACACACAAGTTCATCAAAATTTGGATATGTTATGTAGCTTCAATTTTTCATGATCAAATAACATTAAGAAGCAAGTACGTGAGACATGCCTTTACGAAAACTCAAGTCGACCACCATGTTTAACACCTTGAATCGGAGCTACAATGGATGTAGGATTTGTTGGTCAAGATTCAAATTTTTAGGGATGATGACGAAAAACACCGATGATGATGACATTGATAGAAGATATCTTCCTTAATAATGTAAAATAAAAATTCAAATATTGTGTTCTCTTAAAAGGTTGTAATTTTTTTTTTGGGGTGATATTTGAGCAAAAATTTTCTCTATAATAAACTACAACTCAAGTGTCCATAACACTTTTGCTGTATACTACAAGAACAATAATCTTGATATTAAAATTCAAATATTTTGTAATCTCAAAAGAATGCAATAAAAAAAGAAAGAATGTAATATGATTATTGTTTTTCCTGTGACTGATATTTTAAGCTAAGATTTTCTTTAACTACAATACCATATCCCTTCATGGTAAATTTTCATTATAGAAAAGGAAATAGTCAATTTGATCTTCACAGTTATGACCCGATTCTATTCTATTTCTTACAACAACAAAAAAAGTACTCAAATTAATCTATAAACTTTTTTAAAAAGATAACAAATTAATTTCTGACTCTTTATAACCTATGAACTAATTTGATCCACGAAAAAATTAGGTGACATCAAATTAGTCTTTACTATCTGCAAAAGAAATAGATGCCTGTAAATATTTCTCAGGGTAGGCCCATTGAGTGGGCCCCATCAATCAGTATCACCGTCCTTACATAACGCTGTCGTTTTCAACCAACTCAGATAAACAAAGTCGGCCATAGCATAGCTTCCAATGTGGCACACCCTAATCTTCACATAAAGGACCCACTTAAATCCTACGTGGAAGATATACCCCACCAACCACTGCCTCTGGAACTCAAACGAAACCCAAAACTCACTCTATAACTCATTTGAAATCCGCCACGTCACCTTTACTCGCCTACTATTTATGCAACAACTCGCAATTTTTATCTCTGTTTCGATCATTTCTCACTACCACCTGTTGCAGATATTATTTCTCTCTCTAAAAACCGTTTTGTTGTTGCTATCTCTTTCTCTCTCTAAAACCCTTTACAACGCAATCTTCATTGTACTGTACGTGCGTGATTTCTTGATAACGTTTTCGAAGCATTTGATTCTGATTTTGTATCTAAAGCTAGGGTTTCGTTACGGATTTTGTTTTGATTTGATTTTTGGATAATTTTCTTGAAATTTGATATGGCCAATCGTAGAGAACGAGATTTGGAATCATCGAACGGTGAGGATTTTGATTTCAACGATTTGAACGATTCTTCGTCTGTTGAATCGTACGGAGGAGGTGGTTCCGGTGTGAGTAGTTCATCGCCGGGAAATGACAGCGGCGGCGGTGGTGATGGTGGTTCTAGCAGTGAGATTGGATTGACGGAGCGGTTGACGGATATTATTGTTGATGAATCTGACGGTGATCTGTTGATTCAGACGACGAATTGTGAAGATCGGTTGTTGCAGTGGTTGCAAGCGCTTGATATGCAAGTTATGGGAGCGTGTCGAGCTGATGAACGATTGAAACCGTTGTTGAAGATGAATAGTGTTTCTGGCGTTTCTGAAGATCCGTTGTTGACTCAATTGATTCAGGTTAGGTTCATCTTGAGGCTTTGATGATGAATGATGTGATCGTGTGATGGTTGTTATAAAGTGTCTTCGTGTTCTTTGCAGCATTTTGAGCCATCGGAAGTTGGGATGTTAGCTAGATGCTTCTGTTTGCCACTTGTTTCGATTCGAGTTGGGAAGATCAGCAAGGAAGGGACTCGCTTGTGTCCTACTGCTAATAGGTAATAATACCTTTTGAAAACTGTGCGGAAATTCACTATTGTTTCCCCACATGAAGGGGACCTATGAAACATCGACACTGGCACTTTGACACTAATAATAATTTGTGAAAATTTGAGAAAATAGATAAGTAATTGTAATCACATTTGTCCGCGTCGTGTCTATGCCAGACTCGGTCATCTGACACGTCTTCACCAGACACACCTTCGATTTGAAGTGTCTGTGCTATGGTGAAAGGGACTAATCTTTTCAACTATAAAATTATAATTTTATGGCTTTCGTTTAGCAACTTATTTACATAATGCTTTCCATAGGACTAGCATTGTGCTAAATTGACATTCGTAAATTCATTTTTGTTTGTTTGAGCTTGATTAGTTCTTATATCAGTAAATGCAGTTGAAAAAAAATTACTATATCACATATTAATATTAATATAAATAACTATTGTTAATAACTTATGTACGAGATGCCAACGACTGGAAATTGTGAGGGTGTCTACTGGTTACTCGAACCTTTGGTCAAGTAGGGAGTTGTGATCCTTTATTGATGCGCCTTTCGACAGTTGCTGGTCAAGTAGGAAACAAAGTAAAACCTCGTATCTATGGTAGCATCTTTGTTTTGCTGGGGCAAAGCAATGAGGGATGACTTTTGGAAGATGTTGGGAGAGAACTATATGCTACGTAGTTAGAAGCCTCTATTAGCGAGGAGTGAACAATATGCATAATTTATCAGGGATTCTTAAGTCTTAACTATATAGTTCCTGCTAGAATAAGACAAAACATGAGGTGGAGTGACCGTACCCATGTTACTTTCAACTCATGCATGTATTATTTGAATACATTCCTCTTCATAGGTTTCCTATATGCGCTTCTGCATTTTTTTTTTATTGAAATATCAGAATTTTGTGGCAGTTTTTTTCCCTCTTCCCCTAATTTAACATCACATGTTGGGCCTCAATTATTCCTTGCCCCCCCCCCCTCTTTTCCTGAGCTAAGGTATGATCTCTTCATAAGAAAGAACAGAGTTCACAGTGCTAAGTCCATAGATGTTCAGATTATGTAGAATCCTCATCCACAGGATCTCAGGGCTGGGATATGGGCCAGTACTTGGTTTCACTTCTGGACCTTCTGGTTCTGGAAGAGAAAAGTAGTCAAAAGTAGGCCTGATTTGTGCAAACTGAAATCCTTATTTTATAGATCCACTGATCTAGATTTTTATAACAATTAGGATTAATGAGTTAATTTACACTGAATCTGTTTCCCAGCAGCCACTAATTAATATACTTCCATTGTTCTATCTGTAGTTTTTTTTAGTTGGACCTAAATATGGTTTATGAAAGGAACATTATACCGTAATTTGATCCATGTACCCGACCACACTTAGTGGGATAAGGCTTGATTGTTGTTGTTCTATCTGTAATTTTTTTATTGATTCCGTTAGTTTTAGAAGTTGTAATTTCAAAAATGTTGTTTTCCTTGTAGACCTTTCCTTAACACTGACTTTAATTGCCAGCCAATTCATAACTTTAATTGATTTATCTACTTGTTATAGCCAATTACCCGTGCATTTTGTTTTGCCATGCTTCTGTTTTGAAGATTGAAATAGTATTTACCTTTGCTATATGCCAACTAAGATATTTATTATGTAGCAACTTTGCTTACCATTTATTCCTACTGATGTTTGCAATTCAATGTGAAATTCCCTTTGTAGTTGGATGCTTTTTATTTTTCATCATTCATTTTAATATAATCATACTCAAATATATAGTTTTTTTTTATTAATCTGTAGTGATCACTGGAGTCTGTAGTTTAGTTCATTGATGGTAATATGTTCTTTCTTCCAAGTAAAAATGTCTTTTCACTTGTAGGTAACTGGACGTATTCTATTATGATCTCTGAAATAAGAGGAAGTAAAGGTAGTTTCATGATCCTATATATATACTGCTACTGTTCGGATTTCTAGATCACTTCACTATAGGTTTGACACTTTCGTATGGGGTAAATTAACTAATTGACTCGGTTAGTAGACTGTATGCAAATTAGTGTTATGTCATTTATTTGCATATTTGTATACTGTGCCTTTCTTTGTATTCTGTGCCTTTCTGTGAATATGATATTCCATTTTATACATGTCTAAATTGATATGCTGATTATGTTATTTTGATGATCCCCTTCCCTTCCTAAATTTTTTATCAATATGATTGATTGAACAAAGATTGTCTGCATTAGCCAGATTTTATTTGAATTTTATGTGCTATTTGATTCTATTTTTTTAATGTCTGTTCTAAACTAAACTTTGAAAAACATTTGATTAGAGTGGTTAGGATTATATCTGTCTCAGGAAAATTTACGGTGAAAAGGTTTCAATTTGTCGTTCAGAAATGTAGATTGGTTTCTTTAATTATGTGGCTGTATTTCTATCTGAAATATACCTTCCGGTCACTGACTACGATTTTTTGTTTGGAAGCCAAGAGCTTTGTGCCCTAAACTCTGTGTTTAGTATTCTATTACAAAATAGAAATACTTGTTCCTATTCTTCAAAAAGAAATACTTGTTCCTAAAGATACCAATGATTTTCAACTTCTATTAGGAACTTCATACCTTGGTTTTAGGCATGCTTAAGGAAAATAGTGTTAGCAAATTAACTTTTACAAACTCATTTGGTTTCTATACCTGATTTAGCTTACATATCAGAAAATATTTTGGTTATATTTTATGTTTCTAGTGATGAGAACAATAGTTAGTTTTTTTTTTTTTTTTGAGGAATAGTCTGCTTTTGTTGGGAGGAAATATTATTAGTACATTTTAGCTTTAATTTATGACGTAAAATTACATGCTTAATTGGAAGATGTTTTTAGAATAAAAAAATTGTGGGCTAAGGTTTTGGACTTTGAAGGCTCTGCATCACAATTTCATTGTGTAAATATTTTTTTTTGGTTTCTTGTTTTAGTTATCTTCTTAATTACACATTTATAAGGTAACATCTCAACTTTACTTGTTCACAGGGGTAACTTGACACTTGTTCTACTTCCAAGTTCTGATCTTCGTCTCTCGTTCATTGGGGATGATGGTAAAACAGAGAGATTATTTACTCTTTCTAGCACATCACAATGCTCTGCTGTCGTGGTTGAGGGAATCCCAACTGACAGCTCTGGCCGATCCTTCCATGTTACCACTCCTGATGACAGAACTTTTTTCTTCTGGTGCTCTGAAAAGTCTAAGCTGCTAGGAGTTGAATTACTTGCGAAGGTAATTTTTGGTATTCGCTTTTAATTAGTGCATGCTATTAGATATGAATCATACAATAACAAGTCTGCATTCTTCACAATTTATCATTTTTTCTGGTGATTTTTGAACATTTCTATCATTGATTCTTGATATCTTTTCATCGAACTCATTTTCCAATAAATCAGATGAAGGATTTACTCAAGAGGAAACCATCAATTGCTGAATTGAGTGGCATTAGCAAGTCGCGGATTGATTGTTTTGCAACTCAGCTTCGTGCTTTTCTTGTGGGGTCAACAGTGGGGAGTAGTCATGATAGTTCGGCTCATGCTTCACCTTCTGTAAATTCCACGACATACGGTGATGTTGCATTTGAAAATTCACATGCTTCATCATCATCAAAATTTCCTCGATCTCGACATATTGTACAGACGACAAAGGGAGATTCGATGCTTTACCAGAGTATTCTTAGTCCGAGGTCAAGTTCATTTAAAGAGGTTCCCCCAAGAAACATGTCTTCCCATAGAGTTGCTGCTAGGGAGAAGATTAAGCGCCGTGGTGACAACCAGCCGCTAGCAGCTGACAACTTGGATTTATCATCAATTTCTGATCATGACAAAGCTTCAGAAGTTACAAAAACTCTTGCCTTTTCTCCAAGTTTCATGGGATCAGCAGGAATGTTTAGTGTTCCATCAAGCCTTGGACCAGGTGGGGAAGTCCCCCCTGTAGTGTCCCCTCTTTTTTCCCCCTACTATTGCTGGTGTCCACCTGGGATTTCTTCTACCTTTCCATCCATTGCAGCAGCACTTCCACAATCTCCTGTGTCATTCGCTGGATCACAGCCTCTTGCCTCAGGTGCATCTCTCATACCCAACACTTTTGCTGCTAGCCTGTTTCAACCAATACAGCCTCTCAATCTTGGTTCCTCAATGGACTTTCCTCCTTTTTTTCCTGAACCATTAGTCAGGATGTCGTTACCAACTTCTCAACAGATTCCCACTTTCACACCACTAATGTGTGATCCAATTGTTCATGTCCCAATAATTGATGTCTGTTCTTCGGGGCAGGGCTATCTTGTGAGTGCTGGTCCTGCAATGTCAACTAGTATTCCACCACTGCATCCAAATCTTGTAAACCCACTGATTTCTGAATCTGATGCTGTGGTGAAAGGTGCAAGAGAGACTCTAAGGTTGCTGATTAGTGGTTCAAGCCAGGGTAATCAACAGGTTATGATGAACCCTTTACCTGCAATTTTAACCAATCTGGATGAAAACCAAAACAATGTACTTGTTGCTGGCAGCCGTGGTCTTTACACAGGAACCAGAGATATAAATGTAATTGCAAACAGCATTGCTGCTATGGGATTAGTATCATTATCTGGGGTATCTAATGGTGAAAATGAAGGTGATTCGGAGGTATGTGGCAACTACGGGATTTTGGAAGCAATGAAGAAATCCAATGATGCAGGTGGTGCCTTTTCAGATGAGGGCGGACCCTCCTTGGATTCCAAGTAGTTACAGTCCGGAATGCAATTGTGTTTTTTCATTTGTTAATCTCGTTCGTGTCCAGAAAATGTAGATATGCGTTGTAGCCCTTTTAAATGGAATTAGTGCAAGGTTCACGATTCTTGAACCGTGATCCCATGCAGTATGCCTTTATTGATCTTCAATTGATTAGAAATCCTTTATGGTTACTCTCCAAATTGCAGAGTAACCATGTAGTATGCAAAGAGTAGCCATTGATGATTCACTTAAAACCGGTAAGTGTCGTTGGTTCGATCACCTAATGGAATTAGTGCGTTTTTCATGGCTCTTGAGCCATGTTCCCATGTAGTATTTCTTTTTTGATATTTAATAGATTAGAAATCCTTAATGGTTACTCTCCGACCTGTAATGACTCCTTCAGCAACAAAAAAAAAAAATACAAAATGGCATATATATGAAAGATTTTGATCTGTATATAGTCTCAATGTAGGAGTAATGTTTTTTGCATTATTGTTAAATGGTAACCAATCAAATGAATCAATTTAACAGTAGTACTACTTTTGAATAGAGTTCAACTATTATTCAACTATTATTAAGCTAACATTTACAATTGATTGCCAAAAAAAATTCTTTAAAATCACGGTGCATAATGGAGTAAATACCCAAATTTGCGAGGACCAGCCAAATTTGTCTTCCAATTTATCGAAATATCAAATTCGTCCCTGAATTTAACAAATGTCCATCAAATGCATCCCTCTGTCCAAATATCTATGTTAATGATGTTAAGGTGTTGTCTTACATGAAGTGCCGTGTTTTACCCCTCTTTTAAGGATTGGATAGTAAGTGTAATAATTTATGGACCGATTTGATTGAAAATTTTAGAAATTTAGGGACTGGTTTGATTTATTTTATTGCATCAAGTAAGTACAAGGAGGTTTTGATTCAATAAAAAAAAAATTAGGTTTTGAAGTTTTTAGAATTGGGGAAGAACGTTGTCATTAATTAATGGAATTTTTTTTTTGGGATTTTGGACTCTAAATTACAAATTGTGAAATTAGGGTTGCAATTTTATAGATTTGGAGAAGAAAGAGTCGTTGTATAACGATCATTTTTCTGCAAATTACGGTTCCAATTTTATGCAAATCAATCAATTTGATCCTTGGAAAGTCAAGTACTTTTGGCCAAATTAGTCCCTGCTTGTGTAACACCCCAACTTCAGGGACGAATTAGATATTTTGATAAATTGAGGGACGAATTTGACTGATCCTTGCAAATTCATGGATGAATTTGAGTATTTGCTCAAATTAAATGCTATAAAAGAAACACTATTAAACTATAGTTCAAAGTCCATAAACAGAACTATTACGAACTTTTTCAACTCACAAGACATTATTTTTTTACAAAACGTGGGTTTGCTAAAGTGATGTCTTACGTTATTATATCAAATAGAAATTTCTTCAAATTAGTCCTTTTTTTCTTTGGAAGAAATCAAATTAGTTTTGTTAAATATCATAAAGTGGTGTATTACACATATTTTCCTTTTTTAACATATTCATATTGAAAAATTATAATGGGTTCAAGTTAACATATAAGAGAAATTGATATGTATATTGATTTATGTTTATTAATTCTACAAAAGAAAAAGGGTATATCTCAAAACAAAAAAAATGATAATCGTATAGTTTATGTTAGAAGATACTTCCTCCGTCTTCAAATAATAGTCGTTTAAGGTTTGTGCATGATTATTACAGAAATGATTAATTGTGTTGATTTTGATAGTAAAATTGGTATCATTTACTAAAACATCCTTATTAATTGTAGTTAGTGGAATAATTAAGTTGGATGAAATTCAATAAATAAGGGTATAATAATGAAAAAAAATAATAAATGATGTATTAATATTCTAAAGTGACAATTATTTTGAGGAAAAAAAAAGGTAAAGAGACAATTACTGTGAGACGGAAAGAGTATATAATTTGAAATTTGGGGCTCTTTCTTAAAATTTCAACTGTGTTCTATAGTTTATCAGTCAAGTACTCAAGTTGTCTGTACGGAACTCAAGATTTAGGTCATTCGTCTCGTATCACTTAGACCGAATTTTAGTTAGAGTCTCTTGGGAAAAACAACAAAATTGTATTATAGAATACAATCACAATATGAGAAAATAACGTAAAAAATCTAAAACCAAAGAGTCCTGATTGTTGTCAATGCCTTATGCCTACTAATAAAAAACGTTATCTGAAAATCGTTACAACACATACATCCCTTGAACGCCCAACGACTGAAATACACTCACACTCTTGAAAGCAAAAAATATAGGAGAATGCTTAATATCGCGAATCCCATTTCACGAGTATTTCACGAATGAGGCAGCACCGTCTTCCATTCCTTTATTCATTTTGTTTCTCTCTTCAAATGACCAGTTTAGTCTCTCTAATATTATTTCTCGCCTTCTACGTCCAGAAGATTGTCACCACTTTGACTCACCGTCGATGGTTTCTTGGAAGCTTCCATGGCCTGCATACCATGCTTGTTTTCTAGCTGGACCAATATGAACTGCTAATGGTTATGAAGTTGAATCTAATTGGGTCAATCTGCTACCACTAATGTCATGGTATAGCATGAACTGCTAATGGTTATGAAGTTGAATCTAATTGGGTCAATCTGCTACCACTAATGTCATGGTATAGCATGCTTGCAATGGAGTGAGTTATATGGATGTAGTTCATAATGTGTTTGGTATTACGATTTTAGCAGCATGACGGTGGTGGTGGGTTTTGTTTTTTAGGATACATGTGATCCCTTGTTTTCACAATGTTTGCCGCTAAATGCTGATTTATCATTGGCTAAATCTGATTCGTGATGCTCTCGTGATGTTTTTCTCTCGCGAGACATAGCACTCAAAAATATAATATACACCTCACAACACTATAAAACAAAAGTATAAGAGAAAGAAAAGACTCACATATAAACCTCAAAGTGTTTATTACAGATGGGTCTTGTAACGATGAATTAGAACCTATGTATATAGTCTTTGCCTTCTTCCTTTACAAATACTAGAAAATGTGGGAAATCTTCAAAGTGTTCAATTTTAAACAATACCAACAATCTCCACCTTAATTTGATATATATTCTGCTTCTATTGTATGAACCGGCAATCATAGTTTAAAATAGTTAGTATACTCTACTATAAAACTTATACTTCATTTGAAGGTAAACATCAACAAAATTTCACAAGTCAAAACTTAGAGCGAGAACCCTATTTTAAAACTTCCCATGTTAGCAAGAAGTTTTTCAACCACCAACATAATCTCATAATATACTTTTGATTTAATGTTAATTGATGGGCATTTTCTAATGAGACATGCTATATGGTGCGAGAACTCAAACGCACGACATGTACACGATAAAAAGGTGGCAATGTATTTATAATTTTGAAACAAACAAAAGTAAAACATGGCTGAAATTACAATACAATCCAACGGCCATTAAGCATTCGTCGGGTTTCGTCGACTCTCCTTTGTACCATCTATCTTTTTCCTTTTCTAATACGATAACAATAAGTTAGTTATATCTTTCCACGGCAGAACATAAAATTTTAAATCATTAGAAAGTTTCACCATCTTCCATAAAAAGGGATATATTTCTAGAATTCTCCCAAAGCTTTTTGCTAATGTTGCTCCACAAGACAATTATACCTTACACACTCGGGTTTTCCACATTTTCAACATCTTAGAATAATTTCATGGTTTTCTACACAAATGATGAAGTGATATCCTCACTATTCAATTGTTTTTCTTCAAAAATATTTGTGTGACAACTTCAAAGCTCAATATTTTTGTACTAGCAGCTCTCATATCTTTCCCCTACTTTTCTTTGTCTATGTTGAAAATATTTCCTTTCAGCATCTTGTGCAATTCTAGTTATATCAACACATCCTTTAATTGGATTTACTACTCCCTCTGTTTCTTTATAATTGTTACATTTTAACTTTTTACACAAATAAAAACAACAAATACTTTTACTGCTTTTGATACAACAATTTATCTTTTTCTTATAATAACATTTATCGTTTAATACTTCATTTCATATATTTCTCTCTGCAATAAATATCTAAGAGCAATATAGATAAAACAACATTTAATAATGTATTAGACCTTGAAAATGATAGTTAATTAGAAACAAAAGTTTTATGCAAAAATGACAATATAAGAGAACGGAGGGAATAACATAAATTAAATTTGATTCTTCAGTTAAATTTCCCTATGTCAAACTTCACAACACGGGAAATTGTAATTTGTGTATTGGGCATGTTTGCAGGAAAGAGAACTGAGTCACAATACACCGATAAATACCGGTCTTTACTTGCTATAACCTTCCCAAACAACACTTTTATAATATCAAATTATTCTTTGATGTTGAAGATCAGATAATGTGGCAACCAGAACCACAATCATACTAAAAAATTTACACCACAGTAAACCAAAGCTCATGGTACCAATTGCCGAGAAAACAACAAAGATAAATTAAAGAACACAATCAAAGTACAAGAATATGACATGAAAAACTTTAAAGTTAAAAGGAGAAAAAAACCACGATCATATGTAAAAAACAAAGCATATGAAGATTGTTTTAACACGTAGACTTCTCTCAAACACTTGAGGATCCTGGTGCAACTCACTTTCTTAAGTAAATATTGCAACGCTCTAAAATAAGAGTATAAGTGAAAGAAAATAGTCACGTCTAAAGTTAAAGGTGTTTATGAATGATGTTTCTTGTAACAAATAACTAGAATCCATATATGTGTGTGTTTGGCATCCATCTTCTTTTACATTACTAGAAAACGTCGGATATTTTATAAGTGTTTGAACTTCAACCAATACCAACAATCATTATCGAGTTCAAATGTGTGACTAGTTCCTATTGACTATTAATAAGCTAAATGTTGAATTTATAAGAGAGGTGTCCATATATCTAAACCCTTGAGGTTTTAGGTGGATTCTCTCTCTCTCCCTCCCTCCCTCCCTCCCTCCCTCCCTTCCTTCCTCCCTCCCTCTTAATCTGTTGGGCCGGCCCTGTTCACATAAACTATGAATGAGTTAAATAATGTTGAATAGGTAAGAGAGATGATTCATATACCTAAAACCTAAAAAGTTCTTTTTGTTGAAGATGTTGCATCTTCATTTTTTGTGGTTGTGAAACATTACTTATGGCCCTACCTAAGAGTCTCAAAAGAGTTGCACATCATAAAAATATCAGGGTTTCAAGTTGAATTGAAGAAAAACAGTCATATATCATCATCCATTATCCTAATTCCTCACACTAAATATCAAACTAGTAAAAAAAATCAATAGTGTGTGGCCTATGAAGATGAAAATGAGTGGAGAGCCTCATCCATCTAGTGGCGTGGTCCTGAAGGAATGGTACCATACGTAACCTTTTTCATATAAACGATAAAACATGACAATTTCAACTATGATCAAGGTTTTTTTTCCAGAACCCAAAGGAAGGAAGAAAGAAAGAAAGCCACCCACGTGTGATGCCAATTGTGGATTCCAAATTTAAGCTAATGGGTCTAAGGTCTTGTCTTAATCGAAGTACCCCTTTATAGTATTTGTGACTGGCCACCTTATACGTCCCAACATTGACAATGATAATGACATTAGCTTCAAACCTTAACATGACTAATTATCATGTTTGTGGCTAGCTAGCTACAGTATTGATTGGTCCATGTAATCAAGTTCAATCCATAATTAAAAGGAATTAAGTGTGTAAAAGCAGTTGAAATGCAAAACTATAAAACTATAAAACTATAGGGCACACTTAATTCCTTATAAGTTTGATGATGGACCTAACTAACTAAATCATATAGCCTTGGATCTCTTAATTCCAAAGATTTTACCCCATATTTTCACTGTTATATCCCTATCTCCCTATCCCATATTTTACACAGTTTATAGGTGGATAAATTTTTAAATTATACCAGCAAACTTATCAAAAGTTTTCCAAAATATAAAAGTATTCCAAAAACTTAAACTTTGAATTTTCCGGAACACTTGCGTGTTTTAAAAAACTCAAACTAAGTTCACCAAAATATATTTGAGTTTCCCTTAATTCCTAAGCAACAACACATGTGTTCGCCATGAGAACTCTTTCAATCGTATGCCGTCTCAAAATAATTGTCACAATTTAAATTTAACGCATGCATGCCGATGATATTTTTAATTATTTATTAGCAAAGGTTATAAAAAAGTTAAAATGAAGGATTCATTAAGACAGAAGTTATAAAAAATTGATATTTTAAAAATATTTATTGAGTCGAATCGAACATCTTATTTACTAACACGTGTTTTTATATATTAGTAAAAAAAAATGATCAAAATAAGTTATGTGAATAGTATATATGATCAAACTATGATAATTATTTTGGGATGGATGGAGTAATACATTCTCTAAGGTCAATACATTATGGTAAGAACTTTTTACCAATTGGTCATTACTTCATTATCTTAATAAAAGGATGAAAGTCACTCCAACATTTGTTATATATCTTGACATACATTATCCGGAACTGATCACGGATTTTTTTTTTAGCCAATTAAATTTCTTCTTGACCGGAAATCAAGGGAGGACGTGTATATAAGTATCTAGCAAATAGACGGTCTTGAAATCTACGCCGAGGCTATGTTTTGCTATAACTATCAATTCCCAAATCACAAATGCAAAGTGTGCTGCAAACACACTAGAAACATTCTATGAGAAAACAGGGCGCAGCCGATGAAGCATCCAAATCCACAATTGATCATCCACCTCTTTTTGTCCTAGATGCAATAGGGGAGGGACCATATGCAATATGTCATTTGTTAAATTAGGGCTAAAACTTTCCCCACCCCTGAGGGACATTTGGATGTGCAAATCTAAAACTATATATTTTAAAAGTATACTTTCAAAAATATCTATGGTTTTTAGAAATGAGTGTGAAACGTAGCCCAAAAATTAGGAGTTCTTCCAAATTATGAAGGACCATGTTTGCTAACTTGGCATGAATGTGTAACCTTTACCTATTTTTTGCATCAAATAAATATCACTGCCGGTGTCCAACAAGATGGATCTTTTGATGTACTATCTCTCTTAAACTTGAATTAAGAGAGAAAGTTATCTTCATTTAATAGTTTGCAGCATAAAGTCAGATGCAGTAGATCAAGCTCGGCGCTCGTACATGTTAACTCCTCAACCATATAATTTGTTGTCTTAAATTAGTGACTCTATTTATCTTTCTTGTATATGAAGTTTTGCCACACAATGTCTAAAATCAATATGTTGTGTATGTTTGGTTTTGTGATGATAAAAAATGATTTTGAGTGAATTAATTTTGTAAAATTGATTTTAACTAAAAGTTAGTTGACAGTAAAATGATTTGTGTTTGAATACTAATGTGAGTTAAACTATAAATTTGTGTGTAAAAATCAATTTTAAAATCAAAAGCTGCAGATCATAGCTTCAGGTAGAATATATTTTGAAGACAAATTTAACGTCACCCGTATGCAATCAAATATGTCAGAATTTATACACTTCCAAAATCAATTTTGGTCTCTCTAAAAATGAAACCAAACATACACCTAATAAAAAGAGTACATAGACCTCTTATTTAAAGTTGTTTTATGAACTGCACAGTTAAATTAACGTAATTTGAGTTTAGTTAATTTGATTCTATTAAAAGTCTCACATTTTATTAGAAATTGTTTGAACAAGTGTTTATAAGTGGTGATAATCATCACCTCACCCACAATCTAAAATGATATTAGAGTTTCTTTAAAGATTTGTATGAAGCTCGATAATGTTAGGCATGAAAGGGTGTGTTATGAGAGATATCATCAACAAGTATCTATAAGTGAGAATAATTTTCACTCACAAACTTATTTTATAATCATAAAACCACCCATATGATTTTTGAATATATATACATGTTGGAGAGGGATTCTTGTCTTTATACCTTTTAAGAATAATGTCACAAAAGAGTCGGAGTGACATAAACGACAAAGGCATTATTACTATCACTAAACATGAAGCATTCCCTTGTGACAAAGGTTATAATGTTTTGAAATGCTAACAAAGTTGTATTTCTTTTTTTAACACTCATTCTTTTATTTGGTTAAATCTAAATAGATTACACAATTTTATATATGATTAATTTTTAAAATGTGGAATTTACAATGATTACATTCGATAAGAAAGCGGGTGTTAGATAATGTTGAGGAAAAAAAATTGATCCTAACACTTCTTTATAATGTTCCCTACACAGCATGCGGGCATACACCCAAATATTATTTTCGTACAAATAACAATTATGTTGGATGAAATTTCAAAAACACAAAAATTGTCGTCCAACTTATGCATTATCATAATTTTACTATAATGTCTCCGTCGCTAAAATACCATATTTTTCACCATAGAAATGATGTTACTGCAGAAATGATGTTTGTGGAATATATGTCGACAAAAGATTAGTAGACCCCCCACTGTGTTCCACAAGAACATGTCTGAATGAGGTTAAAACACTATATTTGATTTGTACATAAAGTGGAGGAGGACGACTTCCTCACTCAGTCATTAGCAAGATTAGTTTCATTGTTTGTAATTAATTATTAAATCTCAATTCTTCAAATCACTAATCAAAGGTACTTGGAGTGGGATTTACCTGATCGGTTCATAAGTTTGGTTTTTAGAAGATAAAGAATTTGGACCAAAAAATAATAATAGTCAACATGTTTGTTGAATTTGTACAATATTTCACCAAATTTTAACTAAACCAAATCAATGAACAATGAATTAGTTTGTTTCGGTTTAAATGTGGACATTTTTATAAATTAAAAATTTTAATTTAAAAAAGTTTCTTATACAAACAAGATTTGTTTTTATACTGTTAAGACTAGGGACTGATGAGTCAATAATTAGTGTTTTTAAGTGGTTATTTTAGTTTATTTTATTTAGATTTTATGCGTTTTTATTTACTTTCTAGAACTATTTTACTTCAATTGCTTGCTATTTAATTTCAGGAACAAATATATGAAAGATTGAGTCTTGGAGTAAAAGAAAGGGGATTTGGAGCTGATTGAGGCCAAAAATATGAAGATATTGTGCAAAAATATCAAGCATGGTCGTGCCTCTAACTATATGAAAGCAGGCCAAAACTAGAAGGACAGGCAAGTCTCGTGCCTCCAGGCGCACGACCGTGCGCGACATGCTTTCCCCTTTGTGCTATTTTGCCATACAGACTGGCATAACCCGTGCCTCCACCAGCACGGTCGTGCCATGTCCCCAACTGCCTTTTTGTTATATTTCTGACCTAAAGCCCATGGGTTGCCTTGTGGAACATTCTAGTGATTTATTTCTTGGTCTTAAGTTAGTTTTAGGCTATAAAAAGAGCAGCTAGTAGACTTGTATAATCATCTTTTGTTCTTGGGAATTCTAAGTGATAATTATTTCTTTGAATAAAAGTTCTTCTTTATTTTCTTGTTATTTACTTTTATGTTCTTCTTCTTCTTCTTCTTCTTCTTCTTCTCTATGTCTACAATGAATATGAGTGAGTAGACTTCTTTGTCTTGGGATTGTTGGATGAGTCTAATGACCTAATCCCTATCAAACCAAGCCTAGAACTCTAATCTTATCTAAATCTATTTTCTAATCTATTTCACCTTTTTCTAATGAAATAACAAGTATTAATCGAAAGACCGAAGTGTGAAGTTTAATAGTTGTTATTTCATCATCACAAATATCAAGCGAAGGATCGAAAGATGAAGTTTGATATTGGAACAAGTGAAATTAGACAAGGATTGCGAAACATGAGAATAGTCTAGCAAACCTTGAGACATTAAAGTTTCGTTCTTAAAGGGTTTCAATAGCAATCAACCGTGAGAATAGGTGTGGTTGTTATTGAAATACATTCATTGAGACCGAAAAGAGATATGATAAGCCAAAGAGAAATTTGTCTTTAGAAAATAGATCCAGCTTAAGATTTAGGTTTAGGGTTTGGTTTGTTAAGGATTTGTCATCAAGATGAACCAATAATCCCAATGCGCTTTTATTATTATTATTATTTTCAAAACAACAAAAATCCAACTTTTAACCTTTGAACTTTCATCTAGTCATTGTTTAAAAATGAATCAAATACACAACTTCACGTCGGAACGATAACTCTTTATTAGTACTTCGGTAAACCGTGCACTTGCAGATTTACGACATGAGGGACATATCTATGTGTAGATGTGGGGGTTGGTTCTCCCACTATGTTTTTAATAATTTGTTATACTAGTACATTATACATATAATCATCTATTTATACTTCCTATATATATAAAATGAAAGTTGAACCAAACTTTTTATCCAAAATAAAGTTGGACTAATTTCCCATACAATTAAAGATGTTATGTGACGCAAAAAATCCAAAATGAGGAATAGCAATTTTTCTCTAAGTTTATGTAAACTAGAAAATATGTTTTATATTTGTTGGTATATGTATTATTAGAAGTATTTTTTATATTACTATTGGCAACTATATAATAGATGAAAGAGCTTTCGCCATTAAGAATTTCATTGAGAATCTGATGCGAAATCACATAGAAATGAGTTAGTCATTATTTACTATTTAATTACTTGTATATAAAGATATATTTTTATCAATTTTTTTTTTTTGAAAAGGCTAAGAAAAATATATTAAAAAACCAACACAAGCTCCTCCAGTCAAAGATGTACCAAATGAAGCTAAAAAATCCAAATATTACAAGAGGAAAACACAAATTACTACATGTAGCCAAGAAAGAAAAAGAAAAAAAAGTACGTTACAGCCTGAAAACATAACAAAAGATTTAATCTTCAAACTGAATACTCTAAATCAAAATAAAAACATAATACGATTTGAGCCACCAATAAACTTTGAGTGTCACATTTTCCAATAAAGAGAAAAGTTGTTATGTTTTATTATAGAAATGTCTTCTATTGTGATCCTTCTAAATATTAAAAAGAACTAAAATCCAAAAGATACTTAATGTCAAACTAGACTTGTTGAAAAAACCCACAAGACCACCAATATGGAGAAAATGATCAAATAAGGAACCTTGAAGGGTCGTTGAAATGTCTAACCAGTCAGATATCAGAAGCCAAAGTTGCCTTAAAAAAACACACGAAAAGAACAAAAGATCTAGATCATCTACCAATCCGCAAGCGGCCGAACAAAAAGTATCATTATAATCGAAGATATTTCTCGTAAAAAGATATATCTTTGTTGCTAATCTATTTAGGAACAAATACCAAATAAAAATATTGACCTTAAGCGGAATTTGCTTAAGCCATAAAACATGATTATATTTTTATCGATATTTAAAATCAGAAAATCAATTAATGTTTACAATGCATATTTTATGCTTTCAGAGATAAAATATTATTTATGTTTCATGGTAAAATTTGTATATATCTACCTAACTACTAAAAATTCTTGGATTCGTCACCGGTTAAGACAAACAAGATTTGGTTTTATACTGTAAAGACAAACACAAAAGTTACAATGAGAAAAATAATCTATATTATATATAAAAGAAAACAATCTTTTTTAACTTTTTTAGGTTGGTTTTTTCTCTTTTAAAAAATACATTCAATTTTCAATACAAATAGCATGTGTAACAAATAGATAAGAATAAATTTAAATATTAAAAAAATATAACAAACACGATATGAATATATATATATATATATATGTGGTTTTTTTTCCTTTATCATTTAAAAAGTATAACAAACTATACGAGTATATTATACTTACTTTTTCTATAATAAAGATTGTTGATGTCATTAAAAAAAATTATATTTTTGCATATTAATGATGTCATCGAATAGATAATCATGGTTAGTTTGGTTTGTTATAGCTTGAACGTAACAAACAATTATATTTTTAGGAGTAAATAGGCAATTCCCCCCCGAAATTGTAAGTTCCGTCAATTACCCCCCTGAAATTAACAAAACTTCAATTACCCTCATGAAATTGCACAACATTAATCAATTTACCCTCTCCATCAAATTATTTTGTCAGTCAACATGACGTTTTGCAAATACCCCTCTGAAATTTTACACTTATGTGCAAAACGCCCCCCGGACATTAAAATTTATATATTTTTTTCTTATCCTTGACTCAAAAGATATTAAAGGCAAACAATTAACAATTAACTTAGGCAATTTTCATTGTTAAACGTCAAAATGAAATATGGAACTAGAAACAACACATGGAACACTTATTAGGCCATTTTCATTGCAATGAGTACACCTTTGAAATCCACGCTCACCCACCAACCTCACAATTATAATCTTCTTCATAATCACCTTAGTAAATTTTACAACTTCCATAACATGTTTCACAAGGAACAAACTTTATATCACCACAAATCTCACATGCACCATTACCTCCTTCAATATCATCAATCCTTTCACAACAATCAAGCAATTTTTCAAGCTTCTTGTCATCATGAAGTTTCTGAATTTCCTCAACTCCGCCAATGTATTTCTTTTCAATAAACACTTTTTGTAATCTTCCTTTACCATATATAGTACCCTTCACCAAGTAACTTTTGAATCCTAAATGCATTTCTCAAGCTTCCTTGTTTGCCTTTAATATCTTTTGAGTCAAGTATAAGAAAAATATATATAAATTTTAAAGTTCGGGAGCATTTTGCACATAAGTGCAAAACTTCAGGGGGGTATTTGCAAAACGTTATGTTGACTAACAGAAGAATTTGA
>Ga0228710_1002703_pt1 | contig 28114 bp, 14 predicted proteins | sample MedpolnodulmetaG_FD_177995 | JGI IMG/M metagenome (GOLD analysis project Ga0228710, IMG submission 177995) | Root nodule microbial communities from Medicago polymorpha collected in Santa Monica, California, United States - pink nodules | ecosystem: Host-associated > Plants > Roots > Nodule... | reverse complement strand
CTTTTGACGGAAGGGACCATATTGACTGACGGAGCAAAAGCAAAGGGACCAAATCGTTGATTTTAGAACTTATGGGACCAAAATGAAAACAACAAATAAGTTAAGGGACCAAATATCGAATTAAGCCAAAAAAAAATTATGTAATTGTATCACTATTGGCAATTAGTGAGCACGGTTCGTGACCGGGGATCAAATTAAACTATGTTGATCTCTGTAGTGGACTAATTAAAAATATTTTGTGACTGCTTAACTAGAGGTTCTTTCAATTCAGCATGTTGAATGAATCTCGAAAGCAAAGGAAGTGTCTGGCCACCTAACCTACTACAAAGCAAAACTGATATAATTAACTTTGAGCAGCTGCATCATTGTTACTTTTCTAATCATACGGCATCCATTTTATTTAACACTGTAATATAATAATGAGTGTGCTAAAGAACAGTAAAAATAATCAGAGAATGAATGATACTCTCTTCCTATGGAGCAGGGAAATGAGAGAGTGAATTTAATCATCAAAGGACCATAATAATAAGGGGAATATAAATGATGATGAACATGAACATGAACATGAAACGTGCGGTCATCATGAACCAATGAAACGTTCACTCTTTACTTGTCAGATATATCTTAACCTTTCCTTCATTTCATCACTTTTTCTTTATTTTTACTCAGATAAGTTGGTGGGGTGGGCATGTCCCTCCAATGTATTGTTACTGTCTCTCCCTCTCGTCCTTCCCGGGATTAACCTTCATTTTCTTTCTCTCCATGTATATTTTCCTAATAATAATGATAATGATAATAATAATTAATATTATTATTACTATTACTATTATTATTATTATCATCATTATTATTAAATAAATAGATAAATGAAGACTCATTTTAGTCTTTGGACATAAGTAGGAATCTAATTTAATCTCTAAAAAGATGAAGAGTTGAAATCTTCTTTAGTAAATGAACAATTTTATCTTGAGAAATAGACCCACTAAATATACTATTATTTATTGTAGATATATAACATTTTAAATAGAAGTATTTATTAAATGGAGATCATTCTAAACCAAAAATAAAACAAGTTTTTGATCTATGAGAAAAACAAAATCAAGATAACTTCATACTTACTTGAATCACAGTCAGAAAAGACACAATTAGATCAATAACAATAGTTTTTTTTGAGAGAGTCAATAACAATAGTTAAAAACATATAAATTGGTCTATATAACTTAATGAGTCGCTAGATGATCTCTTTTTCAATAAATCATCTACTTTTGTTCTTTATCTATTTAAAAAAAATGACTGAGAGTGAAAATTGAAGTTTACGGATGGAGGTGATATATCTACTACCAACACTCTGATACTCAAGTCATTATTTTATTGAGTAGACTGAGGGGTTTATCCAAAAAGTTAGTGTACCTTTTCCTTGAGATGTTTTCCCTTTATAGATGAGGTTATGTAATTTTGAGTTAACCTTGTTTTGACCGTTGAGGGAATCTAGGTGTGAGTCTTAGGGTGATTCTCAAGATCATCGTGAGATGTAGATCACGGTATTTATCATATGAGAAGGAACGCTAGCATGGATCGACAATGTAACTTCTTAGGATATCTTTTAGGTAAGGCTACTCTAAATTGAGCTTCAGTCAATTCATAATGAAAATTGTTCTTCTCCTTTTTAAAGTTGTTCACTCCCTTCACCTAGCAGGAGTTAACTCACTCTCGACATTTTTCAACGTGAGTTAACTCACGCTGACACTTTTTAAATCGGTTCAATCACTTTTTACACCAATTCAACCGATCATAAAAGTTCCGCGTGAGTTAACTCACGCTGAAAAATGACAAACGTGAATTAACTCCTGATGGGTCAAGGGAATAAGCATTTTAAAAGGGAGAAGAACAATTTCCACCCATAACCGTTGTGAGAAGCCAAATTATTTTGACATGTTATTTATCAAACCCATGATAACAATAATTAAAACAAATTATGTCAACAGTGATAAAAACAAAATCCATGTTACTTATCTCATTGTTATTTTGACGTATGATTGTAGATGGTGGTTTCTTGAATGGTAAAGAAGAATAATAACAAAGATATGTGGTTTATTAAAAGAGAAATTAATTAGGGACCTTTTTTTTATTGTTAAGGATAACAAAATCTCTTTTAAATTATTTTCATTGAGGTATAAATCTCTTTTAAATTATTGTGAGAGGCTAAATTATCCTTTTTAAGTTATTGTTGGATCACCGGAGTATAGCACAAGATCGCCTTTCTATTTTTTCTCACAGTTATTTAGGAAAAGACTATGTTGTCTTAATTTTTTTTTAAAACATACTTTTATTTTTCTCATATGGGTATTGCAATTTTTTCACTTTATTCTTCTAGCAACAGTCATTGCTGTTTTTGTTGTATATGATGGCATTAAATTTGTTGCACTCGTCAATTTCGTGCATCTACACAATTAGCATATCAATGATTGTTGGTTGAATTAAGATCATATTGTATGAAATTTTAGGGTTATGCTAACTTATTTCCTAAGAGCGCAAATAATCAAGGAAGATAAACATAAAAATTTTGTATTTAAAATGACAAATTTTAAACTTTTATAAAATTATATTTGATGCACTAACTTGTGCTTTTAGAAATCATGTTTGCATTTTTTTTTAAAAATTAATGCATGTTGTAGTAATTTTTAAAAAAAGTTGAAATATCAAATTCAAAATACCCTTTCAAAAGAAATCATTGTTTTGAGTTTTAACAGTTCATTTTCAATCTAATGACCATCAACATGCTACGTGCGTGAAAGTACTATAGACCACTTCCCGTAGCAAATCCAAAAATAAAATATTGACCAGATAGCAAATCCAAACCTATTGTCCGACAATTAATTACATTTGACCTTGAAGTGCTCTACATTAATTAGCCATGGCAATGTGGCTTTATACTATAGGAGTGAAGTTTAACATAACATGTATACGAGCTGGAAACCGTTAGAGAACTTTATTCATAAAATTAAACCCAAAAAACATAAAATAATAAATCACGTCAATGTCATTGGACATTAGCCTAGTAGAAATGTACCTAAGGCATCAATCAAGTTGGAATTAGGATGATTTAGGTAGTTATAGCTTAACACAATCTTAACGGTCCAATTAGTGTTATTACTTTGTGAGAACTTTATGAACAGAGCTACCTATTCTGTCTCATGAGGAGCTAGAAAAGAATAGAATGGTTAATCTCTTTGATTATATTATTGACTCACTCTCACTTGCCTGAATATCAGGTGGTGGATGTGTGTACTAGAAGTAGTAGTAGAAAAATAGAGATTGAATGAATCAAAAAGCTGTGGACACCATCCAATGTCACCGAATCTATCACGTGGCTCACCAGTCGAGGCTCTCTACTATCTCTTTCCCCAATAAACATTGAATGAAAAGCAAGTGTCACCACACCTGAGGCTATTTTACCACTGGTCTTAGTCTTGCTTGCATTACCGCTCCTTGCTGTAATGGAGTAAATAATGTGCAATTACAGTGATTAGTACTACTCAAACATCTTCTGCTACTAAGAAATAGGTTTGAAAGAAGACCAGAGATGCCATTTGCAGGTGTTATTAAGACACTTCTTGGACTTGGTTTTTTACCCACGGTCTAATCTGAAGCTCCCATAAAATACGACAACCAGTTTATGTTCCCTAGGATTCAAGATATTCGATTTTGGTAACAGGGCTACACGTATCTTATTCACAAGAAAGAAAAAGTCTAAGAAGCTTTGACGCAGTTTCATGCAATAAAAATAATAACAGATAGAAGAAATCTTGCATTTTCTCTTATTTTAAAGTACAAGGTTGAAATTACAATAAGACTACTTCAATTAGTGAAGAGAACCAGCCTAAAACATCGATTTTGATTGTGAAGGGGAGACATTAACAGGCACACAGCCAAAGCTACAGATAATAAAACTGTTGAAATATCTCAAATTCTTCCATTGAACTCAAAAACCTTCTCCCTAGCAGAGTCATTCATTGGTTCACATGCGTCGAAGCCAGGGCATAATTACATGAAATGAATCAACATTGCAAACAACAAACAATGATGTACTAGAATACAGATTTTATTCCTTTGCAAAGGTCAATAATAACAATGAGCCCACCAATATCTTAATACTCGACCAAAGTATCATGCATAAAAATTATGCAGAAGTCCTTGAAATAAAAAGACGAAAATAAATGATTTAACAAGTTTAACAACTCAATCTGATGCTTCATACAACAACAAAGTTCTGGTTTTATTTGTGATCAGAATCGGTATCTAGTAGCTCAGCCAAAAGTAAAAATTGAATGGCAATCGAGCTCAAGCTTTCTGTGTATACTGTATACCCTCCTTGCTGTACCTAGCTCAGAAACCAACCATAACAGTAGCATAGGACGGTCAACAGATTAAATTCATTGTAGGGTACGTTGAGCCTATACCTGCCATCAACAAGTCACACATCAAATGTTCATTATTGAGTAGTACAGTCATTCAAGATATGCAGAATCATCTTCCATTGTCCATACATAACCAGGCATGTCCAATCTAGGCCCAGAAATAGTCCTGTATATATATAGTTTCTCCACAGGACTACTATCTGGCCTTAAATTTGGAGGTCCTCTTTCATCAATGACTTCAACATTGAGCCTAGGCAACTTCTGACCCAACAGTTTACATGCTCCATAACTCACTGAGCAAGAGGACATCCAAAGGGATCGCATTGTCTCCAACTTTGCAGCGTTGGCTAAAAGAGCTTTGTCACCAAAGGGACAGTCCCTGATCTCCAGCTTCCTGAGGTTGTCACACCCAGACAGCACGTGATGGAGTCCCAGATCACTATCTCCAGCAAAAGCCACAGAAAGCATCTCAAGCTTCTTTGCATAAGTCCCAATATGCTCAAAAACAAGGTCAGTGAGAAGCCCTGAAAGGGAAAGGCGCTGAAGATCCTTGCAATGTTCAACAATAGCTCCAAAACCAGCATCCAGAGATTGAAGGGTGAGATAGTCAGGAGTTCGAGGCTCAATAATACATAGTCTAAAACGAGTCATATTAGGCCTGTTCCGAGCAATTGTGTTTAGGGCAGCATTGGTCATTTGACGACAAAAATATAGGACCGAATGGAGCTTGGGGCAACCTTCAGACACAGAAACAAGGCCCTGCTCTGTCAACGCTACATTTGCTTCCAACCCAAATGGGTCAGAGGGAAACACCCTCAACTCCCTCAGATCCTTACACGATGCAGCAAGCATGTCAAGGCCAGCATCTTCTATGTAATCCAGAACCTAGATATTAGTAATAACCTTAATTAGCAAGCATTTACCTTACAATTTTGGTAAAGTAAGCCAGCATATGAAGATAAACATGCATTAATCAAAAACATAATATCAACCGGACATACCCATAAGCGCTGCAAACTCTGGCATTGACCCACAAGCTTGATAAGATCTGGGCTTTGGATTGTAGCATAACTCAAGTTCAGTGATGTGAGCCTGGAGCATACAGGATAGACAGCAGGAAGATATGATGGGAGCACATCCCAAAAGCCAGACAAGCCCTTCATTTGCTTGCATCCAGAAAATGCTGCCGCCAGATTTGTAAAGACCTCCGGCCGCATCTCGGACGTGTAGGCTCCAGTGCCTAACTCAACCAGCTGCGGAGCCCCACGGAGAAGGTTGGCAAGCTTATCAAGGGGTGCAGCACGATTGAGTCGGAGAGTATGCATGTTAGGACACCTACTAACCAAGCGCTCTAGTGCAGGAAAATTGACCTCGTTTGCTAAGCAAGAGATGTTTAGAGAAACCAAGGATGTGTATGAATCAGGAAAATGGCTTAGCCAATGACCGCAAATGTCCTCCACTTCACTCTCCCGCAAGTCCAACTCCCTCAAATTCCTACAATTACCATTAGCACACAATAGATTTGTCAATGACACGTTTAAACAGGCACACCAGTTCATAAACCATAATTTTTTACTAGACTAAACCTTCAAAATTAGACTCCATACCACCTTCATCATCATAAGACAATAACCCAAAATTTACCTTTACATGTTTAACATTTTAAATGCACCCTAGCATTCATAAAACAATTAGGCCCAGTTTTGATAAACAACTTATTTGCAGCTTATATTATACAAGCTTATCATGATAATGGCGCTCTTTAGTATAAAATAAAGTTAAGCTGTTTTAAGCTATAAGCTGTTTATAAAATCAGTTTATAAACAATGTCATGAGCTGTTTTCATAAGTCCTCCCAACCATTCTCACAAAACTTAACTTATGTTATTATATAAGCTCAACCAAGTCAATCCAAACAGACCCTAAATCGGACAAAAATGAAGTTAATTATCCTACCAGATTCACATTAACTTGTCTCAGTAAAAACTCACAAAAAACAAATTATACAATTTTCCAGATAAGCACTAAAACCAAATAACTGTTTACGAATTATGTAATTTCTAAAAACTTGAATTTGATAAGTGGGTCCTTATTAAAAAAGTATATTACCAAAGTACAATTCTGGACTCTAAATTTCACTCATCATAGTGCAAGCATAGTGTTGAATTCATTTCAGTTAAATTAAATTGAATTAAAATGAAGATGAGAGAGAAATTGGAAAGATACCTGCAATTGGCGGCAATGGAAGCAAGTCCATCAGTAGTGAAACCTTCACAAGAAATAAGAACCAAAACCTTGAAATTCTTAAACGATTTAGCAATCAAATCCAAACAATCATCACTAATCACCATTCTCTTAAGCTTAATTTCTTCCAGACACGGAAACGCAACCGCCATAGCTTTGATCCACGGACACACATAACCACCCCAACCTTCCGGAACCAAATTGAAATCCGCAAAGTGCGGTTTCCCCTTCAGCGTAATAGATCTCACCTTCGGAAACCGTTTTATCACCATCGCCGGTGAGATGGCGTAACAGTTTCCGACGAAGACTCGCCGGCGACACCAGCGTTCGATCTCGTACCATGACTTGCATACTAAAGAGATCGAGCCTCTGTCTTTGGTTGAGTCGATGAATGAGAAGACATGTTCGAGAACTTCTTCGGGGAATGAGTACGATAACGCTGCTACTTTCTGCATGACGATGGTGGGAAGAATGACGAATCTAGAATGTTGTGGTACGAAAATGTACGAAGAGGATTTGTTGAGTTAGATCTGAGACGCCATTGAAGAGTGCTTGAAGAGAGAGAGAGAGAGAGAGAGAGAGAGAGAGAGGATAAGGAGTTTGTGTTGTGATTGTACTTGTAAACGCATACACACACGGTGGTGAGGTTAGAAAGTAACTATGGTTAAATAGGTGTTGTCGTGTGGTGTGAGGGAAGGGGATTCTGTGATTGGTGATTGTGGTGGATATGACTCATGAGTGAGTTTGAGCCGTTAGATTATTTGTTGAACATTTGGGAGGAATGGACGGTGGGGATGTGGTGGTTTTGATGTGGTTTTATTATGAGTAGTGTAATCACCGTAATGTGTGTGGAAGAGAATCTTATGATTGTTATTACATGGTTTGATTTTATCTTTAGAGATGAATTGTGAGTGGGACTGCATCTTTTTTGGTAGGATTAAGGTTGTATTAGTAGTAATCCAGCAGAAAAGAAAGAAGAAGAAAGAAAAAAAAAAGATATTAGGACAGATATTTACCAGTAGTGTGTTCACACACAAAAATGTACTGGTATGGTACATTAGAAACTAAATATTATTATATTGCCTTGACAAAAATTCAAAACTAGTGCTAGAAGGTAATCCATTAAACAGCACAAACTTTTTTTTTTCTTTTGGTAAGTTATATATAATTCTTGTTTAATCTATCCCTTTGAAGGTCAGTCTTTCTGTCTGGCATCTACTTCGTGTATTCCTATAACAGATAACTTAACTAAAAGATGTGTTCTTCAGCATAATGTGCAACAATGTGCGGGTGGTTGCGGCAACGTGGAGGATATAAACCATCTTTTTATATTCCGTGATTTTTTTGGGAAATTTGGCATGGGATTCTAGTTGGTTGTGTTTCACGACGGTGCATCCCGCACATGTAGAGCGTCATTTAACTCAATTTGGAGCTCTAGGTTGGTTTCCTAAAAGTATCATCTCAGCTCTTCATCTCATTTGGCAATCTTATGTATGAGTGATTTGCTAAGAAAGAAATTCTCGGGTGTTTTTAATCAAAAGGAGGAATCGTTACAACATTTGCTTGACAAAATCAAGATTCAATTTTATTGGTGGTTAAAAGAAAATCACATTAATTTTCCTTTAAACTATCATTATTGGTGGCCTAACCATTTAGGGTGCGTTTGATTTGTTAAAAAATGAAGGACATGACAGAACAACTCCAGTTGTTCAGTGTTTGATTTGTAAAACTGTTTCAGGGACAGGACAAACTGGAGGCAAGGGACATGACAAAATCTGAAATTTTTGTCCCTCACCAAACCACAACACAACTTTTTGTCCCACGTACAAGTTGTCTAAAACACCAAAATAGCATTTCGTCCCTCAAAAATCATATACAACAAAAAATTATTCAGTACCATAAAAAAATTGTTATGTATTGTTCTGCCTTGTGTTGTGCTGTTCTACTTTGTATTGTTCTGTACAGTACTTAATGTTTTGCAAACCAAACGCACCCTTAGCTTGTTTGGGGATCATGTTGTAACCGAAGGAAAATCGAATTACATAAACAGGCAGTAGAATAAAATTTTCGATTTTCTTTCCTTGGATTATTATGAATTTGACATGATTAGTGAGTAGTATGTTACCTCTCTAGTGCAGAAAAGAGAATCTCGATCACATCAAAGCAAAGAGCAAAGTCTCTACTAGTCCACACGAACCGCGCTCCTCTGGTTCCCCGTGCTAGCCAAGCGATTAGAGTTTGGGAGAATTAGGGTTTCAGAAACGTGCAACCTCTGATTTCAGCACAAGGGTTCTATTTATAGAACTTCAAGTGTGTTCTGCAAGTCATAATTCACTATCGGTCTTCCGTAAGTCCATTAACTCGTTTAGCCTTTTGCTAACTGATTAGCGTTATTTGCTAAACGCACCCATCATGTGAGTCTTACTTATATTTCTCTTTTGGTCGTTCTTTTGAGTGTGACCCTATAGGTTCTGGTCACGTTGGCAATAATATTAAATCTAATATTTAATATTATAAAAAAATGAGCGGTATCTTTTTTTTTTGGTAGTGTAAAATGAGTGATATCTAGCAACACATAATTACTACCTAAGTGACAAGAATGTCAAATGATCTGACGAAACCTTTTCCATGATAATGTCCATGTGTACAATTACTTCTTTATCCTCGTCTATATTGATCACAAGGCATAGATTTTGTCACCCTTTGTATAGATAAATATTTATATTTCTTGATCCCAAAATATAATGAATAACGAATAAGTCTAATATCTCATATTGACTTAGTTCGGCATAGCCATACAATTTTACAGTCATATTTCACCAAGAGACCTAAAGATACATCTCTTGTTATGAATGATGGACAAATCTCATCTAGAACACTCATGTCCCTCAACATGTTTCGTCAAGTATCCATTAACCAACGTTATGGTCATCCTATTACAGACAACGTTTGAATGATAATAGAGCACTTGAGTCCATATTTAGGGATCATAGCGGTTTCAGGTCAAAGAGTGGTATACGCCATTATCATTGTCAGAATATCTTATGACACTTTCATAACATACTATGTAGTATTCTCACGGTGGGTCAATCCAGTATAAATACCACTCCTAATATGTATACCTATGTATAGACTTAATAACTCATATCCATGACCCATGAGATGTGGTCATCAGTCTACATATATAATAATCTCAGCACTTTATTATTATCCCAATTTATATTAAAGCTTGACTACGGATACATTTATGAATATCATTTTTTATGTTAATGTAATCTCATGATTAAGTCACATTTAATATACCATTACACGAACTATTTATTCTAGGGAGTTTATTAATATTGCTGCAAATATAATAAAGAGTAGCATATATCATTTAATAATAAAAGTCATGATACATATCGTAAGTTTAACATAAACTATTGGCATCCAGGGCTTACACCAACTGTAACTTATGATACATATCATAAGTTTTTTAGCTTCTTCTTTTTTTTTCTTCGAGCTTTTGATGTAAATGGGACACAATTTTCTTGAATAATGAGAATGGTCGGTTGAGGGTTAAGAGGATAAGAGAGTTTGATTTGACTTTGCTTGGTAAATGGCGTCGAAGAGTTTTGGAGGAAAGGGATTGTTGGTAGTATACAATGTTAATGGCCTATTATGGAGAGGAGGGGGTCGGGTCGGGGCGATGGCGAGTTGTGTTGTCATGCCTATTTGGTTCTTGTTGAAAAATCAACTACTCAATTAATGATTTGAACGTCAACATTGTAGATATGGAGGCTTGTGTATTCTGGTCACTTTGATTTTATTATATTATTTTAAACATTTTGCCACTATATGCTATTAACTTGAATGTTGTGGGTTTGTTTGCATATTTATTCTTTACATTTTTAACGACATTAAATGATATACTTTATCAATTTTTACGAAGAAATATCGTTTTATTTTTGTCAAAACAAATTAAGGAAAATATTCCATCAATTTAAAAAATTGAAAATTATGATCTCTTATTATGTTGGGGGAAAACAACAGTGCTCTCAAAAATCAAAATGTTGATAGATGAATGGATGAGTGAATTATGAGTGGGGGTAAATGGAAATGATGACAATATACACAGCCGTCCAATCCTATGTGACTGTTTTCATTCTAATTTCTGACAATGAGAGTATTTGTTTCCACAACAGTTATATCAAACTTATTAACTCACACAATCGGCCTATCTACCGTATAATGAATTGGATTGATCATAGCACCACTTCTAATCATCAATTCCATTATTTACCGTATGCTATGAGTAGAGTATGAATGAGCCAACTATCATATATATCTTTTTTTTTTTTGTTGCAAATTGTCATGTAATAAACTCCAAAGCTCTCGGACATCAATGGCATGTAAATGCTACGGTACATAAAATGATATTTGAAGAATTATTTGGTAACAACTTTTGTGACAACCTATCTTTTATCTCTTTTCATTGGTCAAAAACAATAGAGAGAAAAAGGAAGAGAGAGAATAAAAACATAATGTGAGTATGAGATAGAAGGTTGTACAAAAGTTGTCATAAAATAGATGTACAAATATCATTTCTCTATTTTTATAGAATTTTTTAGGTCAAATACTTCTCTGGGTCCTTTAAGTTTTAGGTTTGTTTCACATAGGTCCTTTAAGTTTCTAAGGTTTCAGATAGATCCTTTAAGTTTCGAGTTTGTTTCAGATAGGTCCTTTAAATTTATAAGGTTTCAGATAGATCCTTTAAGTTTCGAGTTTGTTTCAGATAGGTTCTTTCTATCAACCTCCGTTAAGCCAAAGTTAAAGGACAAGGACCTATCTGAAACAAACTCGAAACTTAAAGGACCTATCTGAAACCTTATAAACTTAAAGGATCGATCCGAAACAAACTCGAAACTTAAAGAACATATCTGAAACCTTAGAAACTTAAATGATCTATCTGAAACAAACTTGAAACTTAAAGGACCTGGGGAAGTATTTGGCCGATTTTTTACTATGTCTTGCTAACCCGTGTCCCACTTCAAAGATTCCTTAAATAGAAATTTTATTTTGAAAATATATGTTTTGGTTGTTTAACCAATGCTCATGGAGTATTAGTTAACATTTTCTTTTTTATTATTTGGACACATGTCCAAAATTGCATGCACCAGAATAACATAATTTTTTTTAATATATCTAATTCTAGCTACTTAATTACTGTTTTGGATGAACCTATTTCAGGTTGGCCTAGTGGTAGACTTGAGATCTTAGAGTTTGTTCCTCTCAAAGTTTCAGGTTCCATTCCCTCTGATGTTAATTTTGGTGGGCTAAGTCTATATAGAGCTATGCTCTGGCTTTAAACGGAGTTCCAACAAGTGGACAATGAAATTGGTCCATTCAGATTAGTCGGTTCTTAGATCAGATACCGAGTTTTAAAAAAAAAATTACTGATTTGGGTGCCCAATTATCTCTTTTAAGAGAATCGCACACCAAAGAAAGAGTTTATAGTTTGTCTGGCAAACACAATAAACTAACATAGTTAATAGCTTATAAATTTATTAACTAAACAATATATGTTTGATAGATAACGATCATTTTCTCACAAGCTATGTCGATCTCTCACACACACATAATATGACAAAGACATATCGATCACTATGCACAAAATATATAACAATCATTTTCTCTTGAGCATAATAATAATAATATGATAAATGATAACTTGACATAAAATATAGGCTTAAATAGGTCTTTCATCCCTGCAAATATAGGCCATTTGAATTTTCGTCCTTGAAGTTACCAATCCCTCCATTTTGCCATTGCAAATATTGATCATTTGAAAAATGGTCCTAATTACATCTGATTAGTAACTTCAGGGACGAAAATTCAAATGACCTATATTTGCAGGGACGAAAAACCTATTTAAGCCAACCACCTCGCCCAATCATCACTTGCCACATGGGCACCATGTCGCTATTGACAGCCCAGCTCAACAAAAAAACTAATTAGGACCAAAAGTCAAATGATTAAATTTTGTAGTGGCAGATTGGAAGGATTAGTAACTTCAGGGACAAAAATTCAAATGGCCAATATTTGCAAGGACGAAAGACCTATTTAAGCGTAAAATATATAACACATACATGACACTGCATGTTATTTCACTTTACACAATACATCTATTTTTTTATTCTATTTCCTTTTCTTCTTTCTCCTTCAACTACATACCTCTCTCCCACCATGTCCTCTCTCTCACAACCCTCAGTTCATCCGACACCTGCCTCCCTCCGTCGGCCACTACCGTCGAAGACATGTCGGTTCCCTGCACAACATCTCCCGCGTGTCCCGTCAATCACCACCTCCTTGTCATCTCTCCTTGTTGTAACCGCCATGCCCCAACTGCAACAACACCATCACAATCGCCAACGTTCGCCATGAATTAGGACGTGTCTGGTGGCTGGATCCCGGTCGTCTTAGATTAGGTTGTTTTTTATCGTCCAAATTTGATTGTTACTTTGCTTTGGTCGTCTCATATCCAAAGTCTCTACTCCGATTCTATTTTCATGTCGGTCTGTGATATGAATTTAATCTTGCAGATATGTTTTTGTCACTGTTGTGTGGAGGAGGAAGAGGTGAAGGGAAGGTGGTGTTGGAGAGAAGAGGAGCAGTTAGAGAGAGAATGGGGAAATTACAATGAAAGGAGGAGAGAAAATGACAAAATAGCACTTCTAATTAAAGATGAAATGACACAATTACCCATGGTGATTGTATTGTGTTAAAAAAATGCGATCAATTATCATTTCTGTAATAATAGACATACATTAGTTGGACATAATAGATTGAACATAAAAGAGTCACAATTATGATATAAAACGAAAACAACCTGTTTTTATTTTTAGTAACTAAAATCAAAATTTGCTATATTTTTAGGGATAAATGAAACACCTTTCATTATTTAATGTTAAGGTTGTACTAACTTGTGCTCCATGGACACGTGTTAAAGATTTCTAAAAGAGAAATTTTGTATTGATAAAAACTATTTTTTTTGAATTTTAAAATAACGAATGTGCTGTTTTGTATTGATAAAAGACATGTATCCTTATTTCATTACAAAAAAAGAAGACATGTATCCTTATTTCTCAAGGTACATATTAGCATTTTACTTTATGTCAATATCTTATTTCATTCAATAAGAGAGTCTTAACAATTATAAATCGAGTTGAACTTAGAAGAAAGAAAATAATCAATGATCTTTGAACCCTTAGAAAAATATCTACACTCATTAACACTTTATTTTATCTCAAAGTTTATTCCTATCATATCTCGAAATATAATTACACTCATTTTTTTAAGGAATACACTCATATGGATGCACACCAAACATTTTTCATACTCATTAATTAGTAAAACAATATATAGAACCAGCTGAGTTGTCCTGCACGTATAACTCATTTTATTATGAACAATATATCGTGATTAAGATTTAAAGATACATTAATCAATTGAGATACTAGTAACTGATGGGTTTAATATTAAGCCCACGCTCGGTTCTCCGGGAATCTCTCTATCCCTCGAGTGGAACTGGCTTGGACTTTATTGTGTAGCGTTGTTTAAGGTACTCTTCCCATTATATTGATTTAACAAATGTTTCTGAAAAACAAATACTCTACACTAAAATACAAGTGAAATAGGGTCAACTCATATGAAATTCATTTCAGCAAATATTGCCATTAACTCTAAGAACCGATATCGAGAATATAAAGCTAAAATGTTTTTATATATATTTATTGCAAAAAGTATAATAAATACCTTTTAAAAGAAAAACATGTTGTTTTTGGATTTTCAAACTGTTGTATTTGAATTTCTAAATTCTATTATCCACCAAAGTTGTTACTAGGTTGAGTCACGATCATGTCGCTCTCTTTAAGACGTTTCGTGGCACTGTCCAAAATTGTTTAAGACGTTTCATGGCACTGCCCAAAATTGTGCAAAACAGACTATCAACCACGCCGCCTCCAGGATAAAACAAGCCCAGCTATAACTGTGCGGTTAACTACTGCACTGTAGAAAACCGTTCGAGATATACACCCTCAAATATGGTACTAAGATCACTTTTTAATACTGAAACCACATTAATATGGTATTTAATAATGAAACCACATTAATATGGTATTGTTACCACTCTGTTATGGTGCTGAGACCACTCAAATATGATGTTACCACCATTCTAACTTTAATTTCTCCAAAGTATCAATATGACACCACGACCACTCAAATATGGTGATATCACCATTTCCACTTTTTAATTTCTCCTCAGTTAAAATATTGAAAGAATATTTATATACCTTTAAGATCATTATTAATTCTGACGGGTCATTATTATTCCAAAAAAGGGACTATGATCTTAATAGTACTCTTTATTCAGAAGGGACTTATATTATCGAAGGGACTATGTTTTTAAGACACTATGGTCTTAAAAACACTCTTAATTCCGAAGGGACAGAAAAAAGGAGATGAAGAGAAGAAAGACTCATCAACACAAGTCAAGAAAGGGAGAAGAGAGAAAGAGTTCCCGACAACTCAATGAAACTCTTTGGTGTGATTTTTGAACTGAGTGGAGTCCTCTTATATATAGATTTTGTAACTATTTTAGCAAAAATTGCGACAGCAGTTACTGAGTGGATAAGATTAAAATGGAGTTTATCCATTAATCAGTTCAACAACACATGTGGATTGGATCAAAAGAAACAAATCCACAAAAGTGGAGGAAACAAACTATTGGATTTGAAGGAAGGAAGTATAAGAAATTCAATTAAATTCTTATTCTTATCACAACCACCATAAGCTAAATTTATGGGAAGTGATATTCTCGAATAAAAATAATAATTACTATTATTTTTATCTTTATCAAGTATTTAAAATTAAATACCGTTGTTTAAACACTACTAATGTTCTATTTTATAATATCGTTCTATTTTATGTGGGACCCCACACTCTATTTTTTCAATTCACACAACATTAGATCAAAATATAATTACTTGGTGTTTAATCTTCCAATTTATTTTCCAACATCACACTAATATTCCAACAAAACTAGATATATACATTTTAACAAAAGATACTAGCCACGGATTCAAAATTTATTTATTTTTTCTTTCAAATATGATATTTTAAGTTAAAGTTGTTAGTGTACTATTAAATATTATTACTATATATTATATTTCTGAATACATAACTTTCCTTATTGATTCCTTAGCCAGTGTGGATACTGATTAGTGATTAGCATGATTCAAAAAACTTTTCATATTGTTATTCTTAGCAGTCCAATGTTCTGTTCGCCCATTAGTTTAATTTTTTTAAAACTTCGATTGATGAGAGACATTAAAATTATTGTATTGGCTTGCTCGTGCTCTTGTTGATTATGATCAATATAAAATTTGATTTATAATGTTTAAAATGACTTGGGTTTCTTGTTTTGTGGAAATCCCCTCCTGTACACGTGAAGTGGTGCAAACCAAGGTCGACTATAGGGAAGGAAGACAAATACTAGTAGTACTTAATTAAATTAATTAAATGAAATAAATGTAGGGGAAGTTTAGAAGCAACTAAAGAACCTAAGGTGTGTGATAGATCGGAATGCATGGCGGCACACATGCTGATAATATCATAAATGGAATGACAAAGACACAGCTTTGCTTCAATAAGTTTTAATTCTTACTATATGGAATAGACATATATTGAATAGGACTTGGCTTGCTGCTGTAACCAGCTCAATCCTTGTTAACTTCACTCTACCGACAAATATAATTTACTAACTTTGAATCATCATTCACAACTCATTTGCATCATAAAAATCATTCACAAGTCATTCACACCCGCCACCTTGTTAGTTCATGTCTCATGTCGATACTATATGACGATGTGAAGGCTAAAAAACACCATAAAATGACAAATTTAACTCCAATTATTTTCGACAGTTAACTGCCGCCGGTTAAAATTCATCGGCAGTTAACTGCCGATGAGGTTATTTTGGTATTTTAGCGGTGTTTTCGAGCATCCTTTGATGTGGAAACATCATTATTCATAGGATTAACATTTAAAATGATTGGACTGACCTCTTTAATCCGATTTTTTGGGTGAGTTCCATTCAAGGACGGATCGAGGATTTATTGATTGGAGAAACTTAGAATTCGTCAAACAAATGTATATGGATAAAATATTTTAGAGAATATTCATACGTGATTATATGTTTCAAACGTTAATTACATCAATAATTTGTTAAAGTGCAAAGCGAATATTTTGTATGTTACATAAATTATTTTTAATTGACTTATTTACAATTATTTTTTCAAGTTATGCTTGTTAAACGTGATAGCAAAAATTATTATTAATAATAGTGACATTAATAATTATTTTATAAATTGTTTCAGATGGAATTTAAACATATCATTTGAGATAAAGTCAAACTCTTATCACTAAGTTGACACATTTTTAACTTCATACACTAATAAGTTCTTTAACCCCTAGAACTTTGTATGCTTTTGAAGAGATATTAGCAATAATTAATAAGAGTTAAATATTAGAATGTTCACAACTTTTTAAGTTTATTCCTTCCGTAAATTTTATTTTATTTTATTTTAGTCCTTTTTATGCTTTATAGGAACTATTAACACTTTTTTTTCCCTAATAATATCAACAATCATTTTATCTAAAAAGAATTCAATATACGAACTAAAGTTAAATGAAATGTACATATCTAATAAAGAATTAAATATACGGACTAAAGTTAAATAAAATGCATGTACAGTCTAAACTTTAAAAATTGTAATTTTATAAGGATTACAAATATATTTCATGTTTTTTTTAAGGACAAATATATTTAGTGTTATTAATAAAAAAGAATAAATGACCAGCAAAATTATTTGTTACACAAGTAGAACTAATGTCACAACTACTACTACAACTACCATTGTAACTTGGAAGGAAGAAATTCAGTTTAAAGCTTGTTGCAGGGAATCATGTTTGGTTATTACATTTACACTCCTCTCCCTTTTCGCCGTGCTAGCAATCTGGTTTGAGCTAGACTCTTATTGCGCTATAGTTAAGGAAAGCTCGCGAACATCTCCACGCACCTGCAGGTTTCAAAGAGAGATTGGTTGGCCGCCTTCTGTTTATTCTTACCATATACTATCAGACACCATTGCTTAAGTTGGGGTTGGAATGTCTATCGGAGAGGATCTCCATTACTCTAGTCTAGTTGGAGAGGATTTTAAAAAAATATTGATTTCGATAATTCGATGTGATGTGGAAAAAATTATCTTCTTTTATAGGGACTATTAACACTTTTGTAAAACAAATTCAAGATAAAGACTGTAGTTATAAAAGTTATGTACGGTCTAATTATTTTAAGAGAAATGTTAGCAACATACATTTTAACACTCACTTTCCAACACACTCTTTTTGATGTGAATTTTAACCAATTGTGTTGAAAAATATGTGTTAAAATGTGTGTTGCTAACATTTCTTTTATTTTAATATTGTAGATGTGTGTGGCCCAAACACAAAATTGATGCTTATTAATTTGATCTACTAAACTCACATTAAGCACTTCACGTCAAACAAAATAAGAAAATCAATAATCATCTTTCAATGTTTCTCTCAATTGAAGGTACTTATGTGCAACTTTGTACTCATTAGAGACGGTCTAACTTTATACTCACATTAACTGCATTTTGTTTCTCTTGTCAAAAAACAACTGCATTTTGTTTCTTCTTTTTTATGGACTAAAATTTTTAAGCAATTTTTTCGAACAAAATAATATTTTAGCAGGAATGATAAATATATGTGTAACATCTTGCTCGAAATTATATTCATGATATATATTAATCTCTGTGCACTTACAATGTAACATTTTTTTACACTTATATTTAATCAAATCACGTTATGATGTCACTTTTCTTTTATGTAATTTGTTCCTAAAAATCTCCACATGTATTTACATGATGAGATTTAATTAGATATACATGTGAAAAGGTTTTTGTACTGTCAGTTTAGAAATGAAATCGTTCATGATAATAGTATTCTCAAAAATATTTACTAAAAATAAGTGCCAAGGTTGGAACATACAGGCCCTTTCGGTACTTAATTTTGCATTTTTAATCAAAAGGACAACAGTATTTTTTAGATAGTAATATTTTTTTGTCGGTTTTTTATTTTTCAAAATAATCAACGTAATTTCTCGTGGGCATGAAATCAAACAGTAGCTGCAGCTAACTTTTGTTGACATTCAAAACAGAGAAGATATAGAAGAATAAAAGGAGCTTTATTTCAAGGCTATAAGGTGCAGAAGATCATTGACTACTGGATTGTATGGACTATGGAGTCCCACTTGTGAGAATCTTTACAAAAATTAGGTAGTAATTGACTGATTAATATAATCATTTAATTAGTAATAATTCTAAAAAGATGAGAAGGATTATCATAATTTTAATTTCCTTATCCATTTTTTTACTTTATTGTCTTACCATTGGTCCTAAATATCGGCATAAGATGAGAGATGCTCTTCTATAAACTTTTTTTTTAAGCTTTTATCTATTTTCATAATGAGATGAGATAGAGTTTGATACCAATTTTTTTTTGGTTGGGTCAAATACCGCTAAAGTTGTTTTTTCCCCTAAAGAGCTACACCTACATGTCCAGACAAAACAAAAAATTACAAGAGTATATTAAAATACCATTATCTAGTATACAATATACATATATTTGTATGATCAATGAAATATTATCTCGTGTGTGAAGCAAAAGTATGTGCATATTTTGTTATGGGGGAACTACTCCACATTGGTAAGGACTGTTTTAACTTTTCACTTTTCAAGTACACCTATGTTCAATTAGTGTTTCTCCAATTTAAAATTATTCGTTTGATTTTTCAGCATATCTGGAGAATTCATTTTCCTTGTATTTCATACTTAATCAAGTACTCGCTGTGTTCAAGTACTTAGTGAATTTCAGTTGAAGATAAATTGTTTAGGAGAATTTTAGTTTAAATTCCGATTAAAATAATCATTGATCAGACTTTATTTACCACTCAATCAAACTTTGGATCACCAAAATCTTTTTCCTCTCAATAAGGAAAGAAAAAAATGGCTTATACTTACGACTATGGAGAAAGGTGGTCAAAATTAAAAAGAATTCAGAACAACAAATCTTCTCTAACACGCATTGAACAAAAAGATATTTGTTGAAACACGAACACAAACACGGACAACGGATGCGACACTGTTACTGACATGTCGACACCTCGATAAAATTTTGAAAAAATCATATAATTCAATGTAAACATAAATGTCTGTGTTGTGTCAGTGTCAGATACAACACGTGTTGGACATCGAGACATGTCTCTAATCAGAAGTGTCGGTGGAATGCAAAAAAAACATGCAAATATTATTTTATTTTTTTGAAAGAAAAAAACATGCAAAGACTTCTTCCACGTAAAATGAGAAATCATAGAAGGTAATACAAAAGGATTCTAAGTATGCATGTTTAAGTAGAATAAGATAAATCTATTAAGCTATTATTTATCTTGTTGAACTTTTGAGTTAATTGGCACAATAATGAATATGAATATATGTCCGTAAGAGGAACCATATATATGCTTTGTCACTCTTTAGGCTAGGATTAGGAGTTTCCTTCAATTTTCATAATCGAGAGACCCCTGCTCTTATATTTCCGTGATTAATTTCATTCTAGTCGTGTTTTTCATGCATGAAGCATCATAAGTGAGATATTTTGTACACATATGCCATTCTTCTAAGAAGTGTTCAAGGCTCAACAAATCACAATGCGATTTATTTATTTTACTTCTATATAGTTAAGACCATGTGCAAAAGCTAAACTATGAGTGTGACCTATTTTTGTTCACTATATATAAAGTTGTACCAAGTGATCATACTTTTGGATTTTACACAACGTAGCAGCACAACACACAACAGGAAGTAAACATGACATGACTAATGGCAACAGAAAACCCATGTTATGTTGTCCATAGTTCATACACACACTCTATGACACATCCTAAGAAGAAAATTGTGATTATCTCATATACGAGTACTATAGTATTTTGAATAGTGAAGGCTATTATTATTTAGGTTTAATAGCAGTTTTCGTCCCCTAACTTTCACGAAGTTGTGATTTTGGTCCCATAAGAAAAAATACTACAAAACCACCCCCTAAGTTTTGCAATTGTAGCAGTTTTGGCCCCCAAGACCAATTTTTGGTAAAATAAAATAAAATAACACATGACGCCTCACTTAGGGTACCACATCAACGTAGACCGAGTCAAAATTGGTCTTGGGGGCCAAAACTGTCACAAATGCAAAACTTAAGGGGCAGTTTTGTAGTTTTTTTCTTAGGGGACTAAAATCGAAACTTTGAAAAAGTTAGGAGGCCAAAACTGCTATTAAGCCTATTATTTATTAGTTTAATTTCTTTGAATTTTTGTCATTTTCAGCCACAATTAGAAACACACCGTACGTAGTTGGGGGTGGTGAGTCATTGACATGGAGTAGTCACTTTAACTAACTAGGAAGTCACCATTCAGTTAATTTTCATCCTTAAAAGTAACATCACGCCACAACAAACCCATGTTATGTGGACAGTCTTTTCTAAAAGGGTAAATACCTTTATCCTAGTTTTTCTACTACGTGACAAATTCTGATTCAGCACGCTTATTGAAAGGTCAATCCTTTGCATTTTGTTTCATATACATGATGAACCAACCATATATAGCATGAACTGATCGCACTTACACAGATTTGTATCCTAGTGTTACTTAGTTTCATTAAGATGTCTATGGTGAAAAACGTAATTATTTTACTTCCAACAGATTCACATTTAACGTACATATTTCTTTGGTAAAGAACGTACTCTTATCCATGCAACTCATAGTGGGATTTATGGTGGGAACATGGTTAATACATCCATGCAACTCATAGTTAAGAATTAAATGGCTCGGATATAGGGATAGTAATGGAGAGGGACAGAGACAAGTTTTACCTTCCATATCCCCATCTCAAACTTTCATATACTTACCTGTTACCCTATTCATATCTAACGCAAATGAGAAATTAAATCTCATCCATGTCCCCTACAGGTTCAGGTATCGCTATCTCATCCTCATCCCCGCAATGAATCATTTTTTTAATAAAAAAAAGTTTTATTTTTCCAGCTCTGAAGGAAATGTTGTAATGCATTATCCAACAATATGATCACTTTAACATTTCATTGACCGAAGACATGGATAGGATGAAGATCAAATGCTATGGTGAAGGAGAAGAGAAAGAACTCGAGTGAGTGTCGTCTAAGAGATACACTTTGACTGCGTGAGAAAAATAGTTAATGATTTGGGTTTATATTTTTATTTAAAAGGAAGGAGCAATAAAGTGGTAATAAAGTAGTTTTCTACAACGGAAACAAGTTTGAGTATGAGTTTGGGATGAGTACTTATATCTCCGTTACCCATCCCGTACCCGTATTTTGAAATCGAAAAAAACTCATCAAACCAAGGTTAGTTCATATGGATAACCATGAATACGAGTTTACTGCAATGACTACTTGGATCTCCTTTAGACAACAAATTTTACCATATTTATAACACAATTAGAATATCAGGCATCGAAGAAATAAGTATTTTTTTTAGGACAATACCAAAGACTTAAAATATGCTAAATAATTTAATCTTCAATTTTTTAGTATTTATAACTGCTTCTATTTTATTTTTTTATACTTAATCGTCTTTATTCCCAAGCTACAATAATATGATATGATATGCAGTTTTGACAATATAGTTACCATTGTTTCTACCACTATAGATATGAAAGTATTGGACATGATAGCCAATAAAGAGAAATTTGGAAGATTTAGTTAGCTAAAATACTACAAGAAAACGCATGTAATTACTAGACCTGTAGTAACTCTGCCACTTGTTTTTTCCACCTCCTATAAGTATCAATTTCCCCCTTCATTTCTTCACTTTTATCTTTTTTTGGTTACATTTCTTCATTTTTATCTTCTCTATAGACTTTTTCTCTACTTTTATCCACCATACTCTTATCTCTTGCTATTTTATTTACTACACTCTTATTCTATTCTTGTTGAGTTTTTTAAAAAAAATCCATACATGTTTTCATATATATTTGTTAATCTATATGAATAATTTAAATATTATAGTTTGAATGACATATTATTTGTTTGAATGATGAATTTAAATACTTCATCTGTCTCACAATAACTGTCTCTTTATCATTTTTTCTTTTTCTCAAAATAATTGTCACTTTAGAATACCAATGCAGCATTTATTACTTTTTTCCATTATTATACCTTTATTTATTGAATTTCATCTAACTTAACTAATCAACTAACTACAATTAATAAGGGTATTTTAGTAAATGCTATTAATTTTACCATTGAAATCAACACAATTAATCATTTCCTTAATAATCGTGCACATACCTTAAACGACTATAATTTAGAGACGGGGAGTATTATGGATTATTATTCTTTTATATACTTTTTAATAATTGTTCTATAAAACATACTATTGTTTAAATTTGTTTCATTTTTTAAAATTAAGCTTTTGTTGACGGCCTAGGTCCTTGGTAAAGGCTATTTTTAAAAAGGAGAATGCTAATGAGTGTCTTTGGGGCGAGTACTAAAATAAGTAACTTTACTATAAAAAGTTGCGTAATCATTGCTAAGACAATATTAAAAGCTTGCATTTCTAAGACATAATTTCTACTAATGGATTCCTTAACCATTACCTTTAGGATACTAGTTAACAAAACTCTTTTAAAAAATGGTTTGGTTGCCAATGATTAATGGCAGATAAAGCTGTCAGTAACGTTTCTAACCGTGTCATTACTAGCGTAATCCTCGTCATCAGTAGCGGGTCAATAAGATTGCATTACTAGTAGACATGGCAACAAATCCCATACTCGCGGGTAACCGTCCGAATCAAACCTATTTTGACGGGTTTTCCCTACTTTGACTGGATTTGGGGACATTTTTTGTTTTTCTTGATTTCAAAACACGTGTACGAGACAGATAACAGAGATACATGTACCCACCCTGAACCCATACACAAACCCATCCTTAATGTAGAAAATCAATTTATTACCCCTTTTATATAAATAGAATGAAACCCTAAATCATATCACTCGCATTGTTAGAGTCTCAGTCTTTCAGATGACCCTCACTTATCATAGTTCACTTTTATCTCCTTCCATGTCTCACACTCTCGGTCTCTCTCTAATCCATCACCATAACCATGGATCACCATCATCACTATCCTGGATAATGCATTACAACATTGCGCTTGGGGGCTGAAAAATACTTTTATTTTTATTAAAAATAATTATCCACTGCGGGGATGGGGATGAGGCGGGTATACCCGAATCCGTCGAGGACAAGAATATGATTCGACTTCTCATCCCCGTTGGGTATGGGTAGGGTAACATGTAAGTATATGGTCGTAGAGTATGGGGACGTGGAAGGTAAAACCCGTCTCCACCCCACCCCATTGCCATGCCTAATCACTAGCTGCTTTTTTTTATTAGAGGAATTTGATCGCTAGTAGATGTTGTTTTTCTTTTAATGAAACTCGTTGAATAAACTCTTTGTTCCAAGAGAAGCGTTCTTCATTGAGAATATCATCACCATAGTACTAGTGCATATAGGAGAATTTAGGACTCTAATCCCCTATACATACATTTGAGCATGGCTGAAATAACCAATCCACATGACATTCTTTTTTCTTCTATCTAAAACAAGGACTCATGTCCTTATGTTGTACAAACAACACAAATGAAATTTTAATGACATTAATTAAAAATATATATGGTTTGACTTATTCTTAAATTGCTTTTGATTGGCATATGAGAATTGAATTGAATTAAATGTAAAAATAATCAATGCGAAAATACATCAAGATTTGTCAATAACTATACAAATTGATTTATCCAGAAGTCCTATCTCAACTGGAAAAATGCCGAAATTGTTAGGTCGGATGCCATGACTGGGGTTCGAACTCTGGTACCGCCACTTGTGTGTGAGTTTATAATGTCTTTGCCATTTCGTTTATCTAAAAAAAATAAAGCTACACAAATTGATTTTTATATATAAAAAAAGTAATTACATATTGCTAAACTATTGAGAGTGAAAATATATGACAAAATCCATAAAAAAAATTGAGGAGATAAGGAGATTTAAAATTTCAATTCAATAATATTTAAAAAATAAAAAAGGGAATGAGAATGATTAGATAACTCCAAATGACAAAAACCAAGATAAGATTTATGATGGACAAATCAATATAATAACAGATAATTCATATCCGTCATCTTTGTAAAAAAAATCATGTTGATCATCAAAACAAAGAAAATGAGATTGATTTTATATACTATTAAAGATATATAGTTCTATTCCTCAAAAACAGATAGAAAGTTCTAAGAAATTTTAAAAACATTATGTTGTGCATTTGTTTAAAATAATTGCTTTTACGTTATTATCATGTTGAATTAATAATTTAATTTAAATCTTAAAAAGAAAAAAGTAAAAATAGATTGTTATTTAAATATTATTAAATTATAATCTTCTTTTACTAAAATATTTTTAATGATTTTATTAAAAAAATAAATAATAATGAAAAACGTTGAATATCAATTTCTTACACTATTTATTTAAAATAAAAATAAGTTAGGATATGTACATTTAATCTACGAATAATTCTAAGATGAGCTACTCCGCTTAATAATCAACTATAAACAATGAATTTCGTTGATAAATATTAAAATAAATACGCGGAAACAATTTGACATGGATATAAATGAAATACACAACAAATATTTATTAGTTGTTTTTTAAGGAATAAATATTTATTAGTGAAGAGTAAAAAAAATACGAGACAAGTATTTATCACGAATAAATATTAAAAAAAAATCACGTGACATATATTTATCACGGGTACATAAGAAATAAATAAAAAATACGCGGAAACAATTTGACATATAAATGAAATACACAACAAATATTTATTAGTTGTTTTTAAGGAATAAATATTTATTACTGAAGAGTAAAAAAATACGAGACAAATATTTATCACGAATAAATATTTTTAAAAAAATCACGTGACATATATTTATCACAGGTACATAAAATAATACGGGAAACATTTTGTCATTGATGCATAAAATGGGACAAAAATTTGTCAGTGATAAATATTAAAAAAAATACAGAACAAATATTTATCATTGAAAAGTATTTTAAAAAATAAGGCAAATATTAATAACTGATACATAAAAATCATGGGAAAATAGCAGTAAGTGATACATTGAAGGACAAATACTAAAAAACACATAGAAATCACTCATAAATATTTTAAAAAAAACACGAAATAAATACTTATCAGTGGAAAATATTTAAAAAAACAAGACAAATATTAATAATTGATCCATAATAATCACGGGAAAATAGTTGTAACTGATACATAGAAAACACGGGACAAATATTCATCACTAATATATATATGAGTTAGATATTTGTCACTAATTGCCCCTCAATTTTTTTTGTCACTAATTAATATTCAAAAATTCAAAGGATAAAAATTTGTCATTGGTACATTAAAAAAAATTAGAATTTAGATTATATTTTTTTTGTTATATTGTTGGTGTAATTGAAATAAAATAATCATTGTTAGTTTGATTTGTTATAATTTTCAAGCAAAAAGCATTTATATTTTTTACTTTTAATCAAAATCAAAACACTGTTCATAATTTTTAATTTTTAAACGTTAGCGCAATAAAAAGAGAAAAAATGAGTGTGTGAGTGTCCGTCTTTTCGCTAATTACCATAATGATTTTGTGTCTAGCAGAAGTCATTCTAAGTAATAAAAATTAAAAAAAAAATTGTTGGCATTAAACTAGTCATGGCTAATGCCTATGATCGTCTTGAGTTATATTTTCTTGAAAAGAAAATCTTTTTATAGATGCCTTTCTCCATTCTATTTAATGGTAATCCTTCCCGATTCTTACAACCTAAGACTAAGAGGTCTTAGAGACCTCTCATCCCCGTCTCTGTCCATAAGTTGCACTGCATTTTTTTCGAGATTACTCTCAGAAGTTCAAAATAAGTATATTAACCCGTTTGTTTCAAAAAAAGATTCTAAAAAAAATTACTTTTTTCATTTTTCATTTTTAAGTGTATGTTTAGGTCTAAAATGAAAAGCAATTGGGATTAGTTTTTTTCAAATACAATGAGGTAACACATGAACTAGTTAAAAACCATTTTTTTTTATAAAAAAAAAAAATCACTTTTTTAGGTAGTAAACAAAAACATTTAGCTTCAGTTTTTTTATAAAATATCCAAAAAAAGAAATCTAACTTTTCAGAACACAAAATCTATTTTTTTTTAAGTTAAAACGAACACACCCATTATCTATATGATTGGTACTAAATGTAGATATATTATTTAATTTAAATAAATAAATTTTCTATATATTAATTTAAAAAATAATAAATACAATCATTAAACCAATTTTTTTTACAAAATATTTGTTCATATATTTTATATTTTTTGATAAAATATATTTAAGTTAAATAATACTAGAGTTAGTTGTAAAAAATGATAAAATATAGCGTATAAGTAAGGTAAAAGAAAAAATACATTAAATCTGAACGGAAACACCGTAAAGAAAAATCCAAAATTTGGTAACTCATGACCATAAGCATTTTTTGGGGGCCAATTTGGTTCATTAAGTTTTTTGATTAAAGAAAAATAATAGGTTGTAATAATCAAAATATAAAATTTATTGGAGAATTGATTCTAGTTAATCCAAAAGTTAAGAATTGTAGCTTCAACCAAAATTGTTTTTGGAGGATAGAAGCAATTTTGAAAAGCCAAATCAAACATTATTGAAAACTCAATTTTCACTTTTGAGATGTTGTAGAACCACTTCTTGCTGGAAAAAAAAAACCAAAATAAACGGACACTAAATTGATTAAAGGGGGATCCAAAAATTTCTCACCTTTTTTATTGATGACAATATTATTTCTTGTTGGGGCACACAAAATGAAACGAAGGAGCTCAAACATTTGATGAAGGTTTATTAAAAGGCATCCAAACGTATCGATAACTATAAGGAAAATTCTATGGTGAAGTCGTGAAAATGACTTTTCTGATGAAGTTAACACTATAACATCAAAAGTGTAGTGAGTAACACCCCACTGTTTGTACAGTGACATCAAAAGTTCAGACCCAATAGTTTCATCAATTCATCAGATTAACAAGACTACATTTAATCTAATTTTATCCTACCTTGTTTTAAGTGTAACACCCCACAAAGTGTAACACTTAAGACTATCACATAATATCATCAAATCTGTTTGCATGTTAAAGATGTCAACGATAAAATAGTAC
>Ga0228710_1002700_pt1 | contig 28118 bp, 19 predicted proteins | sample MedpolnodulmetaG_FD_177995 | JGI IMG/M metagenome (GOLD analysis project Ga0228710, IMG submission 177995) | Root nodule microbial communities from Medicago polymorpha collected in Santa Monica, California, United States - pink nodules | ecosystem: Host-associated > Plants > Roots > Nodule... | reverse complement strand
TTAAGATGAACAGTCCCTAGAACCTTCACAGTTGGACTTCTCAACCCCCTCAATGAAATTGAAACCCTCAAGATTACTTATAAAGTAAGATAGAATCCATTATCTAAGAAATAGCCTACCATATCAGCTCAAAATGCCTCAAATCCTAAGAAGGTTATTGTGTTCCGGAGTCACACGTGAATGAACATGCCTCACAGCTTCACCATTAGCATTCACACCACTTTGAAAAAAATTGTGAAAGTGCAAGAAACATTTCACAGGCGTACCGGAACCATATATAAGAACATAGAGGAAAAACAAATCAGATATACGACAATTCTTGTTTAGGACTAGCCTTTTTGTGTTCATTATATTGTCTGTTTGTTTTCTTTGATTTGTATCACATTATTCATTTGAATATATTATGACGGTCATTACTTATTAAATCTAGAGTATTGTTCCTGAATTAAATTCATTCATTGTTATGTTCTTCATTCCCGAATATGACTATACATCATAAAACAAGTCTCTACCAACACATTTACATGCTAACTATCAATTTTAAATTTGTGATATTAGGCTACTGCCATATACAAATTAGTTGCAGAACAATAGCTAACTAGGAAAAAAAATAGAGCTCGCTATCAATTAGGGAAGGAACATAAAAATTCATATACAAGGAGAAATAAGCTCACTTATTTTGAACACTACAATAGCATGACAACTTGCATATTTTCTCATCTTACGTGTGAATTGTAACTAGTATATAGACAAAACAAAGAAAAAAGAATACCATACTATAGAACTAGAAACAATAACTTTTCAATATCATGAAATTTGCAATACAACTTTCAAACACAAAAAGAACCCTAACTACGACAAATTTTGGGAACTTGGTAGAACCCGTGATACAGGTACAAATGAAACCATAGTCCTTACCAAATGGCGTTGTTACCCTTGACTCCAACATTGTGGACTTAACCTCGCCATGTATTCTATGTTCCTTAGCATAATCATGCATACATGCATCCATTCATAAACAACTTTTTGAATGGTAATGTAAGATAAGTTGTGCTAAAAATCAATGATTTTTGTACGATATTTTGATTTATTGCATTCCAATGGTAGCAACAAATTATAGTCCTGAAGTCACCATTATGCGACTAATATTTATCGTAATTGAAATTTTATAAAATATTACTTACATTGATTCAGTTATAACCAACTGATTTATTAATATAGAAAGGGACTAATAATCGTAATTTTAAACGCGCATGTGTAAGCTGGTAGGACCTTTGCGGAGCACGGGTCGATGGTCTAGTTCCTATATAGCTAGCCAAGGCCTAAGAAAATGACAAGAACTAGACCTAGTTACCAGCGTTCCGTTCCTCCTCATCTGATGACTATCCTACAACCAAATCGGGTGACCTCACTACAAGAGAAGCTGTTCTGTCCGTAGCACGGAAGACCGGTCCAAAAAACAAACCGTCTTCATCATAACAGTTGTATTGATCAGGAAAATGCCCTTCCTTTGAAATGACCTCCTCTACTGTATCCTTATAGATTAAGATGGTCTTTGATAGTGTGTCAACTGCTCCCTTAGTTTTAAGTTTGTTGAAAATGTGTGTTCTTTCTTACATCAAAAACCATTGCTTCCAAGACAATGACATGAGAATGTGGAGGCAGCACAATTTCATTTTGAATGGTTTTCATAGCCATTAGCAATACTTTGTTGGTTGGAGAAACGAGGAAATCATCTATCGGATAAGGTGTTGCAATGCACAGTGTAGATTCTATCTCTATAGCGGTGATGCAATTTGGTTTTTTTTTAAGGATATTGTCATTTTTTTTTATTGAAAAAATAATTTTTTTTCATAAGACTATGAAGTGAAGATTGAAATTGACGAAATGGGTTCTCAAGTTATGTTTTTGAGTATTTGGGTTTTGGTGACTTTGAAATGGTTGTGAGTACCATGTGTTTGTTAAATTGCTTGAATAAGTAAAGAGAGAAATGATTGAAATATTTTAGAGAGAAGGGCTGATAATTTTAAGCTATAGAATGAAAGAAGGGTAGGAGAGTTAAGTGTGGTTTAAGTTTTTGAGAGAAAAATATGATCATATAAAACGAGTATTAGATAGGGAAATGGTTAGGTTTGAGTTTGAAATAGTTTTTGTTGTGTGATTGATTTTTTTTCTTTGACCAAAATTATTGATTTTAGTAAAAGAGACGTTTCTGTAGTGTTCGGATCCATAGAAACACTTTTTCTTAGAAGGCAAAGGCTTTCAATGTCTATTTAAAAGGAGTTTCTAACATTCAGTTTTTTTTATTTGCAGAAAAATGGTTGAATCCATTGATGTTATTTAAGTTTTGATAAGCTTCGGGAGGAAAATTGCTTAATAATAAAGAAATGAATGTGTTTTTAAACCACAGCCCAAACCACCAGAAAGAAAGAACGAAAAAACCACAGCCCTAATCCCAAATCACTCGCAAAACCAGAATCTGGAAACCTTAAAGGATCAATTGCTTCTGGTCCTCGTTCCAATCGAATCCCATCTGAATCATTCCGTTTGCAAATCGTTCGTTCTTTTGGGAAGGTAAGGTAATGTTTTTCTCGTTCATTGTAGTTTGATTCGATGTTGAAGTTTGTTTTAATATCGATGCATAGAATAATAATAATAATAATAATAATAATGATAATATACATTGTTATTTGTTTTTTTATTTTATTTAATTCGAAGATGGAAGCTAATTCTAGAGATGTGCAAGGCCAAGGAGAGGATTCAATGAAAGTATACTACAGAGGGATGAGTTTGGCTATGAATGCTTTGTTTGGTTCTAAAGCGGTGGTGCAAGGCCAAGGAGAGTCAATGGAAGTATTCAGGGAGGGGATTTTTTTGGTTATCAATTCCTGGTGGCCGATTCGAGCCTATGTTAAATTCGGACACGGTGGCCCTCGGCCTGAGTTAAGGCTTAACCGCTTTTGTGACCGCCAATTTTCTTGTTTCATTCAATCCAAAGACCAGCCACTTTGTATTCCTTTGGTAAAAATTGCACTCAAGGATCTACTTACTTCTTTCGTTGGACATCCTCTGGATAACAGCCATGAAGAGGTAATTTCTTTTACCATTTCTATTGCTTCAATTGTCATTTTTTTAAACTAGACATTTACCTCCCTTGATTGTTCAAACAATGGACAGTCACTTCCCTCCAAAGTTAACGTCCCAAATAGTACTAAAAGAGTTAGGCAATAATGCAAACATAAGAAGTAATATTTTACAAACAACCAATAAAAAAATTACGCATCATTAAATCCGGAAGAAAGAAAATGCAGGGTTATCTTCTTCCTCAAAGTTGTCACTATGCTGACAATCTCAACTCATAGAGAACATTCCTCTCGTATTGTAGGTTGCTTCACTACGATCTCCGTCAAGTTTTTACAAAAATCTATCTGTATTAATTATTTATTTGTGGATTAGTAACTTCTTAAAACAAAGTTTTTGAGCGGTGAATAAGAACAACTAGAAAATTAAGTTGGTGGTGAACTAATTGGGAATAACATTAGAACGGCGAAGAAGTGAATTGCTCCAAAAAAACCAGTTACGGCAGTTTTTATTTTCAATTTTGTGGGTCGTCAATTTATGATTGGTTTTCCCCAATGTGACTGTGGATCGACAAATTTCATTTTCATAAACTACGACGAGTTCAACTGAGAATATGAGTTAATAACGTTATCGGTGCATTTGGAGGTCGTTGTGATTGTCGTGGTTTGTTGGTCATCGTCAAACAGAGACTTATTTTCTCTGCATTTCTATCGTAAAGAACGGGCGCCCTTTCTCCCCTTTTCATTTGATTTTACGATTTGGTTGTGGTGATTTTTTTTTCTTTGGCCCGGTAATTGAGGAAGAACACTTGCTGCTTGTGAAGCAACGTATCAGCAAGATAATGGTGGAAGAAAAGAATGTTCACTTTCATTTTATGGTGGGTGAGACAATTTGGTAGGTAGGTGAACCACTTGATGGCAATGAGCTTTATGTGGTGAAAGGCTTTTCGAATAAAATGGAAGGAAATCGGTTCGTAATAATTCCGATCTAGAAGCAAATAATGAAAACATGAAGACAAACGTTTTAGTTTTCTCTTGTTTATCTTTTAACGGTAGTTTAACGACGTCTTAGCAGGGGAGGCATATGTTTTTTTTGTAAAATAGAGGGGCTATTTGTGACGTTAGAGCAACCTCAGGGGAGGTTATTGTATTTTTCCCTTTTTTTTATTCATCAATCTTCACTTTTGTATGTATCTATCTATCTATCTTTGCAGGTCTCTAATCAACTAGTGGCTATGTACCAAGAATGCTTAGAAGGTGATTTTAGCTCTATTCAGATTATCAAGGAAGCCATTCTTGTCGCCTAATGTGGAAACAAGCAAATAACAATTTTGAATTGGAAAACGACACCTTTATGGAGAAAATGAAGCAAGCCAATCTTACAAAACAAGATCGTATATGTGGGGAAATGCTTAAGCTTGCAAGGAAAACCCTCTCTCTTAAGTAGAAGAATAAGAAAAAGAAAATCAAGAAAGCTAATCTTAGCCAAACTCACCTTCTAACACAGAAGGATGAAACCCCCTCTGCTGAGATAATCCAAGAAACCCCTTCCCCTAAAGAGACTGGAATGGAAACTTCTTCAACCCCCTCTGTTGAGATTGTCCACGAAGCCAACATTAGCTGTATTCTAATGCAGAAACAAGAACAGGTTACTGTTTTATTATATAATTGAACTTAACTTACCTGGTTATTATTGTGTGTATATAGTCTTACTACTCTGTGTCCCCTTTCCTGGGAATTCATCGTCTGAGATGGACTATTCTAATCTTCCTATCTCGATCAGAGTGTTTAAAAAAGGGGTGGATTTGCTTATGGAGAATTTGTGGGTGCGCCATGTCTTCATTCACAAGAAGTGGGGATCTAAATTTAATCAATCCCTAATGCTTCAACAACTTGCTGATTACATCCTCTTTTGGTTCACTCAAACCATAAGTAAACAAATTAAATTAATCACTTACTTACTTTATTTCTCCTTTTCTTTTTATTTATTCTGATTTTATTCTTTCTTTCCTTTCTTTGAAAAAAGAGCCGCTTTCTTTTGATTACATAGAAAGGATACACAGGAACGAAATGTATTCTCTCCCGGTAGCGGTTGATAATGATGAGGCTGGTGCTACTAATGCCATCATTAAAGAGGTGTATGTCATTTTTTTTCCTTTGTTTCCAAAATTTATTCTATATTGCTTTTGAATTATCTCTTACTCCCGTAATAAATATTTGGCTCAGTTTTATTTTTGGGTCTCCTATTTTCTAAATTCATGATTTTGGTCCATAGATTTAGTTTTTAATGGATTTGGTCCCCACACATTAGTAGTCTCGCAAATTCGGTCCCTCACTTTCCTAATTACAGTAATTTTGAGGGACCAAAAGAGCAGCAATTAAAAAGGTGTAGACCAAATTTGCAAAAAATAATTTTGCGTGTGAAGAATGCTTACAATGTCCACTCGTATGTGACTACATAGGTAGCTAAGAAACTCATGGTTATGTATGAAGAATGCTTACAAGATAATTTTAGCTCTGTCAAGATGCTCTGAAAGGATAGCTTATCTTGGACGAGCTGCTCAACCTCGTTAACTGAAACTACAGGTGAATGATCTTGGAATGAATCCCCGTTACAGTTATAACTTTGTATGCGTGATTAATTTGTATTCTGAGGAACATTGCTGAATGAGATGCATGATTTTGGTATGGCCTGTTCTTTATCCAAGTGCAACATGTCCATACCTAGTGTGATATTTACCTTCACATTTTCTTCGTATCTGGTTATACTTAATAGTGAATATGTATGGCAGTACGCCATGACATTTACGCCTTCTCGAAGTGATAACCGAAGGCAACATGACCGTTTGGCTTGTCATATGTTTGTTTTGTTTTGACTTTATTTGATGTTTGAAAATATGATGCGATTTGGTCAACACTTAGAGGTCTACAGAACCGCCTAATTTTGAGAATCTTGCTAAACCGTTTTATTTATAAAAGTAGAGTTATATGCGCGTTGGTTTTAGATTATACTAGCAGTTGTTTTCAATCATTAATTTTTGCTCCATTCATTCAATTTACTTACAAAGTTTTGTATGCAATTCTGATTTAATTTCTAAATTGCACATGTCAGGGCAAAGTAATATCGATTCAGAGATCTTATTGTCAACAGCCCTTGATTTCGGCCGGTAATGTTATTTAGATATTGCACTTTTTCAATCCTAAACGCGGCATAACTTAATTAATTTAGCAAATCTCTTTATCTGTTGATAGTTTGCAAGTGATAGCGCATATGTTTCCTTTTAAAATGCTTCACAGAATCCTTATTCAACCTCAAACGTATTCCAAAAAATGTTCTTGGAAGCGAGGAGAAAAAAGTTTGAGAAGCGTAGTTTAACTTTTAACATTATAAAAACGGAATATGGTGTACTTCAGATATTGTGATTTATTTACCAACATAATAAATGTTGGAATTGATTTGATCTTTTAATGGATCAACCAATAAGAGTAACTTTGAACACGCACACACCCTCTTTCTCTCTCTCTCTCCCTTCCTCCTTTTTAAGCTGAGAATTTTGTTATTATTTTTACCTTAGCCTAGTTTATTCCTGTATGTATATAGTCTGTATCTATATTAGATTTAGAGAATGAAATAACTCAAGAGAAAAGCTTAGAACCGGTCTATATCTAGAGATCACTATATGTGATAGATTGATACTTAGATAATGTAGCAACTGCTTCAAAAAGATTTGTGATCAACCTTCAAAAACAGATGAAATAACTAACACACCGTTCTATCTATGGTTATTTACAAAACTGATTTGCTTAAGGTGATCGAGGACATAACATGTACTCTAGCACTTCTCACCAACAACCAAAACTTAGGGCCAAGAGGAGGAGGAGGGAGTTTAGTACACCTTTGAGTTCACGTAGTTGGACCTCAGATATATGTGTGGTGAGGATGGAAGCCTTCTTCTTGAAGGAACGCATGAAACAATAAAGGAATCGTTGAGAACATTTCTCCCAAACCAAGAATATATGTAACTCCCTAATGCTTGGTCACGATTTGAATCGTGACCAAGGGTAACATTGCTGTCAAAAAGGATGACATGAGTTGATATCTGAAGCTAGTCAAGCTACCCTTCATGAAGAAGGGAATAAACCCAAATAAACTTGAGATGCAGTAAGTGCATTTTATCATCAACGTTATAAGCCTAACTATCGTGTATGAAAATAATTAAATGTATTATGTAGGTATTCTAAAAATAATTACATTAAATATAGTAAAATTAGTTGAATGTTGCGTATAGTTTAGATTGTGTTTGCCTATAAGCGATATCAAAAAAGTGTATGAGACACTTATTTGAATGTGGTGTTGCCTCTTGTACATTGTTTATGTCTTGCCTCATTACCAGTTTTGAAATCAAACATGATACAGTCAATTTTGATTTGTCAACTCCGTTATTCTACTCTTGCTCATCAATATGATGTCTCTTTTGTAGCTTTTTAATAGATGTTAATCAAATACTATATTAAATTATTAATTAGTCCTAAAACTAACTTACAACAATAAAAAAAAAGTCAGTCTTAAAACTAGAAACATCATACTCACATTTTTTTTATTTGTTGTGGTATATGTATGGTAGGTGAGGTGTACAATTATATTTTTTTTTTGTTGTATATTCTTCTCAAGGTTAAATATGTTTAGTCCCTATGAAATCTAAGATATTTCAAATATAGTCCCTATCAAAAAATACACCAGCCCCTACTCTCAGCATTGCCATATAATCATTTTTATTGACATGGCATCCACATGTTTAGTGATTCATAATATTTATTATTTTTATATTATTATTTTATTGTATATTATTCTTATTGTCCATTTTGTATTATGCAGGTATTGAAGAATGTACCATTTTAAAACTTCAAACGTTTTCTTAGTATATGTTGTAATGATCAAATTTTTTGTATTTTATTTATCGTACTCTCTTGTGTGGAGTGCCCTGTTTTGTACATACTTGAATTATCTGAAACATGTTATAATTTAGTTTTTTTTTTTTTGAAGAAATGTTATCATTTAGGTTGTTTTAACTCAATGTTGACTTTACAATTTTATTATTTTGCCAATCGAGATGCTCTGTCGAAAATTATTGGTCTTTTTATTTTTTTTTTGCTAATATAACACATCCATAGAAAAGATTAGACGCCTCAAATCATAAGTCTCCACATATGTCTTCACAAGGTACAAGAATAACAACATTTTTCGTCATTAAAAAAACGAGAGGAGCAACCTTTAAATAATTCCAAAAGGTAATTGGATTTGAATGTAATGGCTGCTTTTTAGTAGAATTGACTCTGTTTCTCATATTGACTGTTTGAGGTTGAAAATTGGTGATTTTGATTCTATAAACGATTTTTACTTTTAAAGTTATTGTTCAACTCAATTTTACATGTATCTAAATATATAAATTGTTTTACACTTAATTTAACTAGAATCAATTTATAAAGCAAATTTACTTGATTTATGACGTTGTAAAACCAAACATACATAAAACACTATTCCCAGCATCACATGGGTGAAGTGAGACAAGTTTTTTTTTTTGTGTGGACATTTCATTAAAGAAAGGTTATTTTTGTTAGAACAATTTATAAGTGTCATTCTCTTATCTATCATATTTTTCTCTATTTTCTTCTTATTTTCTACTCCATAATTTTAATATTTTTTATAATACCAATTATTTTTGTTTTATTTTTAAAATCGTTCCTTTTGTTGCTTCAAATTTCTTCTTCCCCTCCGATTATTCATCTCCATTAAAATCAAGATCAATGTCTTCATCTTCTTCAATATGATTAAAATCAAAATTCAAGTTAGAATCCAACGTCTCAAGAGCAAGAAATTTAGTCATTATCTTTATTTAGAGAAGAAAATACTGAATAGCAAGAGAGATGCTGAAACAAAAGAAGCGTGTTTTTTAATGGCGAGAAAAAAGAAGCATTAATGTGTTGGTGAATAAGCGAAGAAGCGAGAACTAACTCTTTTAAGTTAGTATGTTTTAATCACAACCATTTCTTTCTTTTAATATGGGGTTATACCATTTATTTATAGTGTTCTTGCAAAGATATCATATTCACTTGATATGGCCGTACGTTTTCAGAAGAGAAATGATATTTATACAACCACTTTTTGACAACGTTTGTGACAATCTTATCTCTCATATTTACATTATGTTTTTACTTTTTCTCTCTATTGTTTTGATTTTTGTGTTAATACCTTTTTTTCTTTGTAAAATTATGGTTGTCCAAAAAGTTGTTCAAATAACACAACTCTTTTCAGAAACAGATACAACTACAAAGTTTTTTTATATAGAGTTGGTATCATTAAGTCCAAAGTGTTTTATTCCCCAAAAATGCGGGGGTTTCATATAATCTTGGTATAACTAAGTCCAAAGCTTTATGTTCCTAAAAAACACCAGAGGCTATAGAGTTTTATATAGTTAAGTCCAAAATTTTATACTCCTAAAAAAACACGGGGCTATATAGTTTTATATAAGATCGATGCCATTGATTAAGTCTAAATTTTTATATTTCTAAAAAATATGAGGGCTATAAAGTTTTATGTAATTTTGTTAGCATTAAATTCAAGGTTTTATATTCCTAAAAAAACACGGGGCTATAAATTTGATATTGCCTCGGCATAATTAAGTTCAATGTTTGATATTCATAACAAACAAAATACTTCGAGGGACTATAGAATTTCATATTTCTAAAAAACATGAGGGAGGCTATAGAGTTTAATGTAGTCTTTTATATCATTAAGTTGAATGTTTGATATTCATAAAAAACACGTAGAGCTAAATATTTTCATATAGCTTTGATATAACTAAGTCTGAAATTTTATATTTCTTAAAAAAACGAGGGACTATAGAATTTCATGCAACATATCTCAATACTTGGCTTCCTATAACCTATTAAGTTTATGATTAAACCTTGATAATTCATGTTTACAGATATTTTTACACTATATTGGTTAATGTGTTAAAAAAACATATAATACTTCGATTATTTTATTATGACTCTAAAAAGTTCAAAAGGTGTATATTTAAGTGAATATTATTTGTAATTAGTTTTGAAAAAAAAATAACTACAAGAGGATCAGGGTAGATTGAACGTTGTTTGTAAAAACTGTTTGTTTATAATTATTCTAAAATTGTAAAAGAGTCGTAATTTTTTTTATTAAAAAAGTTTTTGTAGGTTGAGCTCACAACGTTCAGCTTCAAAACTCAAAGAGTGGTTATCAAGATACTTACATATCATTCACTAAAGAGGTTCACACATCATTAGCGGGAATCGAATCTACACGATCTTACGGGTGAATCAACTGCTTATTAAGTGAGTCATCTACCGCTTAACACATAATTGTGTGTGTACACACACACTTAAATTTAAATAAACAAACTTATATATCAAATAACTTAAAAATACACTATTTTTAGCTTAGAAATATACTTTTTTTTGTAATTTTTTTAACTTAATTTAAAATAATATATTTTTTATTACTTTTATAAATACGTTAATTCCTCCTCATGTTTTGCACGGTATTACACCTAGTTTACTTGATATGAAATTTTCAAAATAAAAACCTGAAAACCCTAATGATCAATTGCTTATCGTTCTCCTTCCATTTATCTGATCTGCTTTGAATCCTTGGTTCTTTTGGAAGGTAATGTAATGTTATTCTCGTTCTTTCTCGTCGTTTGTTTTTATATCGATGCATAGAATAATAATGAATTATTGTAAATTCTTAGATGGAAGGTTGTTCTAGAGATGTGGAAGGTTCAGAAGAGGATTCAATGAAAGCATTGAGGGAAGGGATTAGTTTGAGTATGAATTCATGGTGGCTGATTCGAGGAAGGGCTCGCTTGGGATACTATGGTCATCAGCCCGAGCTAAGACTCAACAACTTTTATGACCGCCTTTTTTCTTGTTTCTTTCACCCAAAGACTTGCCTTCTGCAAAAATTGCACTCAAGGCACACCTTACTTCTTTCCTTCCACATGGATTCCTTGTGATAACAGCCTTCAACAGGTTTGTGATCAACTAGTGGCTATGTACCAAGAATGTTGTTTACAAGGTGACTTAACCTCTATTCATATTATCAAGGAATCCAATTCTCGTCGTCTAATGTGGAAACAAGCAAATAACAATTTTGAATTCGAAAACGATCCCTTTAAGGAGAAAATGAAGCAAGTCCGTCTTACAGCACATGATCGTTTCTGCGTAGACATACTTTTTGCAACGAAAATCGCCTATGGAGGAAATGTAAATTAGTTTCTGCGCAGACATACTTGTTGTATGTAGGGTCAGACCACATACAACATTAATTGAATGAATCCAAAATGTAAATTTTTGCTTATAATAGTGATCAGAGGATGTATCACCTATGACAAACGAAGACACAAATGACAAATAGATTACTATAAGATTGGACAGGATCCCCACAAAATACACACAGTGTACCACTATAACATCAATGATAACATTACTACTTAAGAGATTCTGAAAGGTAGGAACATTGTTGTGGTGTATATGCCAAGAGAAGATAATTAATTACTTTGAAGGGGCCCCAACTTTTCCAAAACTTAAGAAGAAGTTGGACCTCCTCCTCATGTCACGCTCTCTCCATGTCGAGCAACCGATATAATTGTGTACTTCGTACTAATTGAGTATACCCCATCCGTGTCATACTTCCATGAAGAAAAATCCCCCTCATAGAGATACTACAATCATCAAGCATTAACCTCAGACTGTCCAACATCTCATGCTTATATGTACTCTACCTCCCTCTCTCTCTATTTATATATATAGCGAGAGAGAGAGTGTATCGAATGAGAAGAGTTTTCTTGTGAGAGATGATACAATTAAATATAAATATTTTTCTTCAATTTTTTTAAATATGTGTCAATCATGTGATTTATTGTAATTCATTCGAAATATAAATCTCTTTTTACAAAAAATATTTAAATATGTGTCAATCGTAAAAAAAATTTTTTTTTGCCTCCTCTCTCTTCTCCTTCCTAAATATAATCACCCCTCCGAATTGTTTTTCTTTCTTTTTTAGTTAAATAAGCGATTTCCACATGTTTTCAATCTTATTTCGTTTGTTTTTGTGATTTCATAGTCTTTGCACAATTGTGTTTGTTTTGATTTTTCGTCTTTACGCGGTGTATTTTTTATTCACCGTTTTAATGCAGTGTTTATTTGATTCAGGTTGAAAAGTAAGCTTTCAGCAAATGCAAATTCAATCAATGACTTTGTTTTCATCAATGTTACAGTCGTCAACGTTGCAGATCTGGAGACAAGAGTATTCCGGAGACTTGAATATATATAGTCATATTTGTAAGGATAAGTACTCTGTTGTTTTATGTTATTAACGTGAATGTTGTGAGTTTGTTGATAGATTCATCTTTGTTGCATTTAGCGATTTTGAATTCGTATTATATCAATGTACTTTATCAATTTAAATGAATGAGTATCGTTTATTTTTATAAAAAAAATCTATTTTTACATTGACACTGTTATATCCAACCATTAAATTAAACTCAGATATCAATATATTTTCGAGAATTTTCTAAAGGGTTTTTGGTGGAAAAATCACAACCATTAGATTAGACTACATAATACCCCATCAAACGACCCTCATTTCCCACCAATTTCATTTCCTCTTCAACTCAATTCGCCAATCGCCACCTTACCCTTATCTTCTTCCGATGGCCACCGTCCTCCGAACTCCCACATTCCGGCCATCTCCAACCCTTCTCACCACCGCCGCCACCTCTTCTAATCACTCCAGAACCTCACGCGTTTCCGTCGCATCCTCCAGAAGAAGACCTTCACCACTTAAATCCCACCGGTTCCGTTCAATTCCCACCCCCCGGTTCGTCAAGTTAGTACCTTTTGCTTTTGACGGAGATACCGAGGCACCGCAAGTTCAAGATTCACCTGAGGTTCAGGTTCTGGTATGTCTTCTAATGTATTTTTGTTTTGTGAATACTTAATTTGTTCACTACTTAGTTGAATTTTACTTTTAGATTGTAAATTGCTGTTCAAAGTTTGTGTTTTTCGTGTGCATAGTCGTTAATTAGATCGAATTTCAAAGTTGTATTTGTTTCTGCTACAGAATCAACTATTAGGTTAAGCTTTGGTTCTGTTTTCAGTAGTTTTGTATTTGTTTGGATCGTTTGTTTTCAGTTTAATTGCAAATTACAAAAGTGTCCCTTGTTTTTAGACATAGTTTTAAATTGTGTTTAATTTGCGAACTTTGATATTGGGACAAATAGTAGGGAAATGCAGCTGATGCAGCCGCAGTTGCAGTTGTGATACTGTTGCAGGGGGCTCTAAAACCTTTATATACAGCCACGATTGCAGTTGCAGACTGCAGTTTAAAACCATGGTTTTCAACTTGTTTTCGGTATTTTTTGCTATTCTTTGTACAAAACTTCGAGAACAAGAAACAAACTGGATACTAGAAAAGGTTTTGGTAATTAAAACAGACAACGGGAAACAAAAAAATTAAAATCAAAGGGGGAATTTGTTGTTTCTGGTCATTTGCTCTCTCTTTCTTTATATATTGGTTTGTCTTTTTCGTATTGTTGTTTTTATTGCATTGGCTATCTTGTAGTGTAAGGTGTCTGAGAGCAATGCATGGTTTAAATTTTGAATTGGGTGTAGAAGTGATTTGAGGGTAGAATCTAGGTAGGTTACTACTCCCTCAATTTTATTTTTCTTTTGATGTTTTAGAACTTCAACTATATTCCAAAATATTTGATGTTTTAGTATATTTACTATTTTTTCCCAAGTTTACCCTTGTTGAAAAACACACCATAAAACTATTAAAGGAGTTGTGACCTTTAGCTCATCACAAGTGAGTTTAATCATAAATATGGATATTTTAGTCCAATACATACCAATATTTCTATACTTTAATTACTCCTTAAGACTTGTGCCAAGAGCTAAAACATCAAAAGATAAAAAACGGTGGGAGTAACTGTTAGCAAAGAGTAGAGAAGGGTCTGGCGGAGAAAGAGTTAACATAAAAATGACTTCTTTTTCTGGTGTAACTGTCCTGTAAAGAAGACAATTTGGCTTTTATAGTGCAAGCTAAGATCTTTCAGACTCCATGACCTTCCAACGTAGTGCACGCTTGTTTGAGCTTGATTTTTGGAGAAATAATTTTTGTTTTTGAACTGAAACTTGTTGTCTAATCATTAAGATTTTGATTGAATATTATGACAAAACTTGTTGTCTCCATTTAATGGGAAAAGGCTTTGATGGTTGTTGTTTTCTTTGTTGTAATTGTTTTTCTAAAGTCCTCTCGAGAAGCTGACAAAAAGAAAGTCATGATTATTTCCTGTAATAAGCTAATCCAAAGATGTATCCAATCTCCTAGAAATTCCAAATTGGAATTATAGAACTACAAAGTTTTAGGTACAACCTAAAAGAAACCAAGTACAAGGGAACAACTCTTGAATCGTAATCCTTAGCACTTATTAGTACCAACGCTAGCCCATTAGCATCATGAGTCCTTGGGGGCTTACAAGTACTAGATAACTATAACAATTAATTAACATGATACTAAGCTAAAGTATTGCCCATAAACAGAAACCACAAATATAAATTACAAGATTTTGGAAATATAAATATTCCACAAATAGTTATATTCATTTTCACCTCCACTATATCTGCTACTCTCCCTCCATAAGTTTACCTGAACTCTCTGTTAACAACCTTGAAAGAAAGTATACAATGATGTTTGGTATTATTTTATCTTTATATAATTTAATTGATTTCCATCTCTCTCAATATCTTCCATTTTTTTGCCAAAAATATTGTGTTTGTATATTATTCGCTTCTTTAGCATATGCAGTACTATCGCTATCATCGTATCTCTTGTTCTTCCTAATTTAGAGACATTTTAAATTGCATGAAGCCTTAGTTAAAGCTTATTTGTGACCGTTACATTTTATATCTTCCGGCATTGGAATTTTGAGTAACTTAAACAAAGGAAATAGTTGGGTCAATAATTTGAAGTTTTTATTATTACTATTATTATTGTTGTTGTTGTCATTATTATTAGTATTGTTTTGTTGTTGGTGTTGTTATTTGTGTTATTATTATTATGATTTATGATTTTTTTTTGTGGAAATTGAAGTTTTGTCATAGTTCCTTGTTTGTGTTAATTTGCTGGTACACCAATTCAACAGGATTCTACAGATGGTGCTGCTGATGTGGAGGAGAGTACAGGTGATGATGAGGTCAGCGATGCTGGTGAAATACCTGCTTCACCTCTGATAGTATTACTTCAGTCATACAAAGAAGCATTAGCTAATAACGATGCAGTCAAAGTCGCTGAGTTGCAATCATCATTAAAATCCATTGATGATGAGATAGTAGGTCTTGAAGGGAAAATAGCTTCCTTATCCGAAGAGTTATCAATAGAAAAAGATCGAAAACTAAGGATCGGTGCAGACTTTGACAATTATCGAAAGAGAACCGATAGAGATCGCCTTTCACTGGTCACAAATGCTCAGGGGGAAGTTGTGGAGAGTTTGTTGCCTGTATTGGATAATTTTGAGAGAGCTAAAGCTCAGATCAAGGTGGAGACAGAGGGAGAGGAGAAAATAAACAACAGCTATCAAAGCATATATAAGCAGTTCATTGAAATTCTAAACTCACTTGGAGTTGAGCCAGTGGATACGGTTGGAAATCCCTTTGATCCAATGGTAAGTTAATCAACAATTTCAATTTATAGTTGAGTTCAAATATATCCTTCTTTCTTTCTATATAGAGAAAATCTTATTATCATGCAGGTGATAATGATTTTTCCGTAATGAAGCTGATAATTTTCTTTTTTTGCAAATGGCAGTAGTGCACTTAACCTTTTATATTTACATTGTCTTAGTACCTGTCTTTCAATATTGTTGGCGGTCAATGTTTTTGGTGGATTGTTTGTAGACACTTTACAGTTACACTAATGTTCTCTTTGCCTTATGAAGTATAATTTTTGTCATCTTTGAATTATTGCAATATGTTTTCCCATTCTTTGAAAACTCTCTGAACTTTGTTTTAATATTTTGACCGACCTCTTTCGTTGTTTATATTTTTGGCATAATGCTGTCATCTATGATTTATGCAGGGGCGCAAACCAGTTGGCTCGAAATTCAATCGTGTACTTGCTGAACTTTTTCAAACACTATATCAAGTTTCTTCAGGTTTCCTGAAGACCTGGAAACACTTTTAACTCTTAGCAATTCTCGATTGTTTCGAGCCAACTTGGTGAGTTTAAGAATGTGTCGCAAAGTCGAGAAAAAGTAGGCTTTGTAGCAATGTCTCACAAATGTGTATAAGAATATGAATACATGTTCTTAGTTAAAGAATTATTTTCAGTTGGATGCTTGTAAGATGATATGACTCACAGTTTTGCCTCAGCTACTGCCTCAAATGAAACATTTGGTGCTTGGTCTTTTTTTCATCAATATTTTTACACGTTTCTTAATATATATGAGATTGATAATCTTGATCATTTTTTCTGATAACTATGTTTTCACTTTACTTGTAAAAGCTACATGAAGCAATTATGCGTGAGGATTCTGATGAATTTGAAGATGGCATCATACTTCAAGAATTCAGAAAGGGTTTTAAACTTGGTGACCGCCTCTTACGTCCATCAATGGTGAAGGTATCAGCTGGTCCAGGACCTGCAAAGCCGGAACAAGAAGTACCACAGGAAGAAGAAGTCACCAATGAAACTTCCCAGGACAGTAAAGATAATGATGGCAACACAGAAACAGAGTCTGCTTGAAAGGACAAAACTTTGCCTGGATTCACAGTTTTGTACAAGTATATCTATCAGTTTAATCTCCAGGAACGTAGTTATGGGTGTTACAGTTGCTCAAGAAATATTCCTGCCAAGTTTCCTTTTAAGGGGAATTAGTATTATGAGATTTTGAATTATGATTTCAGATTTTTATGCCCTTGCATTTCTTTGGTAGAGATGACTAAATTTTCTCAGGTACCGTGTTTCTGAAAGGACCCCGAGTGAGTTGCAATTGATCTAGTGTTTGGCACCTGGAGTTAGGAGAATCAGTGTGTACTTTTAAATTAAGATATTACTATATTATAATCTCATAATTTCTTCATCACAGCAAACAGTATGTATTCTTTGGTTAAGCTAGAAGCAATTCTACTTGATGTACTCCAACGGATTTTTTCGATAATTTCTGAAAGTTTTATTCCACAGCTTAACATTAACACTCGGGCCACGGCATTATTGATTTTGTTTATTTTGTTTTTCTTGGGGGTGGAGTGCATGTATTATGGGGTCAATATAAATTATTTTCAACAAGTTTTTATAACAGAAGAAAATGCATTCACCAATAAAAATAAGAAGTTTACAGGACTTCAAAGTTTCTTCTTGCAAACAAATGATCTTATATCGTCATTCATAATACATTTCACATGGTCCAAGTCTCTAGTCTCTCAACCTCTTTTGAAACATAAATTTTAGGCTTAATTGCGTAAATGGTCCTTTGATTAATTTTCAGTTTACATTTTGGTCCCATAAATTATAAAATCAACATTTTGGTCCCTTTGGTTTTGCTCCGTCAGTCAAAAAAAGTCCCAAGCTGTTAACTTTAACCCCAAATGTCTATGGTGAACCAACCTTAAGAGTGGTCCACGGTAAATCATATTAATTATTTTAATTTAAACTGTTTGATCTTTTTTTAAATGAGGACCATTAGATTACACATGTCTGTTTTATCATACCGTGAATCAACAACAACTAATTAACTTTTCTTTTCTTCATCTTCGTCCCTCCAACTTTTCCTGATCTTCATCATCATATATTCTCTATTATCACAGCAACCCACAAAGGAAAAAAACAAACAGAAACTAATTAAATTCCTATATCTTATTCATCACAAATTTGCATAAAACATTGTCTACATCGTTTTCTTTCTTTGAGCTTTTTTGATTCATATATTAGTGTCAAATTAAATTAATGCTTCTATGAGATCCATTTCAAAAACTCAACCTCACCACAATTAGGGATGTTCATGGTTCTAAATTGCATTGGAACTGAACCACATTAATGGTTTTAGTTCAGTTTTTAAAACCACTTTAAAAAAACTGGTTTATTTTTAAAAAATTCAATTCAAGTTTAAAACCGGTTCAAAACCAGTTTAATATATTTGAACTATATTTTTTTAGTGCACTTTTTTTTATTCTTCAGATTTTTATATTAATTTTTAATTAAATAATTTAATATATAAATAATTTAAATGAATAATATAATAATTATAAAACAGTTTATTACAATCTCTTTTTAAAAAACAGCTTATTCAAAACAGCTTGTTTATGCCAAACAACTTATTATGATCTCTTTTTCAAAAACAGCTTATTCGAAACAACTTATTTATGAAAAACATTTTATTAGGATCTCTTTTTTAAAAAACAGCTTATTCGAAACAACTTATTTATGCAAAACAACTTATTATGATCTCTTTTTCAAAAACAGCTTATTTGAAACATCTTATTTATACAAAACAGCTTATTAGGATCTCTTTTTTCAAAAGCAGCTTATTCAAAACAGCTTATTTATACAAAACAACTTATTAGGATCTCTTTTTATAAAAAAATGGCTTATTCGAAACAGCTTATTTATGAAAAACAATTTATTAGGATCTCTTTTTCAAAAATTGCTTATTCGAAATAGTGTATATTTTTTATGGAAAAGACTTTTTGTAATTCAATGAACTTGAAGTTCAAGGATTTAAAAAGAAGTAATGTGCAAAGAAACTTAAAATGATGAAAGTAAAGTGCCTGACAAGTAAAAGAAAATTAAAGTGCAGATAAACAAAATGTGCAAGAAAATAAAAGTGCAGAAAAAAATTACTTACTAATTAAATAAAGAAAAGAAAAAATTACTTAATTAAAAAAAATGTTAGGGGGGTCAACGGCTGTCAACATTGGAACTTCATTGACTGTTGTTGTGGAGTCGCATTAAACGCACCGATCTCCTTCGTGAGCACCGTCGCAGACTGCTGTCGTCGAGCGTTGTGCTTTGGTGTTGACTAGCATTGATCTCCATCATTTTATTACCATTTTTGGTCAATAGACGAAATGACAAACATCTTCTAAAATTTACACCCACAACTGTAAGGTTTCAAGTTCAAATCCAAATGAAGGTATCCGACCTAGCAATATCGATATTGTCAATTGATATAACCTAACAATATCCGAATAAAGGATGAGTTGGACAGCCTTTATTATGATTTCCAACCTAACAATATCTGAATGAAGGTATTTTAATACTTATTTCCAACCTTTATTAGGTATATGAGTTACATATATCCTATATATTCATCATATAAAGGATGGAAATCCATATATATGTAGTGTTGATGTCGGATTTTGTGCTCGAGAATCATTTCCGTTAATATCCTAGATATGATGTGAATCTAATTAGATTATTAGTTTACCTGCTAGTAATAAAGTTGGTTTGAGTATAGGAGTTTGCTGTTGGAGCTGGCTGGCAAAGCGTTGCAGCATATGTAAACATAGGCTCCTATTACCTAATTGGGATTCCTATTGGAGTTGTGCTTGGTAATCTTCTCCATTTACAAGTTAAGGTAATTAATTTATCATTTACATGAAAAAGGTTAAGTAGCTCAAACGTGAAGAGTGAAATATTAATTAGTGATATATATTTACTAATATATTTGTTATTGCACGACATTATTATAATTTAGTAAACTATGTGGGTTCCTGACTTTGAAAATATATCTACCAAATAGAAAATATATAGGATCCTCATAATTTAAATAGAAATCAGTGCTCCCTATATCACATCTTGATTGAAGAGATATTGTTGGTTCTAAAATTCGGTCACTTTTGCAGGGTGTTAGGATAGGAATGTTGTTTGGAATTTTTGTTCAAACTATAATGCTTATGATAATCACATTTAAAACTGACTGGAACAAGCAGGTAATCAATTAAGTTACTATTGTCTTTATAACTGTGAAATTGATATTCGTTTCTAAAAATTACATATGGATGTTACAGGTTGAGATTGCTCGAAATCGTGTTAATAAATGGGCTGTTGTGGATAAAGATGAATCAAACAACACATCAATGATATCTAGCTAAAGAACATCAAGAGTGAAAAGAAAGAGATATGAGGAAGTAGAACTCACGGAAGAAATTCTATTAGAGAGAAAATAAAAATAAATTGTCGTCAAACTCGAAAGTTAACCGAGTGATCGGCTGAAAATTCTCAAGTGTGAGTTTTATTTTTTGTGCTTCAAATAGTTACGTCAAGGAAAGAACTTTCTCCCATGCTCGTGGGTTACTTAACTTCTTCAAACATTGTAAAGTACTCATTCTGTCCAAAAATGAGTCAACATAAGCTGATGTATTTGGTACAGATTTTGAACCAAATACATTAACCTTTGTTGACCAATTTTTACTTATATTTTGGGACGGAAGAAGTATATATTTTAGGCCGCATTTCCATTTTCGTGTGTATCTATATACATGGAACACGAACAAAACGTTGAATTGCAAAGTTCCACATGTTTTTTTAGTAGACTTGAGAAAGATCCGCTTATATTATACATGTTTTTTTAGGAGATATGAATAGATTTTGAACAAGTATTTTGGCAAGACGATATTTATCTTTCAGCCAAATTTTAAATTACCAAGACTTTTTTTCCTCCAAACTAGAGATTAGCACCAAAAAAAAAACAGTTTACATCATTTTAACGTCTGTTTTTACAAAGAAATGATCTTATAGTTTTTGGACAGAAAATATCTTATAGTTACCACTTTTTTGGTAAAGAGTGATCTTATAGTTACCACTTTTTTAGTTAATCGTACTTAGTTTACTTTGAAATTATTTGTATCAATTAATTCAAATTAAAGCGATTTCATGATCACTTGCCGCAATGTTTGGAAACATTAAACCAGTGGTTCTGCAGCAGATTCAACAATCACGTTTTTCTCTGAAAGTGTAATTTACCTAATTACCCATGTTCACATAAAATTCTTCTTCACTTCACCCAAATTTCCATTTGCATGTTGCCCTTTCTCTCTGGAATTAACAGCGATACATAGGGGGAAAAAATAACCAAAAACCAATCAGAACCGGTTAACGAAACCGAACCATACTAAAATTAACCGAACCATTAGATTGGTTATCTAACCAAACCATTATTTTAAAGACAATTCACTAACTGAACCAAACCGTTGTTAACCACAGTTAATTGTTATGAACCGAACCAAACCATTAGAACTCAATTAATTCTTTTTCCACAAAAATTGAACCAAATCCTACGAAGGTGATATAAGCCATGGAAGCTGCCATCGCTGGCCCCGAGTATCAGAAACTAGTTGTGCTGGATTGATTTCCGTTTGTAATTCTTAGTGTTTTATTTAGTGTAACATTAATGAGTTGATAAAAAGGAAATAGACGAGTCTGTTTATGAACTATTGCTGATTAGATTGTTGAAAAAAAATTCTAATATGCTTGTAGTTGTTGATTCCGTTGAAATGGCAGTGTGTTTTTAATGCAAATTGGTTACTTCTTCAATTTGTTCTACCCTTTACTTTGTCCTTCATGACCCATCTCTATTTTCTATATAAGATGTTTGCAATTAGATATAAGTTGTATACAGGGGAGGGGAGCAAGTGCAGCTTAAATTGAATGACAGTAGATGTTTTTTTGTCGAAGTTCTTCTGTTGAAAAAACTTGCCACTGCAAAAATTGTTTTAATGTATTACTTTGGAAGGAAATTTAATTTCGATTGTTTCTGCTGTCCCCAGCTGCTGCTGAAATTAAATTCTCATCTTTTGAAATCGAAGTTTTCTTTGCAGGCAGACACCAATGATATTACAATCATCTGTAAAATGTATTTGTACTCAAACATTTTACAAACAAACCAACAAACAAACATTTATCAAAGGATTACACTTAATATAATCATAATGTTTCGAATACCCTGCAATTAAATTTAAAAAGACAAAAAAAAAACACAATTAAATTTGCAAAAGGATTAAAAAATACATTTTGGTTCAAAATTTTGGTTTTGGTTCGGTTCGGTTAATAGGTAAGCAAACGGTTAACCGAACCATAACTTTGGTTTAGTTTGATTAGTTCCAAACCTTAAATGGTTCGGTTCGGTTACAAATCATTTCAACATTTTGGTTCGGTTCAGTTAATATGGTTAACCGAACCATACCCACCCCTAGCTAGCGATACAGATCTATCTCCCTTGGTAACCTTGAGACTGTCACAAAATATTGAGATGGGAAAAGAATATTGAGAGATATGGGGAAGGAAATCGATTTGGTAGAAATTAAAGATACATATAAGAAATTGAAGGATCTATAAAATGGAGATCTTGTTTTTTTAGAGAGATGGAAGGAGCTGTGAGCTATGGAGTGGCAGCCGTGGAATGGAGTTGATTAGAAAAGAAACTGGAATGTATCTTTCGTTGATAATTGTTTTGTTAAATTTTTTGAAAATATATTAATGTTATTTTAATTGGTGCTGAAAATATATTAATTATAACTTCTTTTTTTAGGGGATTTTAAAAATAATTTTTGAAGCAATAAAAATCCATTTATTATAAGTAATAATTATTTAAAATAAAAATGAGATATTTAGTTTTAAATAAAATTAAAAGGATGCTTTAAAAAAATATAATAAAAAGGATAATTTGGTCATTTTACATTTAAAATCAATTTTGATTGAAATTATCCAAACAACATCAACTCATAAGAATCACATTTAAATAAGTTTATCCAAACATAAATTAATTCACCTCAAACTCACTTTTAACCAAAATCAATTCTCTCAAATTTAATTCTATCATAATTAATTCTCGCCACCGCCATACCAAACACACACATAGCCGTTGTTTGGAACTGCGTTCAAATGGCCACAAAAGCACGAATACATAGAAGCTTGCAATTGTAACTTCACAAAAATCACGTTTAGAGTATTTTGGGACGCGAGAAACATGATGCAAACGCCAATCCAAACACTTGAATAGTTTAAGAGTATTGTAAATCATAGAATAGAATATTCCATGAAAGAATGATTACTTTTTACTTTTATTATTGATCATACTCCCGTAACAATGATCATTTTTCCATTTAAAGAGAAAGGGGAACAATTATCTTTTTTGGGACAAGATATCGTTTTTCGCTTTGTCAAAGTACCATTTGTCAGAATTCCATATAATTATTTGTGGCATGATGCGAATTGGATGCAATGCAACTATTGGAATAAGAATAACAACCACTTGTGTTGCATCATGGGAATTTATGCAAGATCTCTTTGATGAAATGCATGTCATCATATTCTTTTCTTTCTAGATTCTACAGCATTATGCAACAAATGGATATCTCCAAAAGTGAACTATTTATTTATTCTCCATAGGATTTGGGGATCTTAAAAGGTCTAATATCCTTCCCCTTTTTACAATGTCCAATTCATTTGGGACCTTTGTAATCATAACAGGATGTTTCTATAGTCCTACTCCTAGTAGGATCAGTGTGAGTCCCCTCCATAACTTAGAAAGTAATTTGAGTTGCACTAATCATTCACGTTACACAATTGTAATTTAAGAACCATAGAAAATCATTTAAACCGACACTAGATATGGAGTACAGTAGCCTTTTACACACTTCAGTGCCAACTGCCAACAATGTTGACGTGATGAAAACTAGACGACATAAACCATTAAAATTTCGCAGCCCTTTGTAAGTGCATTGGAAATATAGTAATTTGTTTGAAACAACTGGTCCATGGTTCTTAAAAGTTTTCTACCATCTTTTCCTATCATCTTTGCGCAAGAGATAAGGTTAATAGTAGTAAGGGAAATATTAAAGACTACATTTAGGATATTTGTTTTAAAAAAATAAGATTTTGCTAACAAGTGTCTCGGTGTCCTAGCAAAACTGGTTAAAGAATCCCTAAATAGAATTTTTATTTTTGATAAAGTAATACTTACACTACGTTTTTATAAAATTTTAACTGTTTTTGGTTGTTTAACCAATATCTCTGAGGCACTCGTTAGCATTAAAAAAAAAAGAATAGATATATGAAAATGAGTTGGAGAATTTCTCAAAGTATATATGAGTTGGAGTATTTAGAAAGTTGTAATCATCAAATAGAGATCTTTCAGTAAAATTGTGTAAAGTTTGACGATTAATTGAAATAATGAAATCATTATATCTATTTATGCAAAAGTTCTTTTAAATAGTTGTTTTTCTTCACCAAATAACATAAATTTCTATATAAATAAAATCACTATGGACAAAAAGAAACATAAAAATCATATTATTTTTTTAAGGATAAAAATCATATTTTTATGAGTCAAAATTCTGTCGAAAATAATACTAAATCATTCACTTAAAAGTTAAAACATTTAAAGACCCAACCAGTAAGCTATTGTATTGAACATATCAACTGGTTGTGAAACATTTACGCTTAAATGCACTTTTCACCTCCTATGTTTCAAAAAAATGGATATTTTGACCCCCTAACTTTTGGTTCTCTTTTGATTAGCTGATTTTGTTGGAGATTATGACAATTTCTCAGTCTCTGATGGTGTAAACTGGCATGGGGATAGAAGGATGTTGATAAGTGGAGTTCAAACTGGCATGGTGTAACTTTTGACCCCCCTAAAGAATGACCACTTATCAGTTTGGACTCCACTTATCATGTTAGTTTGGACACCATGCAAGTTTGGACTCCACTTATCAGCATCCTTCTATCTCCATGTCAGTTTACACCATTAGTGACTGATAAATTGACATAAAATCAGCTAATCAAAAGAGGTCCAAAAGTTAGGGGGTAAAAATATCCATTTTTTTTAAAGGGGGCCAAAATTGCAACTTTTTGAAACATAAGGAATGAAAAGTGCATTTAAATCAAACATTTAAAGACCAACCATCAGGCTATTGTATTAGACATATCAATTGAGTGTGATTTATTGTATATTACCATTAATAGTAAGACAATTTTTTTTTTTTTTGAGTAAACCAATAATAGTAAGACATGTATACCATATGTATTTTACATCATTAGCTTTTTAGTGTTAATTCTTCGATTCCTATTTAAAATTCAGTGAAAGGTAAACAAAATTTAGCAAAAAATTGTTCCATCATATTTTCTAATTTTTTTCCATCCACTCATTTTTTGAAGGTAAAATTTAGTAAGTTATAACAAAAAAACGGTAAATTTTTAAGTGTTTTGAAGTAAGCAAAATTCATTCAAAATGTAAACTAACTACTACACCCGTCCCTAATTATAAGACAATTTTAAGAAGAAAAAAAAAGTCCCTATTTATAAGACCTCTTTGGTATTTTCAAGTACATTAATGATTTTTTTTTACCAACATACCCTTATTTATTTTGCATCTTTTTCTTCAATCAACAATAAATATTATATTGAAAACATAAATTAATTTTCTCTCTTAATGATAAAATTGTAAAAACAATAGTAATTATTACAAATTTAATATTACACCCAACTTTCTTAATTTCCGTAATCTTGGCAAAAAACTCATATATTTAAGGACGGAGGTAGTAAAAAGTTTAGGCTGTTAATTTAAGGGTCTTGTTTAGGGGTGAGAATAGGCTAGGCCGCCTGTTAGAGGCCTATGACTCGGCCTATTAAAAGTCCGGCTCGACCTAACTCGTTTAGTAAATGAGTCAAGCTTGAGCTTTTTAAAAAGCCTATTAATTTAATGGGTCTTGTTAACGAGTGCCCCCGGGGCACTCTTTAAGCATACTAAATTAAGGAATTATTTTTTTAAAATGTCAAAACTTTCAAGTTCCAACGCACTGATTACACAAATTTTTATAAAAAATTACTATTTATAGTTCTTAACCAGTGCCCCGGGGCACTAGTTAAGATTTCCCTAATTTAATTAGGTCGGGTTTAGGCTTATAAAAAAAAACCCTATCAAGCCTATTAGGCCAGCCTGTATATGAGTATATTACATTTTTCTACATTTATTATTTATATTTATATATGTCAAAAAGAATTACTGATCCTTCAAATTCTCATACCACAATTATTATTATTTCAATTTTTTATTTTGTATTTGGGATACAACACAACTCTTGATGTTTCATACTGTTTGGAAGCTTGTTAAGTTACCATTTAAGACTCATATGGTTATTTGATTTATGTGAACTGTTAAGGCTTTCTACTGATATGCCTAAGGTCATGTATGTTTATTAGATTACGTTTAAAACCCTTGTTGTTATCAGACATGATTATTCTTAAGTTTCTATCCATCTATAAATTTTACAATTGTGTTCTATTAGTTTAATTTTTATCTAATTAATGTTTATCTCTATATTAAGTACGTTGCACAAATTGAAAGAAATTTTTTTTTTATGAACAAACTCTGTTTGAAATTTGTAACACAAACTAGGCTTTTAAATAGACTAATAGGCAAGGCCATACTTTTAAAAAGGTCAGACCAGACTTAAAATAAAGTCTTTAACATGTAGAAGGCCAAGGCTTAGGCCTTAGTTTTTTCAACTAGGCCTAGCCTATTTAAGCAAAGCCCGGCTCGGTCCGGCTCATTCCCACCCCTAGTCTTGTCAACAAGTTCCTTCGGGGCACTCTTTAAGCATTCCTAATGAAGAAATTATTTATAAAAAAAAGGCTTAATTCCATGTTTGATCCCTTATGTTTATTTTAGTTTTCAAGTTGGTCCCTTATGTTTTAAAAGTTTCAAGTTGGTCCCTTACGTTTTAAAAGTTTCAAGTTGGTCCAAAACGTTACTTACGTTGGAATAAGTTAGTCCCTTCAGTCACTTAACGTTTAAAGATTCGGGTTGACAATATGGGTGATGAAACTTAACTTATTTAGAAAACCAGTTTTAAAACATTTTTTAATTTTTTTTGTTTTATTAAACTCAATATCATGTCGCGGGAGGGACTAACTTATTACAATGTAGTAACGTTTTGGACCAACTTGAAACTTTTAAAACATAAGGGACCAACTTGAAACTTTTAAAACATAAGGGATCAAACATGCAATTAAGCCTAAAAGAAAATTAAAGACTTAAATTTTCAATACAATAAATGTACAAACTTTCATAAAATATTACTACTTTGGGCGCTTAAGCGAACAATCCTTCCCTCAAGCGAAATGCTCTCTGACAACATTCTCTGTTTCGCGTTCTTGCATCTTTTTCACACATTTCTGTTTTGAATTGGCCTTTGGTGTAAACATGAAAGTTTTAGATAATTGCATTAGCTTTCCAATGGCTTTGGTTTGACATCAAAATGAGTTTTATATTTTGAGTTATGATGAAAACACTCCAAGTAGGTCTTGGAGAAATTTTAAGTAAACTTAGCATGACTATTTCCAAGTCGACCCAAAACTAATGGTTGGTTTCCAAACTTCAAAACTAGAAGTATTAGGAGTTCAATTAAGAGGTTTAAGAGTATTTAACCTATGTTGTGATGGATCTAACTTGGTTTTGTTTTGAAAACGATTTGGTTTTGCAATATAGAAGAATGATACGAACTTGTCGTAACTATGATTTTGATGATTTTGTCGTAGTCGGCCGGTGAAACGCACATGTATATCTAACTACACTCATATGTGATCTAAGTGTATACATAGTCGAGGCACTAGAGTTTATTTACTTGGTTTTGGTTCAATTGTCTCAATTATTTAAAAGTTGTAAAACAAGAGACGAACTTTGTCGAAAATGATCTTTAAAACCAAATACTTGGCAAATATTTTGTGGATAGTTTGATATGATTATATAAAGATATGTGAATTATTGCTAGGTGTTGAATATGATGTTTATCATAGTGTGGTGTATTTTCTCCATTACTTGGAATGTGAGAAATCGTATGTTGTTATTGAATTATGTGGAAAAGTTGATATGGTTGGTGAATACATATATGTTGATTGATTATGATATTGTTGGAGAATACATATATGTTAATTGATTGTGATAT
>Ga0228710_1002696_pt1 | contig 28131 bp, 13 predicted proteins | sample MedpolnodulmetaG_FD_177995 | JGI IMG/M metagenome (GOLD analysis project Ga0228710, IMG submission 177995) | Root nodule microbial communities from Medicago polymorpha collected in Santa Monica, California, United States - pink nodules | ecosystem: Host-associated > Plants > Roots > Nodule... | reverse complement strand
TATATAAGTAACATTATGTAATTTATATTGATATATATGATAATATGACTTTTATGTGGTGAAACTAGTGCAATACTTATTTATTCGTTATGAATGTTTTTACGCATTTGATTTATTCGTTATTACATTTCATTTAATTTCATCCTAATGTATGATTTTTTTCATAAAGCTTTTGCGAAGTGAAACATGTCTGAGGTTGCAAAAATTGAAGGCCGTGTTAGGTACTCCGCTTTTAAAAAGACAATTAAGGTTATGATAACGCCGACCGACTCTCTTGATGATTTGAAGGTACGACTTAACACTTATTTTGAGCATCTTGGTGAAAATCAATATACACGTCACTTGTTTGGTCAAATGCCATGCATAGACCTAGGAGAAGATAGAGATGAATACGCATGGAAAACAGCAAGCTATATGCCTTGGCTTATTGAAGACGATAGCAACGTTGGATTTATGTTTCGGAATATGGTGGAAAATAATATATTATATATGTATGTTCGTTCCATATGCAATTGCGTTGAATGTGTTGTTTAATTTAATGATATGTAATGAGTTGTAATATGTTGTTTAATTATGGACACTATGTAACGTTTTGATGAATTTCAAACGTTTGTGTATTTTGAATCAAATGTCGGTTTGATTTAATTATGGACAATTGTAAAAGATATTGTATTTTTCTTGTTTATGACTGAGTTTAAATGTTGTATGAGTTATATTGCATTTGGAAATGTTCTGGTTTAATTACAGATAAAAACTGGCCAAAAAATGGCTTGGAAATTAGAATTATGCAGAACCCACTGTCTGCATAATTGTTTTTTTCGACAGTTAACTGCCGAGGTTTTCCTCGGCAGTTAACTGCAGCCGGTTTTTGAAATTCTCAGCAGTTAACTGCCGAAGGGCAATTTCGTCTTTTACATGTGTTTCTCAGCCCTATCAAAAGTGTGAACAACAATTTTCTAATACTATTGAATTAATGGTGAATGTTGTGAATGATAGAGAAGCAATTTCGAGCAATGTATGGCTCCTACAAAGATGGACAAGGAGTGACTATGGCTTACGGTTATAGTAACGGTTATTTTTGTTTGGTTTTTTACAATATTATATCACACTATAGGAGAAATTATTGTTAATATCAGTTAGATTTCCTTTCAAAAAAATTACTTCACTTAGACTAATATAATTGTTTTATAATGGTCGGATTACATTTTTATCCGATTTGGTGATTTGTCTTTTTTATTTTATTTTTGCTCTTTTGATCCATTTGCATGTGAATTTAAAAAAAACATGCCTCACTCTGTTTTCTCCTTCGACTCACTGTGTCGCCTTGTCTCACCACATTGTCTTCATCTTCTGTCCAGCCATTCCACTTTGTTTAGCTTCTCTATTCTCCACCTTGTTGTTTTGTTCAAGTGTTCAGTTCTTGATTTTCATTTGTTTTGTTCTTCTCCACTGTTCTGTTCACGTGTGACTTTACTTGAATCACTTATTCTTTATATTTTTTGTTGCTTAATTTGATTTGTAGGCTTGATTGACTAATTTGAATCAGTGTTCTGTTCGGTTCTTTGGTAGATTTAATAATAAATATTTCTTTTTCATTAATTTTTTCAAGCTGAAGTCAACAGCAAGCTTGATTGACTTGTAATCCTCAGTTTAAAACAGATTTTTCCCAGGAATGTGATCCTCATTAACATATTTGAGAGGGAAAAAAAAAATACAATTTTTCAGTTTCTATATTTTAAATAGAACCGGTCACTTGAACCAACCCGCATTTCATCGTGTTAGTCCAGTTCGGATTCAATCACAATTTGTACAAACCCAAAGTAAACCGGAACTTTTAATTGATTTGAATTTTTTTCCACCAAAAGTCGAACCAAACCAATCCACTACCATAACAAAATGTATTCTACCAATAACCATTAACATTAAAATTTAGAACATATTCTATTTTGTAATGACCAGTGCAAAGTGCATTCTCTTGTCAAAGGTCGGATTTGGTTGTATCAGAATAACCTGTCATGATTTGGTTGTATCAGCCTTATTCAAGTATCCACACTGCATGAAAACAAGAGTAAAACTTATCTACAGTACCATTTTATTAGTTTATATACAACACAAACGAACGAGCACCTCCTAAATCCTAACATCGCTCTTCCGTACTAATATTAGAAAGAAGCTTCAAGGCGTAACCCTTCAAACCACTCAACAAACTGTACAGCATAGCCTCCACAAGTAACCTAAACAGGACACTCATTGTCCTGCATTCTAAGCACAACCATCTCGGTAAGTTTTACACGTAGTCCACACGAAATACTAGGATACTATTAACTATCTAACCAATGCCTGGGACAGACAGACAAGAAATCTATCCAAAAGGCATGCATATGGGTTCCATGTACATGCATGATACACTCTAAATTTTTTCAGCAAAACCTTTTGTCGCCGGCTCCTCTTTCTCCTACTTCAAGACAAACCGCTGGTAACACCCTAAGTAGACAGAACGGCATTTTCGGATTTAACAGTCATGGATTTGCTGCTTGGATTAGCAAACTTTGCCTTCTCACAGTCAGGATCATATGATGAGAGTAGCCTCTTCTGCATAGATTAAATGTTTGGGGAGCAAATCAATCAGTAGAGTATGATGCAATTTATATTAGAAAAGTAAAATGAAATTATGACTTAATTGCGTTGTTGTAGACAAAATTCTATCATTGTACAAGGCTTCTGGTAACAAAAGTCGTTATATAATTATATATCATAAAAACAGCAGACTAAAAGGAGTGACAGAGGCATCTAAGTTCATGTGTGCAGTAACTACGTTGTCTGATGGTAGAATGCTAAGAGAAAAAATACTATGGCTAATGAAGATAAATCTTACATGATCCTCAAATTCAGGACTTGTTAAATTAATGGAGAGGTTTCTCATCAACAACAGTGCCTGCAAAATAGAACCGTGTAAATTATTCAGACATTAGAAATGAAATTAAAGAACAAACATTAAGACCCCCTTTTCAACCCATGGACCAGCGCAGGCCGAAAAGGAGAAAGAATGATATGGAGGCAAAGAAAAGACTTCATATCAATTACCGTTTCAACATTTATTGGGTCCATCTGTTTTAGCCTCTGTAGCTGATTAGTTGAATTTGGATCAAATACACTGCCAATGAAGCGGTATACTTGTGCAAAATCCGGCATGACTGCACATAGGAGTAAGACAGGAATCAATGAAACATGAATATACTAGCAAAACGAATACTTAACAATCACAATATCAGACATCCAGCATGCCAAAACATATGAACTTAAAAGTATTAATATTGTTCATAAACATTCCTAGTTACTCACACATTAGGTTATGAAATAATCAAACAATGATGTAAATGACTAAAATGTTCTACTTCGATGTAATTAGGAAAACTAACAAGAGCTTATTTGCTCATTCTAGACAGTGAATTCATATTCATACTTAATAATAGAAAACAAATCATAGTCCCTATTTTACAAGGTATGAGTTTGTTGTATCAAACACTTCTCACCTAGCCCTTCTCGTTTCTTGAACCCCAAAAGATTAGAACTACGGATTTAGCGTTTTCGCCCACCTATTGAATAATTAGAATTTCAGTTTGAACCCAACTCGCCCCCAAAAAACTAGCTCAGGGGATGGAGATTGCCCCTCAATTATAATAACTACTTTGACTATATCACTAATCAACGTGGAATCTCCAACACACCTCTTCATGCCCAAAACTAGACATCTGGAGCATAAAGTTTGCAGGAACAGAAATTTGAGGGTGGCCAACAACAGATCTAGAGTAAGCTATAATAGCATCTTAGAATTTATTCAACCGCAGTACCCTACAAAACAAGTTAGTAAATCGAGAACTTCTCAAACATTATAAGCACTACCTAGGTTATATGTGTGGTCGATGTTAAACTATCTAGTAGTAACTTCAAAACAACTCTTATGTCTTATCTATATCACTTTTAAGTGAGCAGGAGCACTGCCTTGCAGAAGCTTATAATTTTACTTTTTCTCCCTATCCCACACCAAAACAGCAGCAGCTTTAGGGTTCAAGTATCGTCTGCTTCTTAGAAAATTGTGTATTCTAGCAATACATTTGCATCCTTAAACTGAAAGCTTCAAGGAACACCATGACACTCCTTATGCATGTTTCCTATTATTTTCTTAACAAGAACCCATTACAAAACTTGTGATTCAACATGATTGATGTTCCTTGATCATAGATACATTTAATTGAAACCCATAATATCTTCGGCCTGTATTCTCGGCCAGGGAGAATTCATCCTTCAGTTCGATTTAATAATGACTGTACATGCATAGATTGATGCACAGAGCCTATCATGCAGATCACAATCAAATGAAAAGTTAACACTCAAGTACTTCAATATCCCACTCGCTCAATCCCTGCCAGACACCCCTCCCGTAGCTTTATGAATCTATTAAATTTGTCGTGCAAGATTGAGACTTTACAAGGACCGAAATTTCTTTGGCCAAGCACATGAGTTCAGCATGGATATACTAGGTTATGATGAAATAAGCCAAATCTAACTGATAAAAACCTTACGCACAAGTTCCTTACTCCATTTGTTAAAATCCTAATAAATGAAAATATTTATTTTCACTAGCTGATTCTTGTAGAAAACTCCCACCATTGCATAAGTATGACAGACGATTGGGCGATTTCAAAACAATAGAACTATGGTTTTCAGAATTTGGTTATAGTTAATTCAATGAGATCTCAAGAAGCACAACACTATTACAAACAATCATAGGATCCTTTATAAGATTTTTATTATTAAGCTATTGTGTTAAGCAGAATCAAGTACAAATTAGAAACAAAGAAGCATTCTAACCTTTAACAGGCTTGCCCGCGTTGCCTTCATTAATCCCTTTACTTTGCTTCTCATTGCTGCTGCTATAGCAACAATTAACAGGAACAGCTTGTCCAGATCCAGTCCATCCTGTGTCATCTAACAAACAAAAAACTTTCCTAGTTAACATAACTTTCCTCGTGGCTGACATTTATCTTAGAATAAAGTGAAAAAAGCCCAAATTTCAATGATAAATGTAGGGAAAAAAGCATATTGGCGTTCAGAACAAACAAACCTGTAGTCACTTGTGGCAAACTGGCTGGTGGTGGAGCATTAAAATTCAGAGATGATAAAGGCAGATTAGTAACTGGTGTACCAAGCACAGATGATGAATCTGTGCTATAAATGTAAGTTGGGTTAACAAAAGCAGGTGAAGGTTGCAATGGCCCCATGACTTGGGGAGATGCAGTAGGAGCTGATAATGCAAAAATAAAAACCAGTGTTATTCCATAATTCATACAACAGACAAAGGCGACTGGTAATCAAATATGGTCGAATACACTTACCGTTTTTGGGAGCTTTTTGAGGGTATGGGTGAGCAGCTTTTCTCTTTGGCCGAGGAGGAGGTACATGTTCACTTGTTCCACTCTTCTGAACTTTGAGAAAATACTTCTGTGCATGACTTCGTATCTACAAAAAATAATATGCATAGAAGGGTAAATAAAGGGAAGTTTGAGGAACATATAATGATCGTCAACAAATTCATCATATGGAAAATGATAAAAACAAACACTACACCCATTACATAATTCAAGATGAGTAAATGACTTTATCACCTTTCGTTTAATCTTAATTAACCATTCAGCAAAAGTAACAACCAAAAGGTTTATTTCTTAACCCATCATCAACTGTCAGGTTTTTTAAGAAAACATCACAATTAACATAAGTCCCCAAGTACTGTTTAGGAAATCATCATGTCACTGCTCTATTCAAGTATAATATTCAGTAATGACACTGAATAAATTTCGCAGAATACACAGTTACGAATTCAAAATTCACGAATAATATGAAATACTCAATAAATTTATTATTTAAATGCTTTGAAAGAAACCAAAACCATCTAACGTCCAATAATAACTTGCTCTTTGTTTCCCTTTGAATTTTATGATAATTACCTGGATAACTGTTTTTGAACCAACAAAGGCTTCAATCTTCTTCCAATCACGATCGAATCTGAAATTAATCATCAGTAACACAGAAGAAAATGAGCAGAAATAAACCACTAATCAGACACCACAAAACATGATATATCACTTGCTGGAGAACACAATCTACTACAGCCTATTCTATGGATTGCCCTAAACTAGTACCCGCGGCCATTATATTTTCTAATATTTTTCTCAATATGCAACCAGGGAGTTTCAAAAGAATATAAACCCTAATTCTTTCAATTATTAATCTTCGCATAATCTGCAAGCTATAAAAAAATTAATGTAGATGAAATGATGTCCATATGTAAAATTAGATTATGAAACAAACTGTTTGAATCATGATTGAATCAAGTCTTTCCTCACATCCCCAATCAGCATTCACATACGACCTAAGAATCCATCTAAAACTCATTTTCATTGCAGAATCTGCATTTTGCAGACTGTTACTTAAATGAAGGGGGCAGCAGCCTTATAACTCGGGTATTAATTTCAAGCAGTGGTACTCGTTTGACGAGGGATCCTTGGCAGATAAAGACTCAAAGAGGTTACTATTATTATTGTGGTTGAAAATTTTAAGTGAAAAACGTTGTAAATAAACCATAAACACACGAGGCCATAACCTGAGAATAAAGGACAATTTCTATTTCTATAAACTATAATACTTACAATCCCTCTTTCAAATCATTATTTTAATTCCCAGTCTCCAGTAGTTGGATTAAGTAAAAACTAAAGTCCCAATTCTTGTGAATACAGGAAGCATGACAAGGATCAGAATAAAGATTGTAATCAACGCAGGAAGAAGAGTGATAATAGTAGACAATGATTGAAGTGATTAAAAAATGTGGGGAGAAGTCTAGATTATCATTCCATACTAGAATGCAACCCACGCCTTTTGTTACAACCCATTTTGATTTAGAAGATGTTGCGAGTGTCACAATGCAATAACTAAGCAAAAGACAGGGGCCATCTTCATTTTTTTTTTTGCCTTAAAAACTTCAAATCACTGTCACTACTACACAAATCTACATTCTTCCAACTCAAACCTTTTACTATATAAACATCATTTCCTTGGCGTTTCAAATCTAAGTTTAAGCAGAGAAAGATAACCCATTAGAAAAACATGCAAACTTTCTTCACAAACTGAATGAAAAATTTAAACTTTGTTGCAATCATCAAGAAAACTCGAGAATGGTGAAATTCCCGCCCCCACCCCCAAAAAAAAAAAAAATAATCAATCGCAAATTTTCATAAACCCCTGCCCTGTTTTAAACAACTTAACGTGCAGTTGATAGGATAAGCACTTATCTTACATAAACGCTTATTATAAGCTATTTCCATAACAAAACATAAAATAAAGTCAAATTGTTTTCATATAAGCTATAAGATCCTAGAGAGCTTATGGAAATAAGCTGAAGAACATGACATAACTCATAAGCTATTATCATAAGTTCTCTCAAACAATTTTATAAGTGTTTATGTCAATAGATAAATTCAAATAAGTCCCAATTCAAACAGGCCCCTAATCTTTTTCCTCAATAATAATCTTAAGTGAATGTAAATCCAAACAGACCCTAATTCATCAAAGAAAATTATTTTCGAGCAAACCAAGATTCCCAACATAATCATTTTCCACAATATTCAATAATAATCCAAACAGAACCTAAGTAACAATATAAGCAATTTCTTCAATCCAACTTACAATTGAAGAGCTTCTAGAAACTTATCATGCTCCTGATCAGTCCAACTCTCTCTAGATTTAGTAATCGTATATGGTTTCCGGATCTTCTTATTCGGATCCTCAGAAACGGTAGATGCGGCGGCGGTAGTAGATGGCGGCGGTGGTGGAGGAGGAAGATTGTTAACACCGGGAAGAGCCATAGTAGAAGGATCGAAGAAGTAGAAACCTTGTGGTGTTGGATTAGGGTTTATAGATACCATAACCAAAACCGTAATTTCGATTATCTCGCGTGTGTGTGTGTCTGTTGGTGTTGTTTACTTTACTGTTGTTCTTGTCATTGTTTTGTTTTGTTTTGTTCGCAGTGTTTTTGGTTATGATAAACGACGAACGGTAAAGAGAGATTCTAGAAGTTTGTTGAATGGTGGTACACGTGACATCAAGTAACAAAACAATGTCGGCTGCTTTTTTCACTCCCACAAAACCGATTTCACTGTTTGTTTTGCATTTTTTTTTGCTAAACATGTCTATAGGCTCACAACAAACAGGGTTTAGTTGAATTTTTGTCTCTGTACTTGTTGATTCTCTCAAACCTTCCTTATAATTATTAATCATTTGAGTTTTATCTTCGTGAGTTTAGCTCACTTCGTATGGACAATGCATAATAATATGCAAGGTTTGGGGTTCCAACCCTGACCACCACAAAAAAAAATCATTTGAGTTTTGGTCCTAAACCCATTTTATTATCGACGTAGCATGCGATTAGCAAAAAAGACTTGAATGGACAATTTTGCCCCTGATAAACGTAGCAACTGCAAAATGACGAAATTGCCCATGCTTCTTCTTCCATGAGAGTTCACATCCATTGCCTTCTTTTTTCGCAGCAGACCCATCTTCTTCTCCCATATTTTGTTTCTTTCTTCTTCTTCCTTGTTACGAATTAGAACACAAGGATCAACAAACTCATCCATTGCCTTCTTTTTCGTTGTAGTGTGTATGTTATAATCCATAAAACCACAAGGATAAACAAGCACAACTCTCAAGTTCAAGCAAACACATAAAGCACGAGGTACATTATCAATTAGAACACACACACGCAGACACGAAAACGTGTTCAAGGAATCATAAAATGTATCAACAAGATGAATACATAAGGACTCAACAATGCAACAACCCAAACTCATTTCATTCAAAAACCCTTATTTTTCTTCTTCAACTCTTAAGATAAACGAGTCAACATACTGAAACTCAACAAAATCTCTGACTGAGACACACTCGCCGGCGCCACCGTCAAACTCGAATCCACCAACGAACTCATATATGGTTGTTAGATTTGTTTGTGTCGACGTTGTAGCGGAAATTTCGTTTTGGATTACTCGACCAGTGTTTGGAGTTGCGCTTTTTTAGACCGTTTACAATGGAAAAAGAAGAAGAAGAAGAAGAAGAAGAAGAGAGATTGAATATGGGTCTTGGAGAAGGAAGAAGAAGGAGACGAGGGTATTATGGTATTTTCACTTTTGTCTGGTCTCAATAAGGGCAACATGGTCATTTCTAATGGCTTTTGCTCAGTCATCACTGTCATAACCCACTCAACATCCGCCACGTCGCTGACATGTGTGTAATGATATGCCACATCAGTAATCATATGTAATTAGGACCAATTCTCAAGTGATTAATAATTGCAGGGAAGGTTTGGGAGGATTGGTAAGTACATAGACTAAAATTCAACTGAGCCCTATTTGCAGGGACTGTAGACATATTTAAGCCTTTTTTTACACAATGTGTGTCTGATGCAAGTATTGAACAACAAAATAGAGAAATACTAAAAAGTGCTCATGGGCATCGGATAAGAGGATAAAAAAAAATATTGTATTGAAAAATTGTAAAAAGTGTTGAATTTAAATTTTAAAAAGTCAAAATAATGTTGAATCCAATGCAAACACGATGCTTTTGGTTTCTTTAACTGAGGGCACTTTTGTTAGCATAACCCAACAAAATAAACGAGTGAATAAGTAATTATCTCTGAAATCGTAAGTTCCGTCAATTACCCCTTGACATTAACAAAATTTTAATTACCCCTCGAAATTCCATAACATAAATCAATTTCGTCCTTCTTTTAAGTTGTTTTGTTAGAGTCAATGATGTGGTTATTTGATACTGACGTGTCAATGCTTGCTGGCAAAGGGTAAATGACAGAATGAGAAAAGTCACGTATATAACTTTTTTATTATTTTTCCCCAAATACATCCCTAATTTAACCCATAACATTCCAAAACAACCATTTGTCTTTTGCTTAACCTTTCAACACTTTCAACCGCGTCCAACCAAAAGTCATAGGAACCACCACCAATCGTCGCCTTGATGCCCGTCGATGTCGTCTAAAACGCCATCGCTCGCGTCTTCAGTTGCGGATATCACAATCTTCATCATTCCGTCACCGTAAGACGCATATACAAAAGGTACACTTCTCATAAGTTATGCGACCTTGTAGCTCTGTTTTTGGTCTAAAAAAAACTACCATAATGGTGGAAATGGTCTATGTCTTGTATCTAAATTCTTCCTGTTTAAATGGTTTTGCATGTTAAAGAATATATTTTTTTATAAATAAGGTTGATATGGGAATGATCGTTCTCTTTTACCATTTTAATCATCCTATTATCGTTTATATGTGATATTATAGTATTTGAATGTTATTAATTTGTTTGATTTTGCATGTTTATATAATGTATGTTTTTTTAGGGTTAAGTTGTTATTGTTATGATTCAATGTTATTTTTATGGATGTATAGGATGAATGGAGGCATATCACTTGTCATGTATCATGGAGGGAGGTCTGTAAGAAATGGAAGAGGTAACCGTGAATATACATGGAAAGGACAGCGTGTGTGGGAGGATATAGACCTAGACCTCGTTTGCATATTTGATATTGAAAGAACGGTTGTGGAGTGTGGTAATTATGGGAATGTTTAGGGTATGTAGTGAATGAGGAAATAATTTGGTGAATATTATGATTTGGGGTGGAGGCCATTAATTGTTGACAGCAACATTGTCAACATGTTACAAAGAGAAATAGAAATTGCAAAGAGAAATAGAAATTGACGTACATGTTACACTTACACGTTATGTTATAGAGTGTGTGGAGGTGGAGCCTATCACTGAAGCTGAAAGGAAAGAGATTGAAGAAGCAATGATGTTGGTTGAAACTCAAATAAGTGTGTGTAAAGTATCCAAAGAGCCAGAGAAGAATGCTGACATGGAATTTGTCCAAGTACTTGTCAGGGAAGTTCAAACACATACTCAAAGAAAAATTGATTTAGAGCCAGACGATGTTTCTGGTCAAGAGTCTCAAGCAAGGCAAGAAGGTTCAGAACAAAATCAAAATCTTATTTTCCATCGAATTCATCCAACAAGACCATACTTTGAATAAGGAGCTTTGAAGATGAGAAAGGAGGTTAAACAGAAGGGGGAAAAGGTGAAAAGGTTTATTCGAATGAAGAGGTATGTGTTACCACCAAGTGATAGCGATTCGGATAGTGGTTACGAGGATTACCGTGTTGAGTTTAGAGATGCACCATATCATAAAGAAAGTTTACGAGGATTATCAGGATGTTGAAGAAAATGGCAGTGGAAGTGGTATAGTGCAAGGTGAAAAGGAAGGTGAAAGTGAAGGCGATGATGATTCATACCATTCTGAGGTGCTAAAATCTCCAATAAGTACGGATTGTGATAGTGACGGTACTAAAAAGGCCATTTCCCCTTAGTTTATTGAAGGTGCATCATTTGGTGAAGTTATTTTGACAGTGGGTATGAAATTTTCAACCTTGCTTATTTTTAAAGAAGTTGTTAAGGGCAATCTGGAAAGACAAAGATATATATTGGGTAAAAAAATGAGTCATACGAAGTGAGGGTTGTGCAAAAAGGAAGGATGCCCATGGGGGGACTACACAATATGAAGTTGATTAACATTATGCAATCTTAGAGGGATAATTGAAGTTTTGTGAATGTCAGGGGGTATTTGATGAAACTTGCAATTTGGGGGGAGGGGGGGAGGGACAATTGCCCTTTTACTCCAAAACAAATGATGATGTATCGTTGGGTAGTCCCATCTGAAACTAGCACTTATATTTGTGTTGATGTTTTTTTTAAGAAGTTAAATTAGTCCACCTAAATTGACACTAGAGAGAATTGAATCTGAGACCTAAAAGAGGAGCACACTCCCAAATTCCAAGTCAATACCATAAGGACAACTCAAGCGGGTTTATAGTTATAATGATATATTGTCATGTATTTGCCACATTTTAGCTAATGAAATGTATTCAATTGTTTCTTTTAAAAAAAAAAACACAACATAACAAGACAAACTTTTATGATATTGAATAATTTTGTTTATCTTATATGAGTTTTGGTTGACAATAAGTTAGTTTGATATTTTAAACAACTTGTGCATGAGACAAAAAGTCGTGTTATGATTTAATGAGACAAAAATTTCAGTTTTGTCATGTCTTTGACCTCCAGTTTATCATGTCCTTTAAACATTTTTTACAAATCAAATGCACCCTAAGGTTGATAAATCGACTGATCCACCTAAGTCTTATTACAAAAAATAAAACTCTAATATATAAAACAAAATATCTTAAAATGACGTTTTCTATCCCAAGCAAGTGAAACATATCACGTACAATGGATGAGTGAAAAATGGCAGTCTATCGTACATTTGTTTACATCTTACCAATTTCTATTATCTTTCCTTTCTCTCAACCCTTCTTCCTTCTCCAAGTTTGATTGATCATGCATAATGAGTCTCTCTCTTCATCATTCATATTTTATTTTATTTTTCCCACCATTTTTCTACTACTCCTCTCTCTCTCTCTCTCCCCGCAACATTTAATATGATCATGCAAATCCTCTTTTGGTTTGGTGATTGCAAAATTTCAAAGTCCATGACTACTCCAAATCCTCTTTTTGTTTGATCTTCGCAACAATTCCAAAGTCAATAACTACGCTAAATCCTCTATTAGTTTGCTTGTCTTAAAAATCTCAAAGTTAATGACTACACCAAATTCTATTTTGGTTTGGTCATCGCACGATTTCAAAAATCGATAACTACGCTAGATCAACTTTTAGTATAGTCATCGTTGACATTTTCAATAAAATAAGCAATCAAACAAATTATTGCAAATCAACTCCCTCACACTCAATATCTTTTTACTTAATCAAATCAATAATTTGTCTTTTCTACTCACATTTATCACAACAAATATATTTTCTTTAAAACAAACCAACACACAAACATTTTCTACATAGGACTACGTAGCTTTGAATTCTTCAACGGACCAGATGATACACATGATCAATAGACCACTCTTGTCAAGTACGATAATAACAATTTTTTTCTTCTATATTTATATACATCACATTTTTCATTTAAAAACTTGATTTTAATTTGCATTTAATGATAAGGAAAAATAAATATTTTAAAATTTAACGAATCTAATAGGAAAAAAAATTGAAATCAGTGGACGACTCTAACTATATTTTTAACATTAAGTTCAAAGTATCTTTTATGATTAAAAAAGCTAGGCCAAACACACCCCTAATTTTATGAATTGAATTAATATAAATTGTCGTGTATAATTATTTTGCAACCACATCTTTAACAATATGTTGTCGCATTAAGTAATAAATATAAAAAAAAAACGTAACAAATTTAAATTTTAGCCACTAGGCTACTTGACAAAAAAAAAAACAACGCATGAGTTATTTCAGAAAGAAAATATGAGTTTTTTTTTTTGACAAGATATATGAGTTGTCATATTCATTAATTAAGGTGATGTCAACACATTATTAGATAAATGTGTAAAATAATTATATATTACTAGCGAAAAGACGGAATCCACACGTGCCTTTCCGTTTTTTTATTGCACTAATGTTTGAAAATTATGAGTTTTTTTTTATGAAATCTTAACTAAAAGTAAAAAAAATAATATTTTTTTTCTTCAAATTATAACAAATCAAATTAACAATGATTATATATTTCAATAAAAACAACAATGTAACAAAATAAAATATAAATTCTAGTTTATTACACTTTTTAAATGATAAAGAAAAAGATTGAACATTTGTTTGTTATTTTTATTTTAATATTTAAAAATTTATTTTTATCTATTTGTTAATTTGTATTTAAAATTGAGGGTATTTTTGGAAATTGAAGAACCTAATAATAATCCAACTTTATATATTATATTAGAACCTAATAATAATCCAACTTTGCACAGTTCTCTCTTCACATTTTTACCCATGGCAAGACTCTCCTCTACCATCGAAACCCCTCACCAACGCCACAGACACAACGATCGCCGCCGCACTCCCGACTCCGATGTCTCCAACGACCGCCCTCGCTACCGCCGTAGTCCTAGCTACGACTCCTACGACGATCGTCACACAGACCGCCACCGTCGCCGTTCAATATCCCCTGAAAACCGAAACCCTAGACACCACGATAACAACGGAAATTCAAACGGCAACCATCTCCCAAAGAAATTCGGCCACCGTAACAACGGTTCCTATCTCGACCGCAACGATTCTCGGCGCAACGAGTCTGAATCTGATGAAGAATTGAAGGGATTGAGTTACGAAGAGTATCGCAGATTGAAGAGGCAGAAGATGAGGAAATCGTTGAAGCACTGTATTTGGAATGTTACACCGAGTCCTCCGAGACGCGAGAACGATGATCTAGAAGATTATGGAAAACCTGAAGAAGTTCCTGAGAAAATTGATGTGAAGAAGGATAAAGAGATTAAACTGAAAGCAAAATCTGAATCTGAATCGGAGGAATCTAAAGAATCTGAATCGGAATTGAGGAAGAAGAGGAGAAAAAGTTCTAAGAAATCACGCGAAAGCGATAGTGAATCCGAATCTGAATCAGAAGAGGAAGATAAGAAGAGGAGGAAGAGTAGGAAGTATAGTGAGAGTGATAGCGAATCGGAAGAAGATCGAAAGAGGAGAAAGAGAAGGAAGAGTAGTAGAAGGAGAAGGAAGAGTAGTAGGAAGATGAGAAGGTATAGTGATTCAGAAGAGAGTGAAAGTGATGATGAGTCTGAATCTGACTCTGATGATGGTTTAAAGAAGAGGAAGCGATCAAAACAGAGTAGAAAAAGTAAGAAGAAAAGTTCTGAACCGGTTAGTGAGGCTTCGGAGGAAATTGAGTTGGTTTCTGATTCGGCTGTCGCGAAGATTAATGAAGAAATTGATGATGTTGATGAGGAGAAGATGGCTGAGATGAATGCTGAGGCTTTGAAGTTGAAGGAATTGTTTGAGTCACAGAAGAAACCGGCTTTGGATGATGATGAACCACCGGTTGGGCCAATGCCGCTTCCAAGAGCTGAGGGGCATATAAGCTATGGTGGTGCACTTAGGCCGGGTGAAGGAGATGCTATTGCACAATATGTTCAACAAGGGAAACGTATTCCTCGGAGAGGAGAAGTGGGTCTTTCTGCGGAGGAGATTTCGAAGTTTGAGGAACTTGGTTATGTGATGAGTGGTAGTAGGCATCAGAGGATGAATGCAATTCGTATTAGGAAAGAAAACCAGGTTTATAGTGCTGAAGATAAACGTGCTTTGGCTATGTTTAATTATGAAGAGAAGGCTAAAAGGGAGCATAAGGTTATGGCTGATTTGCAGCGGCTTGTGCAGCGTCATATTGGTGGTCAGGATGTTGGTCCAACTCATGATCCTTTTGGTGCAAAAGATGGTTCTGATTGATATTCATGTATGTTAGCTTGTGTTCTTTGGCTTTATTTGTAGTTGTTTTTGTTTTGCTGACAAAATGTTATTCAGACAATCTCTTTAGACTGAGAAAATAGAGATACAAGAACTTATTGTCTTCGTTAACTTAGCAGTTGAGTGAATATTCAGACAATGGTTTATGTTTTTTTTTAATAAATGATTAAGTAACTAGTATGTAAACAGCTTGGTTTGGTTAATACTGTGTATATCTGATTATGTGAAATTGCTATAGATTGGTAGATTTATCATTTATTGCAACTTGTAAAGCATGTGGAGTGGCTTTGATTTTACAAACTAGTTGTAAAGCATGTGGATTGGTTTTGATTTTAGAAACTAGTTATTTGCTGCCGTCGTGTTAGTGGTTGAGGAAATGAGATTACCCAATTTCAAGTTTCCCTTCGTGCTTTTTGGCTGTGGATTGCTCATGTTCGTTGGTATGGTTTATAATCATATTTTTATTGAGTTGGGGGCCTCACCTTCCTGGAGACTCAACAATATTGAACTTGTTTGTTAAATCAGGGCCAAAACACCATTCTTTTGATTGCTGCTGTTAATGTTTTTTTTTTTTTGAATGGCAAATGTTAGTGGTTAGTTGTTTGATTGAATTTTTTCTCCTTCGCCCGGGTTTGAACACATGACCTCCAACTCCATATCCCTTAGCTCAAACCAATTGAGCTACCCAACTCCTCCTGGTTGATGTTATATGTCCAGGATTTGACGTTTAATCTTCCGAGTTCTGATACAGATTGGATTATTTTCACACTGTTGAAATGTGAAAAGACAGGAGTATTTTGCTAGCCAAGTATGTCCAAGATTAAGGGTTACAAATTGAAAACTGTTGAAAATGACAGGAGTATTTTGCTACCTGAGTCCTGAAGCCTTACCTAATACATTCATTTCACACTTTTATCTGCCTATCTATTCCTTTCGTACCATGTCTCTCATTTTCTTTCTATAATTATCCCTCTCTTACATCTCTTGGTGCAACCTGCACACATCCCAAGTGGTGTTTGAATAAATCTATATTGTTTTATCTGTAAAATGTTATTTTTACTTTTTATATTCCAAGTGGTGTTTCAAATATAATGATTTTATTGCATGCCGAGGCTGTTACTCGTATGCATCAAATATTCTTCCTGTTATATTTGTGCTTGTAACTCGTCTACTGCTTTGCTAGCTTTGTGAGACGCAACCTAGCAAAACGAGTCTCCACAATGTTCAGACCATTCTAATTTTTTTTTTATGGTCATCGCATCATTCTAGTAGATACCTCAGAAAAACTAATCCTTTATTCTACTAATGTTTTTGGTTAAATAGATCCATGATGCAAAAGCGATTTTTTTTTTAACAAGGTGCAAGTGCATGATGTCACAATTGAGTGTGAATAAATCCGATGTTTGGGAGAAAAAAAGAGGGAAATACTTTGGAGATTTTTATAATGTTGCTTGGGTTCAATTCTGGGACATACTCTTCACCGTGAACTCGAAGTTTGAAAATTCTCAAAACCCTGCTGACCTCTTTTGCGTAATTGTGAAAGCCAAGAGAAAGATATATATCAATATTCACTATCACACATGCACTGAAACCAAATCTGAGTTGTAGAAATTCAAATTCTTGCTGTCAATTTGAATGGGCTGTTTGTATATGTAGACTGTCCTGTATGCTGTTTCGTGCTGGCATGCATATATGAAAGTCATCACATGCGCGTGTGGCTGCACTAGAATATGCTTGTCCATGGCATCAATTTTTGTCTCTTCCTCTTAAAAGCACTAGTGGCTGCACCATTCTCAAATCTCAAGTATTATTTTAATGCATGAATCACATCATACACGATTTTCTTCTTCCGCTTCTCTGTATCTTTAACTTGACAACCTTCGTTAGTTCAAAAAATTAGAAACTTGCTCTGGTGTTGGACTCGTTTTCTTCCTTTGTTCCTTCACTGTCCTCTGTTGCTGCTGTTGTAGCTTCCATTGTCTTCTCTAGGCTTTTCATCTTCTAACAACTCTCTAATAATTAAGCAGGTGATGAAGGAAAGTGAGATAGGAGTTGTGAAGTGACCATGGAAGAAAACGTCATCAGTTGGAGATAAATCAATTGCAAAGGATGATTGAGCGTTGGGTTTGTCATGGGCTCTTGTGGAGCACGAGTGGAGACAGATTGTTTAGGAGAACTCTTGAGAAGGTGAAGAGGAGGAGGATGGTGAAGAAGGATGCTTTGGTGATGCAGCTTCTAACTTAATCGACTGATTAGTTTTTCTGCCTTCAATTTGTTTTTCTACTTTGTTTTCTCTGCTCTTATAGTCTAAAACTAAACGAGAAAGTTTTTATTTTCCATTACCAACTTTAACCATATTCACAATTATACTGTTGCTCTAAAGCTATGAAATTTGTGTTTATCACATTTTTTTTATCGATGTAGATGTATATATCTCTTGGGTATGTCTTTCTCGTTGGTTAAACGGTCAACAACTTTAAGTGCTTTGGGAGGGGGTTTCTTGCAACTTTTGATGGTTTTACTTTTCCTAGCTGTTGACCCCTGAGAGGAAATGTAGTGCCAAAAATTACTAGTTTAGAAGATAAATTTGCATGGTCCCAATACGACAGTAGTCCCCATAATTTTGGTGAAAAATTCTTGATGATTTTGTACTGCCTATTGTGTCTGTGTAGTGTGCATGTCCTGTAGTGTGTGGCCCATCGCTGGTCGTAATATTTAATTTGGTAATCATGACCAACTTAGTCCTAAAAAATAATATCTATATTCGTTTTTTATTTTTGCATGTGAAAATTAATCCTAAGGTTGTTGATAATCGGTCAAATGCGTCGGATGCGTAGTTGAATTTTGTGATATTACAACATGAAATTGTAAAATTGGAAACAATGGTGTATCTAAAATTGTAAGTCAAAGGTTCAAACTTTTTTTTTTTTTTAACAAAAAAGTTTCAAGCTTTTGACTTCTTCAACTTTTTAGATATAGAAAGTATATATCTTTTTTTAAGTTCAAGAGGTTCAATTGAACCTCCTCAAAAGTGCTAGCTCCATCCCTGATGTTAAAATCTGTTCTGTTGCTGCATCATTTTTTTAAAATGACGTCAAAGACTAAAAATAATAATTAATAAAGGCATTTGATTTTACTGGGATTGGAAAAGAATGCGAAGACTACAACAAAAATTAGCATATTTTCAACTATAGATATTTCTCCCTTTCAAAAAAATAAAATAAAACTATAGATATTTCTCTCTCCTCTGTTTCTTTTCTAATTCACAAATTAATAACATGCATCATTAGAAACCATTTGCAACAAAGAAACAAGAGGCAGGCTCTGTTAAAAGATAATTCAATCAAGAACAAAGATACAAAATGAACATGTCATAATAACTAGATGAGTAACAAAAAATTATCGATGAAAAGATGGTTCTAATTCATCTTGACAGTAACAATAGATTCTACATTCTTTCAATCAAACTAGAATAACCTTGGTGAATGAGCACAACAAATTGTGAACCAGACCTAATCTAATGGTGCACATAGCCAAATTCTAATTTGAAAGTAGGAACAACATCCACGGCGGATAATATACAATCACCATTCGATGTTGAACCAGACCTAATCTAATGGTGCACAGTCCATATCAAATGAAAATTCATTTTCTTCATATTCTTCCCCTCATCGTCCATCTCCGGCCACCATCACCATCCACAATCCCCACCACCTCCCGACGCCTCATTTCCTCAAGTTGCCTATCTGTATTTGAAGCCACTGCATTAATTGCATGCAAAACCAAACAGCTCCAATCACATGGGAATCCTACGATTTTGGAAAAGTCGGACTAGTTTGAAACTAGCAGTCCCTGACTGTAGTAACCTTTTGATCTCAAGGCTCCCCCTCTTCCATGGCTGCCACGTTGCAGGATTTGTTTTCGACCACCAGATCTTGCTCAAAGATGGCGCATGCTTGGACAGACAGATTATCGTTGCAAGATCAGAGCAGCTCTAGGCAATTCATGCACGACTAAACAAAGAGGCGGTTTCACGGCTGGCTAAACAGAATCACATATATTCAGTTTACAAAGTGAATCTTCAAATCCTATGGTTGGAGAACAACCTTACTATTACCGGTTTAGCTGAATATAACTCCGTAATCATTGAATCAAATTGAAAATGAAATTCACTAAAAAAGGCACATAGTTTTAAAAAATAAAATAATTTACCATGAGAACAGAAATATACAAATCAAAATTTGCATAAAATATCTACAGGCAAACGAACAGTAAAATCTCGGGACATGTTTACACTTCACATGTTCACAATTAAAACCTCTCTCAAGCATGCAGGCCATTTTTATTTTTTTTTGAATGGCTGATGCCGGCTATTGAACAATTGTTCCTGTTGGCACACTACATTATCCATCCTCAAAGCTGTGCATTATTTTTTATTGATACTTATTGTTGTTGGAGGATCAGATATAGCTTATATAAAATGCAAATGTTCACGTCTACGCGATACATGAACGCATCCGCATCAACCCTACAGAAACTAAACAATGCAGAACCTTTCACTCATCTACAAAACTAATGGTTCATGCATTCAAGGCGTTGTTGATCCAACTGCAGTATATCTTATTTGGTTTCTCATTGAACGAGAGCAGCAAATTCATTCTTATCGATTAGAAAAACCTCCTCCTAAAATTCCTGGTTGTCGTTTGGTATGAACGCATGAGTAATCCAACACCAATCCCAAGCCCTACACACACCCCAAGGCCAATTCCAACACCAACTCTAACACCAGCATTGAACCATGTGAGTTGTCCGTCCTCACCAAGATACATTTCTTGAGAGTAGAAACCGTTCACCATCTTACCATCAAGATCATAATCATCAACTGCAGACCCTGTTATCTGCAAGATATCATTGATGCAAAACAGTCAGCATTTAAGAAATTCAAAGACTGAGATAAGGCAGTGAAGCTAGACCAGTAACTACCGATATAATGACAGACTGAAATAAACAATACACTTAGTAACCAACAAAAAGTAGAAAGTTTGAGTAATTTTACGGAGAAGCGGAATCAGTATAAGAAATTTAACATAATTGCATAATGAAGGCAGTGTTATCGATCCCAAATAGCAGAGCAGAGCAGAGCGACTGACTCAAAATTGGTACAGTGAGGTAGCAAAAGCAACTGGTGCGATAAAATATTACAGTATGAGTGAGACAGAGTGAGATAGGCCCAAGCACTGTTATAATGTTTTTTTAACTGAAAATTCCTAAAATACCTCAATCAAAAATCTGATGTTTAAATTTCAAGAGATTTTGGAATTTCCAATCTCATCAAAAGGCGTGGCACTATAGCGGCCACAAACAGCTGTTATTTGGGATGTCATAGCAGATGCTACACTAAACTGCTCTACTCATACATGTTTTGTAGAGACTAGGGCCTGCTCTGTTACACTACACCACTACAGCACCGGTTTAGCGCACTATTGACAACACTGACAGAAGGTCAAATCCTCAGCCTTTCGATTAAAAGCATAAGGAATAACTGAAAGAAGGGGTACGATTTCTATACATTCAACCATAATGCTTCAAGCAGCAATTAGAATAGAGGATAGGAACCAGTTCATCATACAACACTCGGCATGAAATTTGTATAACTGAGTTTATCACTATCAGCATTGGATAACTAAGTATTATGATGCCTAATTATCTACTAAGAGCACCACATAAACCAAGGGGGATGCACAGCTCCCAAACTTAATCCATGATAGCTTATTTTAGGGTAAATTTTATTTTTGTCTAATTTGACCACTTCCGGAGAGCTTTTTGACCCAAAATATGGCGAATATTTTCTCCAAAAAAGAAAGCTTTCCAGCTTCCAAAACAGGGTTTATTAACAAACCAGCAACGGAATCAGAAAGTTCTTATGATGCAAAAATATAATCATTCTGTAGTAGTGTTATCAACTATGCTTCCTATTGAACTTCTTTTCTTTGTAAATCGTCAGTCATCTTTATATAGATGTTACCGATAGGTCTATTATTGTTAGTTAATGGGTTAGTAAATGGGTGTGTTCAGAGATTGTTAGGCCAAATAAAGCATGCTGCCTATAAATAGAGAGGAGTGATTAGAGAAGGGAGGTAGGCAGACCCTTGAAGTGTTGCCTTTGTTTGTAATCAAAGGGGATTCTTCCCCATCTTTGATAAGAATAAGGCAGTTGGCTCTATCAGTTACCCTCTATTAGCAAACATATCTAATTAGTCCTTAAGAAAAATATATGCCTATAATTAAAAGATATTGATTATGAATGTCAAATAAGGCCTCAAAAGTGTTAATTAAAACTCAAAATGCTATAGAAAGGATCATAACTTCTGAACCGAATGATTGACAATTTACAGGTTCATGCCTTTTTTTTGTGAGACTCTTATTTAAAGGACTAACATTACAATGAGTCAATGACCTATGGAGATTCATTCTTACTAGATAGTGAAAGTACTAGACCGGATTGTAGTATAAAAATGTTACGAACTGACATTAGAAGAAAATAAAATCCATAAAACTATCGCTTCATAAAGGATTCATTATGAAACAAAAAGTAATCAAACTTCACATATTCCATCAACATACTTCCCTGACCTAAACAGCTTATTAGAAAATGAAATATCAAAACTTTATTCTTTACAGTGTAGCCAAATAGTTAGAAGTGTGTTAGTGTGTAAGAAATATGCAAACTATATGCGGTAATGTTAAAACTTTCAGGGTGTTGTTTCTGAGCTATGACTTTGACATGCTGAAGATCCATCCTAGTTCTCCATGTGTCATGCATAACTCAGAAATTATAGTGTTGTCAACCACCTATAAAGCACAAAATATCTATTTGATATGTGGTACCATGCTATAGGTGCAATAGCGCCGCTATTTGACAAAACTTTGTACTAAATAGCATATCACAGAATAGAACAATAACATTTTGTTCAAATTCCGCAATGCTAAAACACTACTATAGTCACCATTTCAATTGAAAGTGATTTTTTATCCTAGAACATTCGATTATAGCCACCATTTCAATCAAAAGCGACATTTTAACATAGAACATTCAATAAAAGTTATATCATAATCAAGATCACAATAAGATACAATTGGATGTACCACAAACTTTTTTACAATTCAATGCATAATCATTAAACTCAACAAATAAAACAAACCTACTAATTTAAATTGAGAAATTCATACTAAATGAATAAGAAACAAAAAAAGTACCTGCAATTTGGGGTGTGGAATTAATCCATTCATAGCACTAACATGATCCTTCTCCATCATATTCATTTCCTCATCTTCAGGAATAGCATCCAAAATAGCATGCCTAGGAACTCTCCTCCTGGGACTCAATGAAATAGTCTTACTCAAAATCACAGGCACACCAGAACAACATCCAGCAACATAAACTTCAACCGATGGAGCCGAAACACCGAGCTTCGGCCTAAAAAAAGCCGAAGAACCCGATCCAATTGACCCAACCGCCACATGACAATCCATATCCCAACCAGACCCATTTCCCAAATCAACATCCAAACGTTCCAATGACCCACATAGAAACAACCCATTTTTCTCATACACCTCAAATTCAGCACCACCTGTGATTCTCACATTATCAGTGCTAACATAGGTAACCTCAGCAGACTCTTTATCGACTCGGTCGCGGCGGAGCGGAAGCGGTGGGGCGGAAGAGGGTGCAGGGATTGGTGAACCGTTGATTACAAGAGAAAAACCGATTTCACGTTTTGGGTGACATAGTGTTAAACATTCGGGAACACTATCGATTAAACAAGGTGAAATTCGAACGTAGAAGAGACGAATTTCGAGCCATGATCTATGACTCTTTAGGGTTGAAAAGCTCAATGAGTTTTCAGTTTTTGAAATCGCTTCTTCGTTTTGATCCATGTAGAAATAACTTCAAATTTCAATGACCCTTTCGCGTTTTGATGAAATTGGAAATGACCCAGATAGTAAAAAAGCGATTTTTGATGGAAAAAATCGCGTTTTGATGAAATTGAGAATGACCCAGAAAGAAAAAAAAGTGAAATTTGATGAAATTGGGAATGTCCCAGATGGGAAAAAAGTGAAATTTGATGGAAAAATCTGTGTTTTGGTGAAATAGAGAATAGAATTTGATGGAAAAAATTGGATTTTTTTTTCTTTCCCTGAGAAGGGAAAAAGTGGAGAGGAAAAGAAGGGGGTTTAGATTGAAAATGTAAAAGGAAATGAAATGGAAAGAAAGAGAAGGAAATAGGGTTTTGTGATGAGGGGTGAAAATTAAAAATAGGAGTTGAAGTAGGTTATTCTTGGAAGTGGTCAACTCAAAAAGGTAAGATGGAGAAGAACGAAGGAATGGACAAGGGTGGTCTTTCTTTCCTCCGTAGTTATCTACTATCTAGGGTTATTACTCTAGTTTTTAAAAATTTAAAAATAGTAATCTCACTTTATACCATTTCAGTTAACCAAACCAAGATAAACTGATATAAAAGCTCGATGCTTTCTATGTCACTGAGGTTAAAAGATCTGACATGGATTGACGAGGTTGTTGCTGACTTGGTTGTGACATGGTTGCTCAACAACATATCGCAAGGACCTTTAGGATTGATCCATGAGGGATGGTCGTGCGGGGACCTATATCTCCCATGAGTCATCTCTTCTCCTTACATGGGTTGTGGAGAAAGGGGTATCATTATGCAATGTGATCTTACTTGAAGTTGATTTTGGGTGGCAGTGTGGGACGCACAAATAAGTATCAATAGCTTTCCACGTGTTTTAGACGTAGGTTAGGTCTTCAATGATGTCATTTAAGTTCTGGAAAACTTTAACTAGACTGTAGAGAATATACTTCTTTCCAATATAGTTCATGGTGGTGGAGCTTCCATTGTTTGTGCTGGTGAACTTGTCAATCATTAAGTGCAAACTAGTGACGACGAAGCGATTTTTCGTACACCAGTGTGGTCCAAAGAATGGTGCTAGGAAGAAGGTTATACTATTCTTTAACCTCGTAAATAGTGTTTTGATATTTTGATATAAAGATAGGGAAATTTACTTTCCCACAAACGACACCACTAATGTTGGGTGATCAAAATGTTAGCTTATGTCGCGCAACAACTGGCAAGGTGCGAGTTGGGGGTACCTGCAGTGCAAGCACTCCAACACTCAAGTCAACATGAGAGAAAATGAGAGGTAAAAAAGGGATAAAAGTTGTGTACCTTGTGTTTGTGACGATGAATGCCTTTTATATGCATGGGAATGGAGTCGTTGGACGGTTGATGGAAGTCGTTTAACCTGGTGCACCATCAATGTCAAGCTCACGTCCGTTACATGTTGTTGAGTTGTTAAAGAATGGAAGATACTCAACTATCCATTTGATATTGAGGTGTTACTTTCGTTGTTTCATTTAGAGCTAAGAACTCGACTGTCAAACCTTTAACAAGATCCCAAATTTTTCTTCTCTTCACCCTAGCTCACCACCCTTCTAATATTGATATTGACCTCTTCACCCTAGCTCCACAACCCTTTGATATTAAACAAACAAACATTCATTGGATAACCTTTTCATCCCCATCCTGATTCAAAACAACATACTCATTTTCTTCTAAATCAAATAACCTTTCAATTATCATTTTCCTTTCTTAATTGCTAGTCACACCTAGGTTAAATCCAATGTTATACAACCTGTCAACCGCCCCTCTCAATTGTTTGGATTGGAAGTCAACATAGCCCCTAGCTTCTCGATCAACAAGAACCACCTTAATAGATGAAGCCAGAACAAATAAAATATGATTGTCATTTCATGTATGTAGTGTCATTGGAGGAGAAAACACGATTTCAACAAAGACACTAGATGAAGGGTGAGAAGACTTGTTTCTGAACGGATGAAGTATACGACAAGGATTAATACGCCAATACTACTCGATAAAATTGCTTTACTAAAAATATCATTTTCTCTATTTTATTTATACATTTTTAATATTTGTGAAATTGTCATATATTATTCATTTTGGCACGTATGGAAGACTATTTACTCATCTTTGCATTAATTGAATGAATTGACCTTTTTTTTGTACAATTAATGTTTTGTTTTTCGTCACTAATTTTGTTTTCATTGACCTTATTTTTACTGATCGTTCGTGGAAAACAGCATTTTCCTTTTAACTAATCCACCGCAGTGGAAAAATAAATTCATTAAAATTCTCTTGAAGTAAAGAAATTGGAATCAAAGAAGATTCAAAATCGTTCGCGCATCATGACCAACTCAGTCAATGTTTGTTGGGTCGGTAAAGAAATTTTCCTTAAATAACTCTTGAAAATTGGAATATCCAAAAGGTTTTCAACGAATGTTCTTCACCTAAAATTGCTGACGTAGAACTTCATTCATTCTTATAATAAATAAAATATAAAATAGTTAAATATGTTTTTGGTCCCAATAAAATAGGGAACTTTTAAGTTTAATCCTTACTTAATTTTAATAGGTTTTTTAGTCCCTACAAAAAAAATTATTTTTAATTTTAGTCCCTGTTACAACAAAGTTTGTTTAATTATCCTTAAACTCTTAAATTTTTGAACGATTTTTTTTAGACAAGTTTAGTACACTATGAAAGGTGAATATTTTAAAACGGAAAAAGTTACAGATAAAATTAACAAAATCAGGACGTAGAAATCAACTTTTGCGACAATTTTTTGTAGAGGAACTTTTGGTAATGTGCTTAGCACGTTGCAAAAAATTGTTCAAAAACTCAAGAGTTTAAGCATAAATTAAAGAAATTTGAATTGAGGAGGAATTAATACTGAGTGCAGAATTTTTTTTAGGGACTAAAAGAACTATTAAAATTAAGTAAGGATTAAACTTAAAAGGTCCTAATTTTATAGGGATTAAAAACATATTTAACCCTAAATAAAATATAGGAAATTCTTTGGTAAAAAATAGCACTACTGCTCTTACTTCTTTTTTAGAGGAAAATACTATTCTTATTTTCTTAAGGAAAATACTACTCTTACTTGATAATACAAAGGGTAAAAATATTTTTTGTCTTTACGAATATGTTAACTTTTCGTTTTAGTTATTCTAAAAATTTTCTTCAATTTTTAGTCCCTAAATTTTTTTCATTCATTCATATTTTTGAATAATATTTTGCATAAATATTTCTTTTATTTTGGTGGTGTCCGGGTTTTGAACCCCGGACTTTGCATATATTATGCACAGTCCTTATCGATTGAGTTAAGTTCACGGAGACTGCAAAAATACTTCTAATATTATAAGAATCTCTTAAAAAAATAGATATTTCTAACAAATCATGAATTAAATATAAATTTTTATATTTTTGACGGTTAAATATTTTTAATTTATGTATTGTTAAAAATTTCTAATTTTTTTTGGGATAGATTTTTACAATATTCTACACATTTCTGCACAATTTCATTTAAAAATAAAAAAATTTACTTAAAAATAGGGACCAAAAGTAGTGATTGAAGATTTTATAGGGAGTAAAAGTTGAAGGAAAATTTTAGAGGTACTAAAACGAAAAATTAATATATTTATAAGAACCAAAAACATATTTAACCCTAATATAAAAAATACAATTTGATAAAATAATTGCCACTCTACTTAGGTTTATAAATAGTTCTTCAAAACATACTTTAAAGACAAATTGTATAAAGAAAATGGACTACAAGAACACTTAAATGAGACGACACAAGTCATATTTTAAAGTGTATTATTTACTTAAGAGATTTTTTAATCCTCATTTAAAAAGTTTGTACTTTTAAATTAATGTAATAATGTTTCACAATTTTTATGAGTTACTATTTTCTTCGTTCTTAAATACATGTCACATTTTTACAATATACACAATTTTTAAACTCGGTCTATCTTACTTTGAATACAAAATGCCGAGTCTAAGATTCTCTCAATTTATAGTCTTTATATTTTTTTCTATTTGAAAAGATAAAGATACAGAGAAGTTTAAGAATAGTTAATAGTAGTGGGGGCCCACTTAGTGGTAGGGGTACTATATTTTTTTTGTATTTATCTCTCACTAAATGACGTTATCTATTTATTTTTAGCAAATGAAGATGATCTTAACTCCAAAATGCATGTACACAATTTTTAAATTAATGTATTACTAACTTTGACCATATTTTATAACCAATATATAAAAACAAGGGTTTTTCTATCATGTGCAAATTTACACATGTAAAAAAGTTGTAAATAGAAATTTTGTATTGGAACTTGCACATTTAATATTAAATACAAAACTTTAGAATAAATAATCGATATTTTCCAAAAAAAAGTTACTACTATTAGTTGTTTTAACACGTGCACTATTACACATGTTAGACAAACCCTAAAAACAAGTGTTAGCATGTAATATCTTATTCAATTTTTCTTCTTATAATAAAATCAGAGGTGGTAGTAATAGGATACTTCTACATGTATACCAATCTACAAATAAGAATACCTTAACACTAGTGCAAATCAGGGATACAAAACCTGTTTTTTTTAGATTTAAGACCTGTTTTTTGCCGGGGTTATATCATCGGGTGTTGTAAGTTTGAGATACGACACCTGTTTTTTATTGGGTATAAAAACAACATATTGTAC
>Ga0228710_1002694_pt1 | contig 28140 bp, 28 predicted proteins | sample MedpolnodulmetaG_FD_177995 | JGI IMG/M metagenome (GOLD analysis project Ga0228710, IMG submission 177995) | Root nodule microbial communities from Medicago polymorpha collected in Santa Monica, California, United States - pink nodules | ecosystem: Host-associated > Plants > Roots > Nodule... | reverse complement strand
ATGCGGCGGACCCCTTCGGGGAAGGCGAAGAAGGGAACGACGTGTTCCCAGTTGCGCCGCCAGCTTTGAGCGATAGCGGGATATTTCTGGCCCCAGTACCCTTCCTCGAAGGCCTCCAGCGCCTTCAATGTCGTTGGGTACTTACTCTCTTGCCGAAGGGAGCATCACCCAAGTTCCGGGCCATAAGTTCAAGACGGCAAGAAATTGTGAGCGCAAAGCGCCTATCGGGAAATTCGATCGCAAGTGCGACCATCCCGATTGTCGGCTGGCGTGGTGCCGAAGGCCTCTGGTTGCCGGGTCTTGCTCAAGGTGCCCCTGGCGCATCCGGTTTTTAGAGCGAAGCGCGGCCAACGCTGCAGCGGCACGCCGTCGCGCTGGCCGGCTCCAATCCTTTGGCGAATATCGCGCATCACACGTGTATCGACAGGATAATGGAATGGCCGTTGAGCGTACGTGCTTCCGACCGCGTGCGTCCCTGGCAGAATGCAGCGAGGCGTTTTCGCAAGGTATCTCCAGTGCAGTCACCTCGCCGAGCAACCCACGCGATTTTTTAGCCGCGTAGCAACCATGAATGTCGAAGAAATCAACGCAGCTTAAATGCACTCGCCCAAGCTGCTGCACACCCGCCATGGCGAAGCTCTGTTATTTTATTAGGCTTTACTAATTGTCCGGAATGGCTCAAGTTTAAATGAGGGCTGACTCTGACCTATTTGCACGCGTAGGGGCAAGGCGTGCCGACTGCAGGCGATATTGAGCCAATTACAAATGCCATTTGGTCGCAAATTGGTGCTTTGGTATGTCTGGGTGGCGCCTTGGTGGCAATCGGTCGCTCCCTAAATTGGGCTCGTATCTATCCCTGGACCTAACCCCGGGCGACAACAGGCTCTTTGAGCCCCTCCATTGGGTCGCTCACCGACTTGGATGTCTGGGATTAATCCGGCGTAGCCGAGTCAGCGGCTCTTAAGTTCTCGGTGTCGATTTTGCTGTGTTTCGGCAAGCAATTTTTCGGACTGCTCCCGTGGCAGTGGACTCCGGCAAAAGACCGGTACGAGGCTGCGTGATGGCACGCGCAAGGATCATCTATACCCTCAAACAGGTCGCTGAGATGATCGGCGAGAACCTCGAGTTGCTCAAAGAGGTGACCGCCAACTCGGAAATATCAGCGAGGGCGAATTGCTTTATGTCCGCGACGGCGGCGAATACGGCACGAAGGCCTGAGCGAGAACGGCGTGCACGAGCTCAAAATCTCCTCGCCGACATTCGGACATGGGATGGTGGAATCCGCCAGTTTCTCGTCGATGAACAATGCGATCCGGATGTGGTCGAACGCGTTATGGCAGACGAGATGAAACCCGGCCCATAACATCGGCCTCTCGACCAAGCGAAAATGCCTTCGCCGGACGCTAACGGACTAACGTCGATCGCGGCTCCAAGGGCCTCGTTCTGTTAGGTCGTCCGCGGCCGAAGGCGCCGTCAGCGCGGGCCTGCAGATACGCGTAGATGTCGTTGATGTAAGGAGCGAAATCGGGGTCGCCGCGAACCCTTTCATAACAGAGCTCCCGCTGCTGCTTTGGCCACTAAGAACGGCACGCCTGAATGTGTCGATATCGAGCGGTCGGGCGACGAGCGAGGAGGCGAAGGTCGAGCCGACTCCATCGGGGCCGTGGCAAAAGGACCCGTTACTCCTCGAGTATGGCGCTGGTCGCAACGGTGTCGATCAAACGAACGAAGGGCTCCTGCACGAGAAGGACTGTTCCATCGCGTATGATCTCGAAGTCGGCCGACGGCTGGCCCATGGCTTGGGGCACTGAGATGGTCAGCCGCTCCCCTGGTTCCAGCGTGGACACGAAGCGAATCGGCTGCGCTTCTGCTCCAGATGCCAAGGTCGCAACCACCCTGTAGCCATCCTTCTCGACCGTGTAATACACGGCACCATTGAAGCCGCCCAGGTGAATGCTATGACCGTTGCCCGGCGCCAGTTCCGACGCCGCAGCAACACCTGTCATGGCGAGCAAGGTTATTGTAAATACGGTAGAACGTCTGGTCATCGCTATCCCTCCTCAGCGAGGCATCGACTGTGAGCAGTCATGTTTGCGGCCTCAGCCTATCCGCGAAGCAGTGAAGGCACATCGGTGCCGCCGCCCAATTTTGCGGCGATTGAACGCCTAAACTTCGCTAACTGGCCTGTGCTTCCATGGCGGTAGCACGTCTTCGGTTGGCAGGAGCCATGGTTCGCCGCGCAAGCGCAGGAGGACTTCCATACGGCTGGCGGCGCTGAATTTGCTGAGCACGGCGGAAACCTGATGCTCGATCGTGCGCGGCGAGCGCGACAAGAGGTGGGCGGCTTCCTTGTTGCTCTTGCCCGCCACAATGAGAGCGAGCACCTGTTGTTCGTGTCGCGTCAAACCCAGGGGGTGACGTCGGGCGGCCCCATACGGGCCCCTTCGGGCTTTCGGCAACTGGCGCGCAACTCCCCAACGCTGCGCCTGCTTTCTCGCCAGCGCGGCAGCGGGGCGCGCCTCCAACGACTCGAATATTGTGACGGCACGAGCTAGTGCCGGCCCGGCATCGGCTCCGCGAACCTGCATAAGGGCAAGCGCCGAGTCGTAGGGAAGCCCCAGCCGATCCCATTCCTTTGCCGCAGCCAACGGACCGCCGTGAAGCTCGGCGGAATGCGGCAGTGGTATTTGCGCGCTCGGAGCCGGCAATGGCATGGCCATTCCGCACCGCTGCCACCAGACTGCCAGTTCGCCAAAGTCCCAAGAACGGTAGCGATCGAGATCGATTGAAGCAAGGGCAGTTAACTGCTCCGTACAAGCATTGTGATCTTCGTGAAGCCAGGCCCCTTCGGCCAGCGCGAGGCGGACTGGCACGATACGTTGCAGTTCGCCTGTCGCCAATCCCTCTTGAAGGGCGTTAAGAAGAACCGCCATGCCGTCGGACTCGCCTAGTCGCATGTGCACCCTTCCGAGTACCGTGAGCGCCGGCAGGTGCATGACCATCGGCAGGCGCTCCAGATTCATGACTCCCTGTGCGATGGTCTCGGCCTCGCGAAAGCGGCCCTGTTCCATCCGAAGCTCAGCCTGCCGGCCGAGCAGGTATTGCGCCGCTGTGTCGAGATCGTGCCTGGTGGCGAACGCGATACCTTCCGCCAGCAGGCGTTCAGCCAGCACGAAGTCTTTGGACAATACCGCGCATTCCGCGAAGTTGGTGTAGGCTCGGACCGCATGGTCGTGGAACCCGTGCTCGAGCGCCAGCGCAAGCGTTTCTTCGAGTCGATCGCGGCCGCCGGGGCGGTCGGAAAAAAGGAGCGCGGTGCCGACATTGTTCAAGGCGTGAACGCGCGTTTCGATCTGCCCCAGTTGGTCGGCGAGTGCGATCGCGCGCAAACCCCACTCGATCGCTTCGTCGAAGCGATAGTGCAGCATATGGAGTTGGGAGCGCGTGCTGTAGGCCATCGCCAATTCCGGGCCGGGCGGCAGTCTCTCCATTTCGCACACCGCCTGGTCTGCGCAGTCCTCGGCCGCCTTGCCCTCGCCGCGGCGCCAGTACAGCCGCGACAGCCTGCATAGGTTGGGACCGATCTTTTCGATGCGTCCTAGTTCTCTCCAAATGTCAATAGCGCGGTGGTGCGCCTCGATCACCGGCTCGTAGACGTCTAGTGCCAGTCCCGCCTCATAGGCCCAATCCTCGTAAAGCTGTGCTGCCTGCTCCGGTGTGGCTTGCGCGACGTACCTGAGTGCTGTCGCCAAATGTGAAGCCGCGTCCCGGTGGGCACCTAGGTGCGCCGCGTGTGCTGCGGCTTGTGGCGCGAGTTCGAGGACGCGAGCGCCATCCTCGGCCGAAGCGGCGTGGTGTACCCGGCGTACAAGCAGTGCAGGCGCTTTTGTGGTGACGAGTTGCGATATCGCCGCCTCCACTATTGAATGGAGCGACCTCTGAAGGCTCGGAGGCAGTCGCTCCAGCGTCGCCTGACGGGCAAGTTCATGTCGAAACATAACAGCGCCCTGGCCGTCTCGCCGTAACAATCCGCGCGCCAAACATTGGTCCAAGAGAGTGTCGGCCTCGACGCCAAGCAGAGCCCGGACCAGCCACGGCTCGACGCCACCTGGCACAATGCTGATCACCTCAAGCGCTTTCCGTTCACCCGCTGTCAGCCGAGACAAGCGGGCCCAGACCGCATCACGTATGGAGTGGGGTATCCGCCCTGGCTCCGTCTCACTTGCCAGAAGTTCGGTGACGAAGAAGGGATTGCCCTCGGTAATGCGATAGAGATCGTCGGCGCAGCGTCCCGACTGCTCTGTCAGTGCAGCCACTGCTTCGCGAGAGAGCGGCTGAAGCGCTATGCGGCTGACTGACGCGGACGGAAGATCGCCCAGCACATGCGTAAGGGGATGATCGGCGCCAATTTCATCGCTGCGCAAAGTGAGCACCAGCACTGTCGGAAGCAGGGAGATGCGGCGACCGAGGTATTTCACGAGGTCGAGCGTCGCGTTGTCGGCCCATTGCACATCCTCGAAGATGAGGATGATCGTATCACCCGAGTGCTGGAGCGCATTCAACAGTGCCGGAAAGAGCCGCTCCGGAGGAGCCGCCTGCTTGAGTAGTGCTGCCACACGCGGGTCTAGCAGCTGCCCCATATCTTGCAAAGGTCCGAGGGGACACGGCGTGAAAAGCGCCTCGCACCAGCCCCATAATACTCGACAACCATTGTCTGAATGCTCCGCAAACTCGCGCAGAAGAGAGGTCTTGCCAATCCCCGCTTCGCCTTCGACCACCATTATGCTGCCGTGTCCGAGCGCAGCACTCCGCCCTGCGGCCAGTAGAACCTTTAGTGGACCCTCGCGATCGAGCAGCATGGCGCACCCCTCGGACAATGTAACAAATAAATTAATTTCTGCACGGTGGTATTTCCGTACCTTTATTATTGACAAATACCCAACAATTCGCGCTTTTACTTAACTATTGTTTCCCTTATTCTCGTCTGGCTGTCCCGGCGCACGGCTATGTCGTGCGCTGGCGCTTATGTGATCTCACCCAATGGCTATGGCTGGAGTTCGGCGTCTCGGTCAGCGAACAAACACAGAGCCGAGAGTTAAGAGCGACAATCTGGATGAGATCACGTACTGCCGCACGTAACGATGCTCCCGGAGATTCGCACGTTGCCTCATTCATTTTGCTTCCGGGTCGGGGCGAAGGAGGCCGGGCACCGAGATGGCAGGGGTTGCGCAGCGCTCGGCCTCCTTAGCGAGCGCCACGGCGCCTCAGTGTGGCCTTGCGATCTCCCGGATCGGCGGTTCCTTGTTCAAGGTGCCAAATAGCAACGCGTCCGCTTGTTGGCTGCGCCAGACCTTCAGCCGGCGCTGAAGTGTTCGAAGCAGTTTGTCGGGGTAATCGCCGGGATACTCAGGGACGGATTTCACATCCATGGCGCCGGAGATGACACCCCAGAATTCGTTGCGGACGCCCACTACGTCCATTGCCTCAAAGATCTCGAGCGGCTGGGTGCCGTGGGTGGCCACGAACTTGGTCCTTGGCCCTGGCGATTCGCGCAATGCTCAATGTAAGTGTTGGCAGCTCCAAATAGCCACCGGTGGACTTCATGGCGCCCGGCTTCTTCTTCATCCAGTCGGCGGTCATCTTGAGGGAATTAGCCAGACCCTCGGGATTCTAGATTGTCCGTGCTCATAGTCGTCCTCCTCCCAAGTCAACAATAATAAACGCCGGCGGCGCAACGGCGCACAGTGCGACGCGCCACTCCGGCAGCGCTGACGGGGGTCAGCGGGCGCCCCACCCTGGCTTCAGCGGATGAAACAGGACTGAACATGCGAAGGGGTGGGACGCGATCCAATATTTGCACTCCGAGAAGGGCAGTGCCACAGATGAACAGAACGGCCCTCAGTTTCTTCGATGCGGTCATTGGACGCCTCCTATGGCCATATGGTTGGGCAACTCATCGATGTCGGTGAGGTCTTTCGGATCGACCTTCTTCGCACCGGCCTCGTTCTTGAAAGCAAAATCAGCCACAGCGACCTGGTTTCCGGTCTTCCAATCGCGGATCTGGACGCTGTATTGCGGTCCCTGGTCAACTTCCTTGGAGGTGATCACGTAGCGGCACGGATAGGGGTGCGCGCCTTGGGCGATCCATATCTGCCAGTCGACTTCCTTGGCGCGGAACGCCAGGTGATCGCACTCGATACCGCCAATCACTCCACTGCCGAGATCCTTCACGTCGACCACGTCACGCATCAGCTCTTCGTATATGTTCGACAGCAGGAGATCGGCGCCGGGGACAGGCCGGTGATAGGTGTCCCGCAGCTCATCGACCAAATGATCGATCGTGCCGTGGATATCGGCTTGGGCGTAGAGATTGGCGTCCTTGCTGAGCAGTGTCAGTGTCTTGCCGTCAAACGTCATCTCGACATTGGCAAATCCGCCGTGGCGGCTGGCGTGTATCTTGTCCGGCCGGCTGAGGTCGACCGCACCAGAACTCGCCAGAAGCAGCTTCTGGTGATCCTTGGTGACGATCTCGAGGCTTGTATCGTATGAGAACGATATCGCCGTCTGCCCGGCCATATAGTCGGACATGGCCTTGAGCAGGCTTTTGGCGCCCGTATCATTGGCGTTGGCGCTCGATAGCACCCCCAAGACAAGAACTAAGCCCAATCCTGCAGATGCCGTGATGGCTCTGCGCTTGCTGGCTTTCCGGCTGGGGTGAGACATCTGATCAATCTCCGTTGCAGCCGTTAGAGTGTACTAATTTAGCCTCAGCAGCATTGATGCGTATCAAAGAAGAAATCGTCCTTTGATTGGAGGTGCCGACCACAGAACGGCGCCGCCTGTTTTTTTTGCCCGGTCCATGAACGACTGAATTTAGCGCTGCCCAGCGTCGTCGCGGGACGCTCAGCAGCATTGCGAAGACATTTAGCGTCAATCTCGCTCACATCTCGCCTCGCCGATCTTCCATGTCGACCTCATTAGACTGGCCTCTGACCGTTAGGCTTAAGACGCGGTGGCGCAGCATCGTCCGGCGTTCTTGCCGGATTTTCGATGCCCTAACCGACTTTGTAGAGCTGACGCATATAGTCGGCGTCGAACGGCTCCTCGGATTTTACGTCGAATTCATCCGGAATGAACGCAAGATGGTAGTCGAGACCGTCCCGTTTGGCACCCAAGTATATCAGATACATGTCGCCGATTCCCTGCGTAAGGAGAAGCGCCGAAAAGGACCGCCCGGCAATTGGGAAGAGACCGGGCTTGACGGGATCGTAGACCGGATTGAGCGAGGCGTTCCGGATCACATAGACGTCGGCCCTGCTCGGTACCTTGAGCTTGCCGGTAAGGTTGTGCTTGACGGCGCAGCTTGACCCAAGGCGGTTCTTCTACTTCTAGCTCAGTTTGTCGCGAACAGAGCGAGAAGCAGACCTTCAGTGGATCGCGCTGCTCACGCCGCCAGTTCGGCAAACCGGGAAACCAACCACAGCATCGCGGCGGTCCCGATTATGTAGGCGCCAAACTGACGCGCCGGTGCGGGCTGTATCGTGCTCAGCGCGCCTGCTGCCCGAAGCACGACCACAGCCGCGGCGACGAAGATCAGCTGTCCTGCCTCGACACCCAGGTTGAATGTCATCAGGCTCAGCGGCACATCGGATTGCGGCAAGCCGATTTCCATCAGGGCGCCGGCGAAACCGAAGCCGTGCAGCAGCCCGAACGCGAAAGCCACGACCCAAGGGTAGCTCTCGGAGAGGCGCCTTTCACCCGGCTTCATCTTGCTCAGCTCGTTTGCGACGAATGCGATGCTGAGGGCGATCGTCGCTTCCACCGGTTTCTGCGGCAAACTGAAATATCCAAGCGACGCTCCAGCCAGCGTGATGCTGTGCGCGATCGTAAAGGCCGTGATCGTCTTGACCAGCATCCAGCGATCTCGAATGAGCAGCATCAGCGCAAGCACGAAGAGCAGGTGATCGAGGCCGGAAAGAATATGGTCGACGCCCAGCAGCAAATAGGTCTGGGCGAACTCGAGGCTGGTCTGCGCGCCGGCTGCGGTGAAGGAGGGCGCGTCCGGCATGAGGCGCACGACCTCCGTGTCGCCGTTCTCGTATTCGATGCGGACGAGCGCTTCGGTCATGGTCGACTTGAGACCGTTGATGCCGATCTTGGTGCCCCTCAACCCCCCTGCACAGGCGACAACCCTTCGCTCCAGATAAGCTCCGTCCACGATCGACCTCGCCGGTTCGGCTCTCGCGACGCACCGCTTCGGCAGATTTGCATAGAGCCCGAGACGCATGTCGCCTTTCGCCGGAACCTTCCAGACGACGGCGAACTCGTCGCTCGCCGTTTCGCGCATGTCGAGATAGGCCGGCCGAATCTCATGAGCGTACCCCGGTGTGGCCAGCAACACCGGCATCAGCACGGCCAGCAGCGCTCCAAGCCGCGTCATGGGTCGGTTCCCGCGCCGGCCGGGCTTTCGATGCTCACCACATATCGTTTGAGGAGTTCGGCGAATCGCTGATCCTCGAGTTCTTTGCGTTTAGCGTTCGTCCACTCCCGCGCAACGGCGTCGCGAACCTCGTCGAGCGTCGGCACTCGGCCGGGCACGCGCTCCGTCACGCGGATCAGGTGCAGTCCAAAGCCGGAATTGACGGGACCCGTCCATTGGCCCGCAGGGATCTTGTCAAGTACTTCCACGAATTCGGCGCCGAAGGTTTGGCCGATCGAAGTCTTATCCGAAAGCGGTAGGTCGGACGGAAGCAGCGTGGGGTCGCCGAGAAGGGAGGGGTCCATGGCCGGGTCGGTCAGAAGCGCTTCGCGCACGGAAGCCGCGTCCTGTGCGAGCGTTTCGCCGCGCCGCTGAGGGTTGAGGAACACCTGCTGGAAGGCCAGCATCGGAGCGATCTCGAATGTGGCTGCATTGGCTTTCAGATAGGCATCGAGCTCCGCATCGGTCGCTGTCAGCGTTTCGGCGTCGGCCGCGTTCAGGAATTCCATCTTCTGACGCAAGCGGCGACGAACGACCGTGTCGTCCCTGTCGAGCCCGAGCTCCAGCGCCTGGCGTACCAGAATTTCTTCCTTCACATAGTCGTCGATCAGGCCCTTCAGTTCCTCGGCTGTCGGCGGGCGCTGCCAGGTCTTTGTGAACACGGTCGCCATCTGCTCGATCTTCGGCGCAGTGACGACGATGGTATCCGGCTTGTCGCCCGTATCGACGCCCAAGAGCCCGTAACCCGCGAAGATCAGCAGCGCGAGAGCCAAGAAGTGGACCAGCGGCTCCCTAAGCACGCGTTTCAAGTAGATCGTGCTCACGCGTTCGCCGGATGCCGAACCCGACCGTCCGGCGGCCGGTTTAACCGCCGGCATCGCGATCACGGCCTGTACCAGATCGGCGAGGTATAGGCGCGTTCGATGACGGTCATCCGCGTGCCCTCCAGCGGCTTTGTCCCGAATCGTTTGGCGTCATAGGCGGTCCACCGAGGGGTCGGTATTTCGATAACGCGTCCGTAGTAGAAGGCCTCCTGTTGCGGATCGAAGCTCGGATCCTTCCAGACCGCGATCAGTTCCGGCGCACCGATCGTGTTGGTCCAGGTCGCGTTCTCGGTGTCGACGGTGCTGCCGACCGATGGCACCTTGCCATCGGCGCCCAGCTTGCGGTCCCCGCCCCAGGCAACGTCGTACACCTGCTCATGCGTCTCGCCCTTGTCATCGAGCCAGCCCTTGACGATCTGGTAGCGGTCGAGGTTGGCCCCGATTGGGTCTCGCAGCGCGGCGACGAGGAACGACGGTGCCTTGCCTTCCGGCGCTGCCGTCAGGTCGCCGCCCATGGGAACGCCCTTGCCGTAGCCGATCGCGCCGGGGTTGCGGGTCTCGGCATCGGCTGGCTCGAAATCCCAGCCGCCGAAGAAGCGCACGGCCATGCGCGGCCCGGTGGTTGCATAGGTCTCCTTGCGCTGCATGGCGTCCCAGATCGATTCCCGCGTATTCTCCGTGGCCCACACAGCGGCGTAGCCCGATGCGCCGACCTCCCAGTCCATCACCGTGATGCCGGTTTTGGCGTCCTTGACGAACGTTGCCGTCAGGCGCTCCGGGCTCGGCTCCTGCGGCGTGGTCTTTCCAAAGAAGTTTTCCTCTTCCATGGCCGCAAGGCCCGTATGCGCGTCGGAGCTGCCGACCAACCCGAACTTGTAGGGATTCGTGCCGAGTTCGGCTTCGAGCTTGAGGCCGTTCTTCAGCGCGGACCGTGTATATTCGAACTCGAGCATATCGGGCGTCTTTGGCACGCTGGCATCGAGATTACCGAAATCCCAAGTCTCGAAATCCGCGAATTCGTCATTGGGCGACAGAACCGGGTGCGCCTCGCCGTCGCCCTTCGTCTGGGTTGTCTCGTAGAGGCGTTCCCACCTGGAGCGCTGCTCGACATATTCCTTGTCGACCGGCTTGCCGGTGAAGGATTCGATCAGCGGGAACATGCGGCCGTTGGACAGATTGCCGTTGTGCGCAATCGCGAGCACGCTGCCGCCGGTCTTGTCCTCATAGGCCTGCATCCACTTCCATAGGTCGCGCGGATTGTCGCTGCCCAAGGGTTTAAGCGTCGTATAGGGCACGACCTGGTCGGCCCTGTCGGCATTGTCACGGAAGACGACATTGCGATGCAGATTGTTGCCTGCCGTGTTCGAGGTCCACTCATAGCCGATGAAGGCGGTGAAGCGGCCCGGATCGTTGTATTCCTCGGCGGCCTTTATCGTGTCCTGCCACGCGTTCTTGTAGGGACGTGTCTCCGGCCCGTAGATCATGCTCTTGGGCAGTGTTCCCTTGCCGAAGCTGAAGATGATCTCGAGCGCGGCCTTGCCGCCTTGTCCGGCCTTAATCTCCTCGTACCAGGTCTTGGCCTGCGGATCGGAAATGACTTCCGGCTTGCCGGCGAAGAGGTCGGGGAACATGCCCATGTTGTCCGAGTGGTCGGCCACCACCAGAAAGTCGAGCGGCCGTGACAACTTGGCAGGCTGGCCGCTCGACGCCGTGATCTCCTCGCCGCGGGCGAAGCGATAGGCGTCGCGAGGCGTCAACCGTGCGCCGAATGCGCCGGCATCGAACGAGGCTCCTGTGTGGAGATGCGTGTCGCCGAATAGCGGCCGGGTCGGAAAATTGCGCCCCGCATATGGCGAGTAGACAGGTTTGCTGGAAAATGCCTTTCCGGCCTTAGCGCTGTCCAGAGTACCTACATCGGTGGTCTCCTGGGCCGCAGCCGGCAAGGCAGAGCCCAGGCATACGAACCCCGCAATAATCAACTTCGCAGATGGTTTCTTCATCGCTTCCCCCCAACCCGTTGCAGCAGTTACACCTAAACCGTCTGAGCGGGCTATTTATTGACTTGCATCAATGACAGGAATCCCTGTCTCTCCTTGGTCATTCTCTAAGCGTCTTGTGATTACAGTCCCTGGTGTGACAACCACGGTCAGCAGGGGCCAATTGTAATATTGGCGGGATTAGGCCGCGTCCCGGGCATTCAATTGCTCATGAAAATCTTACTGGCGTGACATCGCAGTCCAGATAGAGTGCAATGACCTCATTTGCATCGTAGCAAATAAGAAATAGCATGAGCAACTTTTAGTTACGTCCTGATCGACATGGGAATTCTGCAGGCGCCGGCGGCGTTCATCGCCGCGTTGTTGATAGGAATCATCGCCATTCTTGCGAGCCGGCGGTTGGACGCAGTGTCGCATGGCATTTAATTAGGTTCTTCCTCAATCTCTGTGGTTAACAGAGTGCTAACACCGCGATTGCTATCTGCGGGGATTCGAACGCAATTGAAATGGTCTCCCGGCCCAGGGGTCAAAGTTCTGGGTATCACCCTTCAGGATGAAGAAAATCGCGTTGTTTCTGCCGCTGCGAAACCTGTCGGTATTTGCCCGTATTGCGGAACGCGAAGCCGGAATCGGCACGGCTCGCATAAAAGCCGCCTCCAGGACTTGCCTGTTCAAGGTCAAGTTGTGAAAATCGACCTCGCACTGAACCGGTGGCAGTGTAGACACCGGAAATGCGGGCGACGGACCTTCATCGACAGGTTGCCCGAGATTGCTTCGCCCTACATGCGACGAACTGAACGGATGGCTGACATTGTGGCTTGATCGGCCACAGGATGGGCGGTCGCCCGGGTGACTACTTGATGTGTCGGCTCGGCATGCCGGTCAGCGACGACACGATCTTGCGGCAATTGAAGCGGAAGAATCCGGTGTCCAGGCAAAAAGACATTACTCGGTTTGTGGGCATTGATGGTGGAGCTGGCGGCATTCCTCGCGGTAGGGACGATCATAGTCGATCTCGTGCATCATTCGGTCGTCGATGTCCTGGACGACCGCAGCGTCGAGAGCGCAAAGAGCATGGTTGCAAGAGCGTCCGACGATCAAGGTCGTTAGCCGAGTTCGCTGCGGTCTGTATGCCCAGCCAGCCCGGGAGGGCGCACCGCAGGCCCGCCAGGTGGCTGACCGTTTTCATCTCGTCCAAAATCTTAGGGCGGCGATCAAGGAATAGATGAGCGTTTACGGTCACGCCCATGTGAGACCCATTCTCTCCGAAAATGCTATCACCTGCGCTACGGCACAACATTGCCGAGATCCTTTGACCGTGGGTGCAGAAGGAATATGATGCGCAACAGTTCAACGTGTATCAGCGGGCTTCGAGCAACGGCTAGAGCGCAATCGCCGGAACCAAGGATAACGTCGCCATGAAGAACGCCTTGACCGCCATTTGTTCGGGTCTCCTGCTCGCCGCCTGCACTTCCACCGCTCCACCCTCCGTCGGCTACTCGCGTAACCTCGAACCCATTCCGGGCAGCATCACCTATGGCGGCCAGCCGCGTACGAAGCTCACCAAGGCGCCGGTCGGCAGCATCGTGCCGCATCGGTTCCGCGATAGGTTCGGACGTCAGGTCTCCGAGACCTACGTGATCGAGCCCGACCGTTCCCTGCGGCTGATAAGCCGCCGCATCGACTACGACCTTTTGACCGACCGGTAGGAATGAGGAAATCAGCGGAATTTCTTTGCGCCCTCAATAATTGGGATCGAGCGAATCGCCATGAAACGTGCCTTGCCCGCCGTCTTTGCCGCCCTTCTGCTCGGCGCATGCACCTCCAGCCCGACGGCGTTGCGCGAACTCGAGCCGATCCCCGGCAGCATCACCTATGGCGGCCAGCCGCGCACGAAGCTGACCAAGGCGCCGGTCGGCAGCATCGTGCCGCACGAGTTCTTCACTCAGCAAGGCGGGCTAGCCCGGGAAACCTATGTGATCCAGCAGGACCGCTCGCTGAAGCTGGTCCGCCGCTACATTGATTACGATTTCGTCACGAGGGGCTCTCGCTGAGGGATTCGAAGTTCTACAGCGCCTTTGCGCGTCTCGCAGGACGCGGGGACAGGCGCTGTTCAGTGGCCGACAGCTGAGTGATTCCAGCATGCAAAGTGATCTGCGGGCCACACAGAAGCGCTCGCCACTGGCTCCCGCCCTTGGTCGTCGGAGGATGAACCAGAGCGCCGCAAGGAGGTATTCGGGCGGATTGACGTCAGCAAACCTTTGACAATCCCAGAACGTGGCATCCAGCTGAGCCTGAAATCCTGAAATTGCAATGACCGGCCGTGAAGGAAGCTAGCGATGGATCGCTCATGCGCTTGCGGCCCAGCGGCAAAATCTCCTCCCGTTTCAGAGAACGAGACCCGCATCTCGGAGGACTGCAGATTAAGGCGTGCGGGCACATCAACATAAATGCTCGAGCACACAGATCATCAGGTGCAAACCTTGAGCGCCGATCGAAGTTGCGGAGCCCAGTAGTTAGCCTGCCCGCCTTGAGCGGATGCGATCCGCCGGCTCACCAATAGATTCCAACGACGGGAATGTCTGATCGTTCAGTGACTGTTCGGCTCCTGCATCCACTGCGGGATGTCCCGCTTGGCATGAAGCACGCGCCCCACGGCGACATGGCCTGGCTGGTCGCGATAGAAAACGAGGTAGGGATATCCCTTCGGAGAGACAGTCCGCAAGTCGGGTAGTCCAATTCGTATGCATACCGCAATGAAGCGGACTCGGGATGGCTTGCGATCAAAGAGCACGCCTCTTGAAGAGCGTCGATAAAACCGAGCGCGACCTCGGGTCCTGCTTCGCGTGCACAATAGCCGATGGCCGCCTCGCCGTCCCTGCGAGCCAACTCCCGGGGAATAACGGCCTTATTCACTTGCCGCGCTGACCACGAACTCGATCGCGCAGACTGGTGAAATATTCCTCACCGACCGGCTTAGTTGGTGCGGACGAGGCTCCGTCAAGCAACAGCCTGCGTAGCGCGAGGCAGTCCTGATCTCGACGTATCAACTCCCGAATATACTCACTACTTGTCCCATAGCCTCGTCCGGCGACTTGTTCATCGACGAAGCTCTTGAGATGGTCCGGCAAGGAAATGTTCCTTGTACCCATGCAAATGACCATAGCCGCGCTGGCAAAAATTGGCAAGACCGGCCGCCTCCCCTCAACCACGAGTCCCGACGTCGCAACGCCGAGTCCACGGCATGGAGCAGCAACGCAGGTTCCTGTTGATACATTATGCGACTTTCGAACCCCAGAGCGTGAACATCCTCGCAACAAGCCGTGCGGCGCTCGTGAGAACGGCTCACCGCTGCTTACTTTAGCACCGGGCGCGATCGAGGCTCGATTAGCCGGAAGCGGACTGTCAATTCGTTGCGGAGGGATAGAAGGTTTGCGCCCGATTCGGTCGTTCGCGATCTCAACTAATTGCCCCAAAAGCAGCCGCTTCACGTGGCTCATGAGTGGCGTTTCTCTTGGAGACTCGCTAGCCCGAATTGGGATGGAAGTGGTGTCTAGTGCCCAGCCTGATTCACGAGCTGCTGTAAGCGCCTCCCTCTGCTGGCTGATGTAGCAGGCTAGCATTTGAGTTATTGGTTTGGCGGCGGGAGCGAGAGTTCACATTCGAATCCCGTGCGCTCGTCCGGCAGCTTCACGGTCCTCAAGATCATCGTGCCGTCCATCTGCGCGATGAGTTTGTCGACGATCGCAAGTCCGAGACCGGATCCGGGCTTACTGGTCTGGCCACGCCTGAAACGCGCGCGGTAAACATCAAGGTCAGGATCGAGTGGGACGGAAACGGCATTCGTCACCGTGATGCGCCCATCTGCCGAGATCGCGACCGTGATGGGCCGTTCTGCAGTTCCATAGCGGGCTGCGTTTTCCAGGAGGTTGTTGAAGGCGATGGCGAAGGCGTCGGGATCGACCGCTCGCATTAGCACCGATTGGCCGGGCGATGGCCGCAACTCAATCGTGGCTGTCTGATGGGAGCGCTGGAAGCTCTCGACGAGCAGTTTGACGAGGGCCAGCAGATCGACCGACGTGCTGGATGCCCCGATGCCTGCCTCGGCGCGGGAGAGCTGCAGGAGTTTTTCGAGCATCAGGGACAGGCGGCGAAGCGCCTCCAGCACTCGATCCGACCGAGACCTGTCATCCGGCTCGGTCAACTGGTCGGCGAGCAGTTCCATCTGGGCGAGCGCACCAGCGAGTGGAGTGCGCAGTTCATGGGCACTGTTGGCCGCGAGGTCCCGTTCGGCCTGAAGCGCGAGTTTCAACCGCCCGAGAAGTGTGTTCACCGAACCTGGAATCGCCGCGATTTCTGTTGGAAGGCCTTGCAGAACGATCGGTTCGAGATTGCTTCCGTCGCGTGTACTGATTGCGTCCCGCAGTTCGTTGACCGGCCTCGTCGCCCGCACGACGACCCAGCGGACCGCGAACATGCCGAGCGGAAGCAGGAGCAGGATCGGCAGCAACAGCGTCAAGGCGCTTTCGAGTGTCGCCTCGCGGCGATGCGCAAGCGAGTCTGCCACCTGTACGAAGAGCGTGTCGCTGACCGTCGCGATGGTGAAGATCCGTCTCTCATTGCCGCTCCAGAAGCCGGGCTTCAGCGGCGCGGGATAAGGCTCTGTCCCGATATTGTGGGAATGCAGGAGAACCCGCCCGGAGGCATCGCGCACCTGATAGGTCAGATATTCGTCGGTTGCGCCTGGATTGAGCGCGGCCACCTGGTTGGGCCCTGTCCCAGCGTCCCAGCGGAAATAGTCGTCAACGACGAGCGAAGCGAGGCGTTCGGTGGTTTCCTGCAGCGCGCTGTCGAAAACCTCGTCGAACTCGGCGCGCATCACATGGATGGAGAGCCCGACGGCGATGGTCCAGAAAACAGCAAGGAGGAGCGAGAGGGAGAGGACGAGTCGTCCGGCAAGGCTTCGGGTCTCAACTCGCATCGGCGGAAATCCTGTAACCGACACCACGGACCGTCTCGATGACATCCTTGCCCAGCTTTCGGCGCAAGCGACTGACATAGACTTCGACAGTGTTGCTCTCGACCTCCGCCCCAAAGGCATAGAGTGCTTCCTCGATCTGTGCCTTCGACACGATCGCGCGCTTGCGGGCGATCAGCCGATCGAGCACGGCCCATTCGCGCGAGGAAAGAAGGATCTCCTCTCCGTCCTGGGTCGCAATCCGCCGTTCTGAAGGGTAGACGGCGATGCCTCCGATGGTGAGGTCGGGCAGTTTGTGCGTGCCGTAGCGCCGCGACACGGCGTGAATGCGCGCCTGCAGCTCGCCGAGATCGACAGGTTTTACAAGATAGTCGTCGGCCCCGGCATGCAATCCGGCGATCCGATCGGACACCTGGTCGTGTGCAGTCATGATGATGACGGGCATCTCGTCGCGGCGGGCGCGCAGAGCCTTCAGGATGTCGAGCCCGCTGCCATCCGGCAGCCGCAGATCGAGGAGCACGAGATCATAGGCGGCCGCCTCAAGGCTCGCTTCAGCCTCGTCGCGCGTGAGTGCCCAGTCCACGGCGTGACCCTGACGGTGCACATGCGTCTTCACCGCATCGCCCAGCATCTCATCGTCCTCCACCAAGAGCACGCGCATCCCATGACCTCTATCCAAGCGACTATGTGATCCCTTGTCGCTTCTGAAACTGACAGGCTGCTGCCCCCCCCGCAAGGTTGAACGATCGTCTTCAGGTGGCTGTCAGCTTGACCATTGATCTTGCTCCCCGTGTCCAACACAGGAAAGGAACACATCTCCATGCGTAAGATCATCATCGCCCTCAGCCTCGCAGCCGCTTTCGGCAGCACCGCCCTCGCGTCAGAGAAATGCAACGTAGCCATGGCCGACTGGAAGCCGCGCGAGGCGCTGCAGACCAAGCTTGAAGGCGAAGGCTGGAAGATCCGTTCGATCAAGACCGAAGACGGATGCTACGAGGCTTATGCCATCAATGCCGAAGGCAAGAAGGTCGAAGCCTACTTCAACCCGCAGACCTTCGAGTCGGTCGACATGAAAATCGAGGACTGATCGATGACGTCGACAGTCAAGGTATGGGATCGTCCGATCAGGCTCTTTCACTGGAGTCTTGCGGGCAGCGTCGCCTTGTGCTGGTTGACGGCGGACGAGTTGCAGAGCCTGCACGAGGTGGCGGGCTATGCGGCCGCCGGCCTGATTGGCCTGCGGCTCGTTCTAGGTGTAGCCGGGACGCGCTATGCCCGCTTCAGCCAGTTCATTCGCTCGCCGAAGCACACGCTTCTCTATGCCGGCGACATGCTGCGCCACAAGGAGCCTCGCTATCTCGGCCATAACCCGCTCGGGGCCGCAATGGTCGTCGCGGTGCTAATGATGGTCGGTGGCATCGCGCTCACTGGCTGGATGCAGACCACGGATGCCTATTGGGGGATCGAATGGGTCGAGGAAACCCATGAAACACTGGCGCAATTGTTGCTGGTCGCAATCGCACTGCACGTGGTTGGCGTTGTCCATGCGAGCCTCCGGCACCATGAAAACCTGGTTCTCGCCATGATCACCGGGCGCAAACGAGCGCCCGCTGGCGGCAATATCCTCTGACCTCCCAATCCCAGTGAAAACAAACCAAGGACGCCGCACCTGCGGCGTCCTTGTTGTTGTTGCGGGGCATTTCCGAGAAGGCCGGCGGGAAGAGGCGCGGATGGGAATTGCCTCACACCGTAAGGTGTAGCGAGAGCGCATAGTGAAGCAGGATGGAATTGGCCGAGATCAGGCAGAAGACGGCAAGCGAGCCGAGATCCTTGGCGTGTTTTCCCGTGTCCGACATCTCGGGCGAGATGTGGTCGATGATCTCCTCGATTGCCGTGTTGACCGCCTCCATGGCGATCAACGGCAGATACAGCACGGCCGCCGAGAGCCGGATGGCCGCCGTCACCTCCATCACGGCGTAAGCCACCACCAGTCTTACGCCGGCTAGAGCCTCCGGGCAAAAGGCGGCCTCCTTCGCCAGTCTTGTCAGTCCACCGTTCGAATATCCGGTAGCAGCGCAGATGGGCGAAGCTGGCGCGCTTGGACTGGGTAAATTGAAGACACGTTGCGGCAGGCTGCGAAGATGTCCAGCGCCGGATCTTGGACCTGCGTCTTCACCTGCATCAGGCCGAGAACACTGTGGAAGAGATTGTCGTGCGAATGCGGCACGTCCGCCTTGGCCGCCAGGCACGGCTTTTCGATCCGTGTCGACTGCTGCAGTCCCGGGGAGATCCAGAGGACGAAGGGAACATGGGTCTGCTGCGTCGGTGCAAACATATAGGGCGCGCCGTGCAGGTAAAGACCGTTCTCGCCGAGCGATTCACCGTGGTCCGACATATAAATCATTGCCGTGTCCAGCCGATCGCCGTGCGCGCTAAGCGTGTCGATCACCTCCGCGAGGATGTGGTCGGTATAGAGCAGGGCATTGTCGTAGGCGTTGGTGATGGTCTCCGGCGTGCAGGTGTAGAAGTCCGCGGAGCGGCAGTCCGGCATGAATTTCCGGAATTCCTCGGGATAGCGGAGGTAGTAAGCCGGACCATGATTGCCGAGCTGATGCAGCACCAGGACGGCGTCGCCATCGACATTATCAAGCCAGGCGTCGAGACCGTCGACAAGTATTTGGTCGAGGCACTCACCACCATCGCAGAAACGCGGATCGTTCGACTTAAACAAGTCCGTCTTCTTGATCCGATCGGCGACGTGCTTGTCGCCGGTGTTGTTGTCCCACCACTCGGTCTTGATCCCGGCACGGCGAAGAACATCCACGAGATTTTCGGTGGCCAGCGCTTTTGCGTGTGAATAGTCCTTCCGGCCGTAAACGGAGAACATGCAAGGCACTGACACGGCGGTAGCTGTTCCGCAGCTCGACGTGTCTTTGAAATAGATGATGTCACGCCTTTTGAGCTCAGAGTTGGTTTCGCGGGCATAGCCCCCGAGCTGGAAATTCTGTGCCCGCGCGGTCTCGCCAACGACCACGATCGTGACACGCGGTCGGCGGTCAGCAGACGGCAAGGCATCGGCAACTTTGGCATCGCTGCCGATTGGCTGCAGAATGATCGACTGTTCGCGCGATTGATCGACCAAGAAGCTCGCCGCGCTGCCGACGGGGAAGATCGGATTGAGCGTGCGGAACCAATCACGATGCTCGCGGGTGCTGAAAATGAAGGTACCACCGTTCGAAAGGCCGGCGCCGGCAAAGACGAGCAGGCTGGGGACGATGATCACGAGGTTTACCATCACCTTCTTGAGTATCGCTCGATGGATAACCTCAACCCACGCGATAAAAAGCGAAGGCAAGACCCCGAACAAGATTATGTGGAGGACGAAGGCGCCGGTGATCAGGTGTCCGGCTTCGGCCCGGTTCGTCTCTACGGCGTTGCGGATCATCTCGGTGTCGATGATCACGCTGAAGCGATCCATGAACCACGCACTCGCGACGCTGGCTAGCACCATAAAGATCAGGGCCGGCTTGATGAGATACTTGGCGGAAAATGTGACAGTCAGCGCAACAAAGGCCGCCAAGAGTCCAATCGCCAGCGCAACCAGCGCGAAGCCTTGTCCCTTGAGATAGAGGAAGGATTTGTCCCAGAAGGTCGCGTTCAGGAAAAAGAGCAAATAAACTGTGGTGAGTATGCTAAGCCATTCGCTGCGTAGCCGCGGCCTACGGGTCTTAATCTTCTTGAGCAAACCTGCTTCCTCTCGTGCATGGATCCGAAGATCCGATGCACTGAAGGAGAAAGCTGACAGAGACCTGAACGGCGCGTCGAGGGGTTGCAATGTCGGCGTTCAGCAAGAAGCAACTCCGAAGCCGTCAGTCTGCCCCCTTTTGGTCATCGCCAACCACCATTCGCCATGACCGCTTTTGGCGCATTCCGGCCGCGGAAAGGAATTGGCCGAACGACCGCTCTCCACCCAAAGCGGTCAGGTACGGGCGATAAGATCGGCGCGATTGACTTCGGTGCTGGCAAGGCACGCCGGACCACGAAGCCGCCAAGGTCGCGGGAACGGGGAATAATGAGGGTCTCGATCGCGTCGATGCGGACCTCATCGGGACAGCCCGGTTCGATTGCCGGGTTCCAACTCATGCGCCACATCTCTCTTGGGTTTACGGGAGGCCGCGCCCTTGCCGATGCGAATGCCCGATTTCGATGAAGGCAACCCGCGCGAATGGGAAGAGCGCCTCAGGCCCGACGAATGCTTAAACTGGCTAGTGTCTCGCTGCGCTACTAGCCCGTGTCGCGTCAAGCTGTGTCGCAGTAAGTGGAACGTGCCAATGTCGTTGAGGTTCAGCGGTTCGCAGGAGCGTGACTGTCGAGTGCAATCTTTGACAGGATTCCTCTCGTTCGTGTTTAACGGTCGATACCCCACAGTTCCGGGTTCCGTTTGAAATACTCAATCAGCATTTCGGTGAGCGCCCGCACTTTCCGCGTGGGATGCTGACCGGGCGGGCGTACGACATACGCGGCCCCGGGAGGTACCGGATAGCGTGTCATGATCGGGACCAGTGCGCCGGAGGCCACATATTCATGTGTGATGCAATCGGGGAGCCAGGCGATGCCGAGACCCGCCGCCGCCGCGGCGGCAAGCGCCGTGGCGCTATCGCCCTTGAACCTGCCCTGCGGCTGGACCGTAACAATTTTGCTGCCATCCATGAACTGCCAGGCTTCCGTCCCCTGCATGAGCGCCTGATGGGTGACGAGTTCGTCCGGAGACTCGGGTGACCCGTGCACCTCGATATAGTCCGGGCTTGCGACAAGCTTTCCATGGATCGGCCCGACGCGCTTCGCGATCAGGTTGGAGTCCTGAAGGTAGGCGCCCCGGATCGCGCAATCGAAACCCTCTGCGATGAGATCGACGAAGCGATCGCTGTAGGAGGTATGAATGTGCAGCTGCGGGTGCTGGCGCGCCATTTCCGCGAGCACCGGGGCGAAATGGGTTGGGCCGAAGGTAAGCGGCATGGCAACCCTCAGACGGCCGCGCAACTCACCGGTGGGGATGATCGTTTCCTTGGCGGTGTCAATCTCGGCGCTGGCTCTGGCCGCATGCTCCCTGAAGGTGATCCCCGCTTCCGTAAGCGCTGCCCCGCGGGTCGTTCGTGCAAGAAGCTGGACGCCAAGTTCCGCTTCAAGCCGAAAGAGCCGCCGGCTGACGATCGATTTGGAGACGCCGAGCCGGCGCGCGGCGGCCGAAACGCCCCCAGCATCGGCTACTGCGACGAATGTCTCGAGGTCTTCGATGTCCATTCCGGCGTTCCACATTTCGCGACACAGCTTGCCCGACTATGGCACTACCGCACCACCAAAAGGAACAGCAAATTGCGTCCAGGCAACGTCACCCGCTGGCGCTTGTCTCCCGTGAACCCATCGCCGTCCATGGCGGCAGAGAAAGGAAGTCTTGATGACCCCTCGTAACGGCCTCGATTCGCTTCTTCGTCCCGAAGATTCGGTCCTCGTTCTGATCGATCACCAGCCTTATCAGCTCGCGAACCTGAACAGCCACGATCCGCACATGGTGGTCAACAACACGACCGCGCTGGCGAAGCTGGCAAAAGCCTTCAATGTTCCGACTATTCTCACCAGCGTGATAGCGGCGCGCGGTGGACTTCTCTTTAAGCAGATCACCGACGTATTTCCGGAACAGGAAGTCATCGACCGCACCTGGGTAAACACTTGGCAGGACGAGAATGTGGTGAACGTCGTCAAGGCGACCGGCCGCAAGCAGCTGATCATCGCCGGCCTGTGGACCGAGGTCTGCGTCGCAATGCCTGTGATCCAAGCCGCCGGCGAAGGCTGGAACGTGACCGTGATCACCGACGCGTCAGGCGGGATTTCGAAGGAGTCTCACGAAGTTGCCATCCAGCGAATGATCGCGGCCGGCGCGAACGTGATGACCGTGATGGCGCTCGCTGGCGAATGGCAACGCGATTGGGCGCGCACCGAGCATGTCGAGGAGCTGACCGAGATTCTCATCCAGCACTTCGGCGGCAGCGGCATCGCGTATCTTTGGGAGCAGCAGCTCCTCAACACGCCAGTAGCTGGCTGATCCCGGCCGGCATGGCGCGCATTTCGGTGAGGTTCGCAATCGATCAGTTTGCCGGCCCTCGCCGCTCTCACCTCACAGGGAAGCCTTCTACCGAAACAAATCCGCTCATGTGCGGCGATTGCGTGTGATCCCACCCGCCGCCTTGAATAGCTCGCGGAGTTCCACCTTGACCCTCGGCCTGCCGCTCAACCACCGCGACGTCCTGATCTCGGCCTCGGCGCTCAGCGCAAGTTTCGCCTTTCCATAGCGTACCGCGCGTGCCGCCAGCCACGATACTCCAGAAGGAGAACACACCATCGGCTTTGTCACAACCGACGACGACCTACAGATTTTCTACAAGGACTGGGGTCCCAAGGGGCTATCGTATCGTCGCGCATGGCGTGGCACGACGACCAGCAGTAGAATGGTTATCGTCGATCCTCTCTTGGTCATGCCCGTGAAATATAGGCGTACAGCGTGTTTGGAATAGGACTGAAGTGTTACGCCAACGAGTGCTGCACTCGGTTCGACAAGCAAGACCAACACAAGCCAACCAGTGCGCCGCCCAGTGGGCTCGGGGCACTGCTCAAAATTGCTGCTGAAATGAGAGGTCTCTACCTGTTGCGCGAGCAGATTTATGTTTCCGAATCGCAGTTTGGGTTGTCCAGTAACCCTTTCGGGCTACCTGTCAGCTAAAGGCTGTCCCGAGTTCGTCGATCTGCCGAACGGCAGGAACGCTCACGCGGTAGAGTTGACCTGGCGAGAGCCGGATCATGGCTGGCACAAATAGAGCTGCAGCGGGGCACTGCTGCAGCTCCGAACGCGACGTATTCTTCATCCTAGCTGTGGCGCAATTGCCCTGTTCCATTCAAGGGAACCGCTTCGAACGTCGCTCGCGCCTATTTACTCTCAACATAAAGGGAATCAACGGAAAGCCTGAGCCTATGCAGCAGGTCGCCGATCACCTGATCCGCTCGAATTCTAATTTCGCCGAGGAACTGCTTAACATTGACAGGGACATCAGGGCGGTGAAGTGGCGTCTGTGGCACGGTCACGTCGATCGGGCGATCCGCGACCTGGAGCGGGCCCTGATCAGTGTGAAGCAGTCGCAGCGAGAGCATGGCGCCCTTCAGCACGAAGCGACCGGCGTGCGGCCGACTGGCTGAGCCGGAACAGCAAGCGTTCAAGGGCGAAACGCGTCAGAACCAAATCAAAGCTTTGCCCGATTGCCTTGGCCGGTTGCAACAAGCGGGCGCGGACCGAGGCGCCGACGTTTCTGATTCTTTACCCATTGGCGGTCAGCGCCTCTAGATACGGCCGAATTACCGTGCCAACTCCACCGCGGTCGGCCTGAACGGCAATTTCGCCAGCGGTAGCCCTTAGCTGCCGGAGCGCCTCCTGAAGCCCTTCTGTCGCCACCGAAAGGCCGATTTTGTTACCATAGCGAAAACAATTGGCAACCTTCGTTGAGCAGGCTTTCATTGAAGCGCACGATGCGAATAGGGCTTCCGTCCGTCTTCGGAGCCCAATTCTTGCGACCTATCGCAAGCCACACGTGTCTCGGCAGTTGATCAGTCAGGCCGTGGAACGCGAGGGTCGAGACGAGGCATAACGGTTTTCGGAACGCGCTTGGCAACCTCCGCCCGGCTATGGTCGGCAGCGAGCTCCGCATCAGGAAGCTGATAGAGACCGCGGGCAAGTCGGAGCACCTCTCCATCCCGTTCCATGCGGCTTACGGTGGCTGCGGTGACGCCTGCGTTCCTGAGTTCCGCCAAACGTGCTATGCCGCGCTCAGCTCGCACTGTTCGGGCGATTTGACGCTGAGTGACGGAGCCAGACATTGATACCAAAACTCGGACCCTAGATTCTATGTTCCGCGGATTTATATCAAGCCAATGCCCCGCCCCCAAGTTCCGCACGATACATTATGCGATTTCTCTAGCAGAACGGGAACATCCTCGCACAAGCATGCATACAGCTTATACCGCGGGAGAAGCACTCCGACCATGCGCGACGCGCAGTGAAATAGGAATGCCAAATCCGCTAAAATGTTACTGGAACGACAAATACCTTCGTCTAAGATCGTCCATGCATCGACATACCCTCTAGACTAGCATCGACAGTGCTTGTAGTGGGCTTTGCGGCTGACCTTGTTTCCGTGTCCTTGCTTCATACTGCAGAGCAACAGTTAAATCGAAATGCCTGGCCGGAGACGGTCAGGGCTTCATTTTTGCGCCTTCAGTTGAGCTATTTCTGCCGTGGCGCCGATAGCTCTTTTCCTGCCGAAGCCAGCTTTCCGGCTCGCTTGGCAGTAACCGCCTCAACCAATGTCCGTGCCGCGTTGCGCACCTCTTCCTGCACCGCCTCGTCGGCGTCCAATTCCTCGTGGCTTGAGGCATAGGGTTTCCAGTAGCCGATATAGCGGTCCAACTCCGCCAATGGGCCGGCGGGTTCAAGATGCATGTAGCAAAGCCAGTCCGACAGGCTGCGCCGAACGTTTTCGGCCCCCTCCACGTCGCCATGCACGATTACGGAAAACAGCCGCCCCGCAAGATGCCGAGGATAATCCCAGCCTTCGAGCTCGAGCGCCTTGGCAAGCTTCGCATCCTTGCCCTGCGTCGCGGTCGGATCCGGGTTGCCGCCGTCCGCGCAAACCAACCGGTCCATCATCAGTTTTATCGGCGAGGAGACCTGATACCAGTTAACCGGCGTGACTATCATGATGCCGTGGCTTCGACCCACATCGGATAGATCTCGTTCATCCAGTCGTCTACCTGTCCGAGCGAATAGTTGGGGTAGCAGGAGCATGGCCAGTGACAGAGCGCCGGCGAGGTGGAAAAGCAGGCCTTGCAAGGATGAATCATTCGCCCGTATTCGGAAGCAAGGCGATGCAACTCGAGGACCGTCGTCTTGACCCCGGCATTCTCATCGATCGCTTCCTGTGCGATGCGCATAAGTCTGTAGGATTTCGACATTTCACCGGGGCAGGTGTGCTCGCTACGCGATGACCCGCTTATCAAAAGGATGCGGGCTGGACCCTCGGCGTCCAGATGGCGCTCTTGTGCGGCGTGAACCGCATCGCGCGCCGCAAGCCAATCGACCGACAATTCGTAGTCAGGATCCTTGAAGGCAGGCCCGGCTTTGCGTGTGTGCGGGGATTTCCGCTGATGCTCGTAAGCATCCCAAGCTGCCGAGGCCACCTTATCCAGTTCCGTTCGAAGACTGTCGAAGACAGGATCCTGGAACCGGCTGTGGAAGCGGCGGCGAAACTCGGCTTCCTTCAGCCGCGGACTAGGCGTTCCCTTTCGAGGTTCGAGCACTGTCGACGAAAAATCTGTCCGAGAGTCTTTTACCATCAACCGGCGACCATTAGTTCGAGGTATTGCCTGTAATCGAGCACAATAGCGTTTGTTCCGAGCGCCGACCTTCTGTCACATCGAGCGGCTGCCGCCGCTGACGCATCGCAGACCGCGCTCAGGCAGCCAGACGCAGCAGTTGGAGCGTATATCTGCTCCACCGTTGCACCGATGATGTTCGTTGCGCACCCTCTCCGCCAGGAGGGATCTCGGCGCGGCTTTGCAGATGCCGTGACGCAGCTGTGAAACAATCTTCTCCTCTGACGGTTTGAAGCCGATCCGATGCTAGGCAAGGGCCCCGCATGTGGAAACTGTGTCCCTCGCCTCATCCGGCAACGGAATGAATGGAAATTGTGAGCACGAGCTACAAAGATCTAGTGCGCTCCGCCGCGAACTTCCTGACCAGTGTCAACCGATTCAGTTCAAGGCGCGCATCAGGGAGCGCTCTATGAAACTGCGACGGCCCGGTCGCGTCGATGACGCCGCGAACCAGCTCAATGATCTCTTGCTCCGAAAACCTCTTGCCCATCTCGCACCGCGCCGCATCGAGGAAGGCCTCGTCAGACTTTGCCAGTCGCAGAGCATGCCGTGGTAGCCCCGCCGCCCTCAGCAGCACGCTCAGCCATTTTCCGTCCCAAGAGGGGGCGCTTGCATAAAGCTGGTGTCCGGCTAGCTCACGGATCATTCCTTCGGCGACGAACGCGACAGGGAGCCCCTCTGCCCGAAGTAGATCCCTCGATATGCCATGGACTTCCTCGGCTGCGGCGGACCAATCGATCCAATCCGGAGCCGGCCGTATCAGATAAGAACGCGAGCGGCCGTCCTGAAAGACCCAGGCGACCTCTATGGGGAAGCTTTTCTTGCTCAAAGACGATGCTTCGAAGTCCAGGAATACAATCATTCGCGATCACGACCTTGCAATGCATCAGCGTAATCTAGGTCAGTCCCGTGACACGTCCCAGCATGTCGGACGGTGCCGCGGAACCTCTCCGCGGCAATTCGGGTTGGATTCCATCAGATCCGCGACGCCAGCACCGCAATCAGCTTCGCAGATCAGGCAAAGAGGAGATTTCGAATGGTGAGTAATCCAAAACGCAACGAAGACCCGGTCGAAGGCTCGAGAGAAACAATGGAGCGTGAATTGGCAAGGCGCCAAGACAGAGACCGGAAGGACGATCGGACGAACAGCGGGCGAACAACTGCGGACCAACAAACTGCAGAAAAGCCGAAAGTCGAAGACTCGAAAGCTCGCTGAAGAACGGTCGCCGGGCGTCCTGACCCTCGATCAACGGCCGTCTTGCATCTCCTCGTCCCGGCATGGTCACCCCACTCGCGCGTCGCGGTCCCCGTGCACAAACGCCGCACGATCGTTTAATGATTTCTTGGTGCGCCATCACTAATGTGCCTCCTTGTCCGCGAGGCGCGATCACGGGCTAATCGTTTTTCACGGGCGTCTATTGAATTCTGCCGATGGGCAATGCGATCTCACTTTTGGCGGTGAATTTCATCGTTGCCCAGATCTTCGTGGCTGCGTTTCTGATCATTTCTATGAAAAGCCGCTCGGGCCGGGCGGCGGTTTGGTGCGCCGCAGGTTTCGCCGTAGCCTCGCTTTCCGGGATTTGCGAGCCTGCCATTTACGCCGATGCCAAGGCTCTTTGCCGTTGGCGCCTTTGCAAACGTCCTTGCCGGTTTCTGCCTGCTGCGTATCGGCCTTGGCAGCTTTTACAGTGTTCCGGCGAAACCGCCGCGACTTGCGTCCTTTTTCATGGGGTCAGTGATCGTAGATCTTTTCATCTATGATCTTCCGCGAGGAACGTTGCAGCACGCCTTTTTCTACCAGAGGCCGTTCTTCCTGATCCAGGCGTGGTCCGCTGCCGCGATCATCCAGTCGCGACTTCGATCCTACGCGGATGGGATACTCCTTTGCATGCTGGCGCTGAGCGCGCTCTATTTCCTTGTGAAGATCTATGCCGCAGTTGCCGCAGGCTCTGGTGCCCCGGGGGCGGATTATCTCCAAAGCCCGTTCGCCCTAATTTCGCAGGCGCTCGGAGCAATGCTGATCTTCGGCACGGGCGTGGCGATGCTTGGCCAAGGACGTCGTGGACGAGGCTCGAGCCAATTCCGAGATCGATGCACTCTCGGGTCTTTGCAATTGACGCGGGTTTTCAAGCCGTGTCGCGCCTCTCCTGCGCGACCTGAGCGATTATGACGTCGGAACGCTGATCCTCGCGGACATCGATTAGTTCAAACTCGTTAACGATACCTTTGGCCATCATACGGGCGACGAAGTGATCGAGAGTTTCGCCCATGACGGTACGGTCGCAAAAGTCATCGGCGACTCGCTCCACGTCCTTTTTGGGGCTCCCGCCGATCAGCCCGACCATGCCAGTCGCGCAGTCGCCTGTTCACTTGAACTCGACGCGTTCG